>OHFW01000137.1_pt1 | contig 45407 bp, 33 predicted proteins | sample 1567601 | NCBI WGS metagenome assembly OHFW01 (sample SAMEA3879594, study PRJEB24766) | human gut metagenome | biome: human-associated habitat; feature: feces | place: USA | collected 1985/1987 | reverse complement strand
AGAATTATACTTGAACTATGGCTATTCTCCTGACAAGGAGGCTGTTGACAGAAGTCTGGAATTGATTGCCTCGAATCTGGACAATGTCGTTTCCGATGAGGTCATCAGAGACTGCTTCTCTTTTATGGACCTTACCTCTCTTCACAATGCTGACAGCGTCGAGTCGATTTCCGCGCTGATGCAGAAGGTCAATACCTATAGGGATACATATCAGAATTATCCTCTTCCTGCTTCTGTCTGCGTATATCCGAACCTGGCTCACGTCGTGAAGGAGACACGCAAAGAAGAAGAGTTGCACGTCACTGCCGTGGCAGGCTGTTTCCCTACTTCACAGAGCTTCATTGAGGTAAAGACTAAAGAGTGCGAAATGGCTGTTGAGGCTGGTGCTGATGAGATAGATATCGTATTGGCGCTCAATTCATTCCTCGCGGGAGATTATGAGACTGCAGGTGAGGAGATAAAGGCTTGCCGCAAGGCTATTGACGAGGCCGGAGCGCGTGTGGGCCGTCAGATTGTACTCAAGGTCATCATCGAGAGCGGTGTGCTTTCTACACCTGAGCTGATTGCAGATGCTTCTTTCCTCGCTATGGAATGTGGAGCTGACTTCATCAAGACTTCTACCGGCAAGGTTGAGGTCAATGCGACCCCTATGGCTGCTTACATCATGTGTGAATGTATCCGCAAATTCTATGAGAAGACTGGCAAGAAGGTCGGTTTCAAGGCTGCGGGTGGCGTTTCCACGACTATGGATGCAGTATGCTACTATTCGATTGTTTCGGCAATCCTCGGCAAGGAGTGGCTTGACAAGAAGTATTTCCGTTTCGGCGTAAGCCGTCTCGCGAACAGCCTTATGTCATCTCTTGAGCAGAAGACGGTTTCGTTCTTCTAGAGTTTTAGGTTGATTGGCGTTAGAACGCTATTCGATATTTTTTTTGATTACATCGCCCGGCTGAATGGATTTCGGCCGGGCATTTTGCATGTAAACAGGGTGAATGAATTCTATGATGGCCGTCAAATGTTACAAAAATGTTAAGACGGGCAAATCATTTGCGGTAAATTTTCAGGAATTTCAGAGAAAAAACCTCAATCCAATGGCGTAGGATGGCGAAATAAAAATAAAACGTGTTCATTTTCTGAAAACGGTTTCTCTCCAATAATTTTGCAGTCAAACCAAAAGATAATGAACGTATGAAAAAATTCTTGAAAACATTTTTCATCTTCGCTGCATTACTTGCTGCGGGATGTTCCGAGAAGGGATTGGACTTGTCTGGGGAAGATGAATCCGGAAATGAGACGGTGTCCCACGAAATGATTGTATTGGGAAAGAAACTGGATGACCCGTATTCGGTCTCAAATGTCACGAAAGCGTTGGCCAGTCTCTATCCGACGAAGGCGGGACGAGTGGATGTCACACCTACGGATATCTATGTGCGTTTCCTGCCGAAATCGGAGGCGGAGTACCAGAAGCTTGTCACATTGGGCTATGAACTCATGGATCATCCTTTGGATTATCAGATCGTGAAGGACGGCGACTATTATCATGACCCAGATGTGTCGGAAGAGGAGATAACCTGGCAATACGCCGTCGTGCCTCATTCGACTACATTCCCTTCAGACATTTACCACGAGGTGCTGGACGACTGTTTCATTCCGGATCCGAGTGCCGGCACGAAGTCTGATGACGGCATTGACTGGGATGCGGTCGTGAGAGAGTCCTTTATCCTTACGGGCAATGAGGACATGCTCTGTCCCGAAACTAAAGGCGGGGCGGAAAAACCATCCGGACGCATAACTATCGTGGATGAGGATGCCAATGGGCGGCAGCCTTTCGGCGTGGCCGGGGTGAAGGTGATATGCAATGTGTTTGTGAAATACGGTTCTGCCTATACTGACAGGGACGGCTACTATTCCATATCCAAGAAATACTCTTCCAAGCCACGCTACAGACTCCGTTTCAAGAACAAGGAGGGCTTTGCTATAGGATTGAACAAGATCCTTGTGAATGCGTCCACATCCGCATTGGGAAAGGGCCCGGCAGCAGGCCTAAATGCGACGATTACCAAGAACTCCGACAGGAAACTCTGGTGCAGAAGTGTCGTGAACAACGCCGCATATGACTACATAAAGAGGTGTGAGTCAGATGACATGGACATCAAGCGCCCTCCTAAGAACTTGAGAATATGGATATTCCAGAAACAGTCAGCAAGCAGTGCGGTCATGATGAGGCAGGGCGCGTTCATAGACGGTTCCCTCATCAGGAAGTTCCTGGGCGACTATGCTTCAATCATAAAGCTGTTTTTGCCGGACGTGACACTTGGCCTGCAGGACCGTGTGGATTATGACCAGATCTATTCCGAGACCTGTCATGAACTTGCCCATGCAAGCCACTTTGCCCAGGTAGGGAAGAAGTATTGGGACAAATATATCGAGTTCATAATCTCGTCATTCGTCTCATCAGGCGGCGTTACCTATGGAGACGGGACGGAAAAAGATGCCGGATATTGCGAGGTCGGTGAGATGTGGGGCTATTTTATGCAGAATTCCATGTATCATGACAGATATGGCGGGTCAATGCCGACTTCCGGCTTGTCGCATTGGTTCCATCCTCAGATTTTCAGATATCTCGAAGAGCGTGGCTTGAGCAAGTCCAAGATTTTCGCCGCCCTGCAGAGTGAGGTGACCTCCAGGGATGCGTTGAGAAGGCAGCTTCTCGTGCTGTATCCTGACAAGGCTTCTGTCATACGGCAGGTTTTCGACAGGTATTCGGATAAGAGCTTGAAGAACGAATAGTTATGCGTAATGTGTCATTGAGGGTTGCGGCTTCACTTGTGCTTGCCTTGTGCCTGGACTTGTTCCCGGCATCCGCCCAGAATGCATCAGTTTCCACTGACATGGTCAGCTATGCTAATTTTGCGACATTGAATCTTGAGGCGTCGGTGCCGATGGCCCGTCACTGGAGTGTCAATGCGTCTGTAAAATACAATCCTTTTGAGTTCGACCTTGGAGAAGGGCGTGAAGATGCACGCAACAAGCAGCAGGCATATGCCCTGGGAATGCGCTGGTGGCCATGGAATGTGTATTCCGGCTGGTGGGTCGGCGGAAAACTGCAATACCAGGAATATAATGTCGGAGGTATAGTGTCCCGAAAGACTTCAGAAGGTGACAGACTTGGAGCCGGTATCTCGGGAGGGTACTCATATATGCTCGGAAAGCATTTCAATATCGACTTCGGCCTTGGGTTCTGGACCGGATATGACAAGTTTTCCGTGTATGCCTGCCCTGTATGTGGTGTTACTGAAAATACCGGCTCCAAATTCTTCATATTGCCGTCGGACGTTATGATTGCGCTAAGTTATGTTTTCTGAAACTTTGAGATTTTATAAGTTTCTTGTCCTCCTCAGCGTCCTGCAACCTTTTTTCACCTGCCCGGGTTGTTCTGTGAAGGAGGACAGGGACTTATGTCCATGCACATTGGTGTTGGAGTTCCCTCGTGAGGATGCGGAACGTCTGCAGGACGGGGTAACTGTCTGTATGAGAGGATATTCTGATGATGTTTTTTCTCTATGTGACACACTTCTGGCCGGTCGAGCTGCTTCATCCGGAGGCCCGGATACCATTTCAGACAAGGGGTCATATAGTTATGTGGTGCCTAAAGGGGATATCGATCTGGCTGTTGCATACTCGGCAGATGGACTTGCAGGGGAGTTGAACTCTTCGGGAAGATGGATAGAGATCGATGAAGGGCGGCCCTGTCCCTCCATATGGACATGCTGTGAAAAGGTGTCTGCAAGGGCGGACAGGGTGACAGTCCCTGTGAGGTTGCATAAGAACTTCTGCCGGATCGACATTCAGGTCAGGGATGTGGACGGGGAGGAATTTCCGTTCAAGTTGCGTGTCAGAGGAAATGTGAACGGTTATGGTCTGGACGGCAAGCCTGCACGGGGAGCCTTTCTTTGTGATGCTGAAAGGTCAGAGACGGAAAGTGCCGGATACGGAACTGAATCGGATGGTGATGACTCTGGAACTGCATCGGAAAGCACCGGCTCAGGACATGGATATGCTGTGACTGTACCACGACAGACAGATGATTCCCTGACTTTGGAAATTGTCACAGGCGACGGAGTGGCAAAGTCCTTTGCCATAGGAAATTACATCGCATCGAGCGGATATGACTGGACTTCTGCGGACCTGAAGGACATTTGTCTGGAGATAGATTATGCAAGAACTGTCATATCGTTTACAATAGACAAATGGACTCATTCGGAGCAGTTTGAGGTGGTGATATGAAAAAGAGTTTTGGTTTTTAGAAAACAATGATTAACTTTGTAGTCTAAATCAGTTGCGCGGGTGGCGAAATGGTAGACGCGCTAGTTTCAGGAGCTAGTGTCAATTACGACGTGTGAGTTCGACTCTCATCTCGCGCACGAATGAGTCAAGACATTGTCAGTCAATGCTTGACTCTTTTTTTGTCCGTGCCGACGAGCTCCAAGTCCATATGTCACCCATCAGCCTCAGCATCTATCCGGCAAGACCGTCAGCGATTCTGTTAAGCCCTTCATCCAGCAATTCACGAGGGCAGGCCAGGTTGATGCGGATGAAACCTTCTCCCGCTTCACCATACATGGAACCGGCATTGACATGAACATTGAACTTGTCCACCAGCAACTTTTCGATTTCATGGGAGGTGAGGCCGGTCTTGCGGCAGTCACACCAGACGAGGTATGTGCCTTCGAGGTGGGATATCCGCATCCACGGCAGCCTGGATGCGAAAACCTCGCGGAGACGGCAGTAGTTGGCGAAGACGTAACTGTTCATTTCGCTGAGCCATTGATCCGCTTCAGGGTTTGTGTATGCCGTGACAAGGGCCGCTACGCCGAATGGGTTTACATCACATATCTCATTGATGTTGATGGCTTTGTCGATTGCATTGCGCCAGTCCTCACGGCATGTGATGATGTTGGCGATCTGCAGTCCTGCTATGTTGAAGGCCTTGCTCGGCGAGCAGAAAGTGATGGTGTTGCGGCTTATTTCCTGCGAAATGCTTGCAAGAGGAGTGTAACTGTAGCCGGGCATCACTATTTCGCAGTGGATCTCATCGCTGATGATCGGCACTCCGTGTCGAATGCAGATGGAGGCCATGCGTTCCAGTTCGTCTCTCGTCCAGACATGCCCCACAGGGTTGTGAGGATTGCACAGGACGAAAACCGCAGCTTCTTTCACCTTCCTTTCGAAATCATCGAAGTCCACGTGGCATGTAAAACTGTTGTCGTCAGCATAATCGTAAACCAGCCGGCTTTCCAGCATGGTGCAGCCATTATTTCTTATTGAGGAAAAGAAACAGTTATATACCGGTGTCTGTATCAGTACTTTATCTCCTGGCTTGGTCATTGCCTTGATCGTGGCGGACAATGCCGGAACTACTCCGGAGGTGTAGATTATCCACTCTTTCCTGATTCCGTTCCACCCATGTTTTCTGGAAAACCAACTGCTGATGGCATCGTAATATGAATCCTGGACGTGCGTATAGCCGAAGATGCCTTGGTTTACACGTTCCCGGAGCGTTTCTACGATACATGGCGCCGTCTGGAAATCCATATCGGCCACCCACATCGGTATGACCCCGTCTCTGTCATTGTCCCATTTCACGCAGCCGGTTCCACGGCGCTGATTTACTTTGTCGAAGTCGAACATATCTTGCAGTCTCCTGGTTTCTTGATGTTTTCGTCAATGATGATTTCTCCGATGCTGTCAGCTTTGATGTGTCCGGTGCGCGGATTCTTCACTGATGTGATGTGCCCTTTGACATCTGCATTGACAGAACTGTATTCGAACGCGAGGTCGGCGTCCGGTGCCATGGTGCAGTCTTCCATTATGAGGTTTTCAGCATAACACAGCGGCTGTGTGCCGGAAATGCGGCATCTTACCAGTCGGAGATTCTTGGCATACCATCCGAGGTATTCACCGTTTATCTCTGAGTCATAGACAGTTACGTTCTCGGTCTCCCAGAATGCGTCTTTGGTGTTGAGGATGGAATCGTGAATTTCCACGTTTTTACAGTATTGGAACGAGTAGTTGCCGTCCAGACGGAAATTACGGATCTTTATGTCGCTGCAGTGCATGAAAATGTAGTCTGCATGGTCTGCGCTGACATTGTCCAGCTCGATGTTCTTGCAGTGCCACAGTGTTTCCGCAGCTCCAGGAATCTGCACGTTTTTCAGTTTGATGCCATCCATCTCGCGGAACATCTTCGGCGCATCTACGTATGTGTCAGTCATCTCCACGTTTTTTGAATACCACAATGCGGCTCTTGCTCCTCCAGTGAAAAGGCAGTTCCTCACGATGAAGTTCTCGCAGCACCAGAACGGATATTTTCCCTCGAATACACAGCTGACCGCAGTAATGTCGCTTGTTTCCTTCAATGCTGACTCGCCCCTGTGAATCTTCACATTCTCAAGATACAATCCGTGTCTGCAATAGAGCGGCCTCTCCCCGATAAACTCTTGACCGATAATCTTTTCCATATATTCTAAAATCTTACTTGGTTCTACTCTTCCTTTGCTTCAATTATCATTCCTGCCAAGTTACCAGTTTTTCTGATTATATTACCTTGAAAACTGATTTGACAATTATCGGCACGAATTTATTATTTTCGCAGTACAAAAAAGCAAAAATATGAAAATTGTTTATCTGGATGCTGCCACTATGGGCAACTCATCACTGGCGCCGATTGAGGCTTTGGGTGAACTGGTATGCTGGCCCAACTCGTCAGCGCAGCAGGCACTGGAACGCGTAGGAGATTGTAATGTTTTGATTGTCAATAAAGTGCGCGTGACAAAGGAACTGCTTGATGCCGCGCCTGAGCTGAAACTTGTTTGTGAAGCGGCTACAGGTGTCAACAACATTGACCTGAAGGCGTGCGAGGAGAGAGGAATTCCCGTCAGGAACGTGGCAGGCTATTCTACTGAGTCGGTAGTGCAGGAAACGTTTATGCACATCCTGTCCCTGCTCGGCAATGGTCCATATTTCGACAATGTCGTGAAATCAGGTGCGTACTCGGCGAGCGGCCTGTTTACGGATGTTTCCAGGCCGTTTATCGAAATGCATGGAAAGCGTATCGGCATAATCGGAATGGGAACAATCGGCAGCAGGGTGGCGAAAGTAGCCGAGGCGTTCGGAATGGAAGTGGTGTATTACTCCACGTCCGGAACAGGGCATTGCCACGATTATCCGAGTCTGACGCTTGAGGAGTTGATGAAAACCTCAGATGTGATATCCATTCATGCACCATATAATGAGCGTACTGCCGGGCTCATCGGCCTGAAAGAACTTGAATGGATGAAGCCGAGCGCGATAATCGTCAATATGGGGCGCGGCGGGATAGTGGACGAGCAGGCATTGGCCACAGTCATTGACAAGGACCTTATCGGCGGCGCTGCGCTCGACGTGTTCACAAGCGAACCGCTTCCTGCTGACAGTCCGCTGCTGCACACCTCGCATCCGGAAAAATTCCGCTTCACGCCACATACGGCCTGGGCAAGCGAAGAAGCACGTCAGCGCCTGATAGAAGCTGTCGCGGCAAACATATCCAAAGGCTGGTAAGAAGCATTCATTTTTGCAGCCAATTTCTGTGGTCATATCCAAAAAATACTGATCGGGACAAATATAATGTTTTATTGTGGAAAATCGGGCCAAGTTGGCCTGATTTTGTGCTTTAAAAGCAGTGATTCTGGCCCGATTCGGGATTTAGAAACAATTAAACCATATTCCGGACACCATTGGATCTGGAATATGGTCTAAACTATTGAAAATCTTTGTTATAGACTGAGCTTGCCAACTATCTCAGCAAACTCCTTGCAAGTCTGATAACTGTCATTGGCTACTCCCACTCGATGGTTGCAGGTGGTTTGGAAGAGATGTCATAGACTACGCGGTTCACTCCCTTCACCTTGTTTATTATGTCGTCGCTGACCTTGGCGAGGAAGTCGTATGGGAAGTGGAACCAGTCTGCTGTCATCGCGTCGGTGGAAACCACGGCCCTGAGCGCTACAGGATTCTCATAAGTCCTTTCATCACCCATCACGCCTACACTCTTGACAGGAAGGAGGATCACACCGGCCTGCCAGATGGCGTCGTAAAGATTTGTCGCCATGATGCGCGGGTCTGATGCGGAAGGAAAGCCCATACCGGTACAGTCGTAGTTGCGCAGACCGCTTATGAAGATGTCGTCAGCCTCACGCAGAACACGCAGCTTCTCCTCGGTCACATCTCCTATTATACGGATGGCCAAGGACGGTCCGGGGAACGGATGCCTTCCGACAAGCTCCTCTTTTATGCCCAATGAGCGTCCTACACGGCGGACCTCATCCTTGAACAACATTTTCAGCGGCTCCACAATCTTCAAGTGCATCTTCTCCGGAAGACCGCCCACATTGTGGTGAGACTTGATCTTGGATGCTATTCCCGGGATGCCGGCAGACTCGATGACGTCCGGATAAATGGTGCCCTGGGCAAGCCATTTGGCGTTTTCGATAGTCTGTGCGTATTTGTCAAACGTCTCGACAAACAGTCTTCCGATAATTTTTCTCTTGGCCTCAGGTTCGGTAACGCCCTTCAGCTCGGAGATGAATTCTTTGGAAGCGTCTGCGCCAATGACGTTCAGGCCCATGTCCTTATATGAATTCATCACATCCTCGAATTCGTTCTTTCTCAGCAGTCCGTTGTTCACGAAGATGCAGGTGAGGTTGTGCCCGATAGCCTTGTTCAGCAGCACGGCAGCTACCGTAGAGTCCACGCCGCCGCTCAGACCGAGTATCACTTTGTCGTCACCGACCTCTGCCCTCAGTTCTTCAATGGTCGTGTCAATGAAAGACGCAGGTGTCCAGTCGCCTTTGCATCCGCAGATTCCGAAGGCGAAGTTCGCCAGCATCTTGGAGCCTTCCGTAGAGTGGAACACCTCAGGATGGAACTGGACGGCATATGTCTGCTCTCCCTTGAAATGGAAAGCGGCATTGACCACGTCATCCGTGGAGGCGATAACCTCTGCATTGTCCGGAATGGCGGAGATGGTGTCGCCGTGGGACATCCAAACCTGCGAATGCATTGACACGTCTTTCAGAAGAGGGGACTCTCCATTGACGATGTTCAGCATTGCCCTTCCGTACTCTCTTGCGAGCGAACCCTCTACCTTTCCTCCGAACTTGGAAGCCAAGTACTGGGCGCCGTAGCAGATTCCCAGCAGCGGAAGCTTGCCCTTGATCCCTTCCAGGTCGATTTGAGGGGCATTGGCATCTCTGACGGAGCATGGACTGCCTGAAATGATCACACCCTTTATGCTCGGGTCGATTTCCGGCATCTTGTTGTAAGGGTATATTTCGCAGAATACATTGAGCTCCCTGAGACGACGTCCGATAAGCTGCGTTACCTGGGAACCGGCATCGAGAATGATGATTTTTTCTGTCATATTGAGAAGTTTTCAAATGCGGGACGCGCCAAGCGGCCGCCCCGACAGATTTAATTCTACAAAAATAATACAAAATCTTCATTCGGCAATCTTCTGATGTTTGTTAAAACCGAAGAAATGAGTAATTTTGCACTTCTGTATCAGAATGTATTTGATTTCAAGCCGTTGAGGGCTGACAGGAAGTTATTAGAAGCATTATAATAAGTTTATGGACGTTAGAAACATTGCGATTATCGCGCACGTCGATCACGGTAAAACGACTCTCGTGGACCGAATGATTTATCAGGCGAATTTGGTAAGACAGCCGGAAAATCTCGGTGAACTCATACTCGACAACAATGACATTGAAAGGGAAAGAGGTATCACTATTCTTGCCAAGAACGTATCTGTAGTTTATAAAGGAGTTAAAATCAATATCATAGATACCCCGGGCCATAGCGATTTCGGCGGTGAGGTCGAAAGAGTCCTGAATATGGCCGACGGCGTCCTGCTTCTCGCTGATGCATTCGAAGGCTGTATGCCGCAGACGAGATTCGTGCTCCAGAAAGCCCTGAGCATGGGCAAGAAGCCGATTGTCGTGATCAATAAGGTGGACAAGCCGAACTGCCGCCCTGATGAAGTCCAGGAAGAGGTCTTCGACCTGATGTTCGCTCTCAATGCCAATGAGGACCAGCTGGATTTCCGCACTATTTTCGGAAGTGCCAAACAGGGATGGATGTCCACTGACTGGAAGAAGCCGACCGACAACATCACCCCTCTGCTTGATACCATCCTGGAAGTGATTCCTGCACCTGCACAGGTGGAAGGTACCCCACAGATGCTTATTTCTTCATTGGAATACTCTCCTTATGTAGGACGTATTGCTGTGGGAAGGGTTACAAGAGGCAAACTTTCGACTGGAATGAACGTTAGCCTCTGCAAGAGATACGACAGGATCGAGAAGTGCAAGATAAAGCAACTGCTTGTATTCGACGGACTCGGAAAGAAAGAAGTTCAGGAAGTACAGTGCGGCGATATCTGCGCGGTAGTGGGAATCGACGGATTTGAAATCGGCGATACGATTGCGGATTATGAGAATCCGGAGGCGCTTCCTCCGATCGCGATTGACGAGCCTACCATGAGTATGCTCTTCACCATCAACAATTCCCCGTTCTTCGGAAAAGACGGCAAGTTCGTGACTTCCAGACATATAAAGGAGCGTTTGGACAAGGAGCTCGAAAAGAACCTCGCCCTTCGCGTAAAACCTGGCCTGAATGCGGATTCATTCGTGGTGTTCGGACGTGGTGTGCTTCACTTGTCAGTCCTGATCGAGGAGATGAGACGTGAAGGCTTCGAACTTCAGGTGGGACAGCCGAAAGTGCTGGACAAGACCATCAACGGCCAGAGATGCGAGCCTATCGAGGAACTCAGCATCGAGGTGCCGGAGCAGTTCGTCGGCGCGGCAATCGAGATCTCCACAAGAAGAAAGGCGGCATTGATACATATGGAGCCGAGAGCTGACAGGACTCTTCTCGAGTTCGAGATTCCTACCCGTGGTCTTATGGGACTCAGGAGCAATCTGTTGACCGCTTCTCAGGGAGAGGCCGTGGTAGCACACAGGTTCAAGGACTATCAGCCGTACAAGGGTGAGATCGAGCACAGGACCAACGGTTCTCTCGTTTCATTGGAAACTGGCGAGGCCATAGCATATTCGATGAACAAGCTTCTGGACAGAGGCAAATTCTTTGTCGATCCGGGAGAGGAAATATATATGGGAGAAGTTGTGGGTGAGCATACCCGTGACCGCGACCTGAATGTCAATATCTGCAAGACCAAGAAGCTGACGAACGTCCGTGCGGCCGGCAGTGACGAGAAGATTATCCTTCCTCCTCCGATCAAGATGTCTCTCGAGGAAATGCTCGAATATATCAATGAAGATGAACTCGTGGAGGTTACTCCTCACCATCTCAGAATCCGCAAGGTTCTGCTTGACCCGACAGAGAGGAAAAGAAAAAGCGGAGACGAGGATTGATATTCCAAAAGTTTTTCTTACCTTTGCATCCCCTAATCTGTTTATAGGCAAATGAAAGACGAATTTATTATACCTTTGAATGGATTGAAACCTGGCAGGACAAGTTTCTCCTGGCATGTCGGGAAAGAGTTCTTCAGAAGATTTGAGAACACGGAAATCATTGACGCTGATATAGTTGTCGATGTTGTCGCTGAAAAGTCCGGGTCTTATCTCGGAGTTGATTGCTCGCTTGCGGGCACATTGACAGTTCCTTGCGACAGATGCATGGAAGATGTCGTGCTTCCGGTCGAAGCCCAGGCATTGCTCAGCGTGAAGTTCGGTGCGGAGCCGGTTTCGGAAGAAGAAATTACGGTTACAGATGAGCGCGAGATCGTGTATCTCCCTGAAGATGGAGCTGATATGGACTTGAGTCAGACGGTTTATGACTATGCTTGTCTGTCATTGCCGATGCAGAGGGTCCATGAAGAAGGCAAATGTAATCCCGAGGCGTTGAAATATTTGTCGGGAGAGGGGAAAGAGAGGGAAGAAGACCGCAGGACTGAGGAAAACAACGATACTTATAATCCTTTTGCAGTGCTCAAAGGGTTGAAGTTAGATTAGATATTACGAGCACAGGAGTGAATAAATTTTAAAAGTTATATAACAATGGCACATCCGAAACACAAACTTTCAAAGCAAAGAAGGGACAAGAGAAGAACACACGACTTCGCTGCTGTTCCGACCTTGGCAACTTGCCCAAATTGCGGTGCTACAGTAATGTATCACAGAGTATGTCCTGAGTGTGGCTTCTACAGAGGCCGTCAGATTATTGAGAAGAAAGTAGCTGAATAAGCCGCTTTCCGCTCATAATGGCCCTGTAGTTCAACGGATAGAACGGAAGTTTCCTAAACTTTAAATACAGGTTCGATTCCTGTCGGGGCTACGTGAGTAATCCGTAACAAGGATTACTGAGTGTAAAGAGTGACTGACCCTGTCGGCCACTCTTTTTGCGTGTTTGACTATTGTTAAAAATCGTTATATTTGTCCGAGGATTCTTGTGGACAAGCATTCGCCTAAAATACCATTGATTTGTAACAAGAGCAATGATGACTGAATTGGAACTGGTTCGGCTGATCCGTAAAGGGGACAGGAAGGCATTCGATATTCTTTGTAGGGAATATTATGCCGCCTTCATCTCCTATGCGAGGATGTTCTTGCCGGCGGACGGGGCTGAAGATGTCGTACAAGATGTCTTGCTGAATGTCTGGAGCAGACGTGAGAGTCTTGTGGAAGACCGTTCGCTTCAAGGCTACATTTTGCGCTCGATTTATAATGCGGCATTGAACAAATTGTCCAAGGACAAGTCAGCGGCGGATTACAGACAATGGTACAGGGCGTCGATAGCCTCGCTCGCAAGCCACTATTGTGATCCGGAGAACAATGACTCGATACGCAGGCTGTACACGATGGACTTGAAGAAAAAGATAGACGAAGCTGTGATGGCTTTGCCGCCGAAATGCCGGGAGGTCTTCAAACTCAGTTATATAGAGCATAAATCCACAAAAGAAATAGCAGAACAGTTGGGTGTCTCTACCAGTACCGTTTCAAATCATATTTACAACGCCCTGAAACTTTTAAGGGAGTCTCTTGGGGTGGCGTTCTCTCTCTTGATGCTGTTCCTTTCCGAATAATCATAAAAAACTGAAATCGTTTTAGGCAGTTTTGAAGAGTTGTCTGTATTATATATGTAAAGACAACTTTCCAAGACTATGAATGAAGTACCTTACGAACTGTTTAGAAGATATCTCAAGGGAGAGTCCACTCTTTCCGAGAACCGTCAGCTGATGAGATGGCTGCTCGAGAATGAGGAAAATGAACGGATATTTGCTGATACGATGTCTGTCATAAACGCAGCGGAAGTGGTGAGTGATGAGCATTTCGAATCAAATCGTGACGCTTTTCTCGAGCGCCTGTCCCAAAGCATTGAAAAACAGGATGCCCAGACGGCTTCGAGAAAGCGCAAAGTGTGGACGTATTCATTCGCCTGTAGCATAGCTGCCGCTGTTGCTGTCATTGCCGTATTACTTTTCGCTCCTGTGAAACCGCATATGGATGACGCGTCTTTGCTCGGTACAGTGTATTCAAATACTGATGAAGAACCTGCCATGACTTGCCTTCCTGACGGGACAAACGTCTGGATCATGAGCGGGTCTTCATTGCGTTATGTCGAGGAGACGAAAGGCGGCACGCGTGACATCTATCTTACAGGAGAAGCCTTTTTCGATGTGGCCAAGGATACGCTACATCCGTTTATTGTGAAGACACCCGGTTTGTCAGTTGTCGCCGTCGGTACCAGATTCAATGTCCTCGTCGAGGATAAGAAAGGCACGGAAGTCATGCTTGAAGAAGGCAGTGTCAGACTGTGCAATCCTCAAGGCGTCCATCTTATGCGGCTTTGCCCTGATCAGACAGCTACTTTTGACCTGAACAGCAATGACATATTCGTTGGACATCAATATGTCCAGGCGGCAGTCCGCTTGAAATACAATGTCATTGCCCTGAATGATGCGACTATCCAGGAAATCGCCAACAGTATTGCAAGAGCCTATAAGGTAGAGATAAAGGTGGGAAAGAACGCGGATGACAGTAAGCATTATAATTTCTGCTGTCTGAAAAGTCGTGGAGTGGATGAGGCTCTCGTCATTCTGTCTCATCTGTCCGGCGTGGACTGTGAAATCGTGAAAAAGTAATACATAATACCAAAAACTAAGTTTAACCAATCAAAAAATCACTTATGAGATTTAAGTTTTTCAGTTGGGTATTCTTGTGCGTCACGCTTTTGTCGGGACTGTCAATGCAGGCCGCTCAAGCCTCTCCGCAGGAAGACCAGAAAACGTACAATGTCAGCATCTCTCTAAAGGATGCGACGGTGAAAGGGGTTGCGGACGCTTTGACAAAGCAGACCGGAATCCTATTCTCTTATGATGCGGACCTGAACAGCATGTCCCTCGGGGAGGTAAAGGTCAGCCATAAGAATTCGAGTTTGACTTCCATTCTGGACGAAGTGTTTGCCAATAAGGGAGTTAAATATTCAGTAGTGGGAGTGACTGTAGTGCTGAGCCGGACAAAGTCCTCAGGAAAACGCACGATTACAGGCCAGGTCAATGACGCTTCCGGCATGCCGGTTCCAGGTGCTGTAGTCATGGTCGTAGGGCAGTCCGGAGGTACGGTGACCGACGGTTCCGGCAGGTTTTCCATGCCAGCTTCCGACGGAGAAGTTACATTGGCAGTTCAATGTCTTGGTTATGTGGAAAAGACTCAGCTTCTTTCAGCCTCTGCAGATAACATTGTCATGACTATTGACGAGGACGCTTTGTCGATAGACGAGACAGTGGTAGTCGGCTATGGCGTGCAGAAGAAGGTCAATCTCACAGGCGCAATCTCTACGGTATCTTCCGAGAATCTTGAGAACAGGACCGCTCCGACACTTACTCATATGCTCCAAGGCTCAGTGCCTGGACTTAACGTCACCACAAGCTCGGGACGTCCGGGCAATTCCGCAAGCATAAACATCCGTGGTATCAACTCCATCAACGGCGGTAGTCCATTGGTTTTGGTAGATGGTGCAGAAGGAGACCTGTCAAGGGTGAATCCTGCTGATGTCGAGTCCATTTCCGTGATCAAGGATGCGTCTGCAGCTGCCGTCTATGGTGCACGAGCATCATTCGGTGTAATCCTCGTGACCACCAAAAGCGGAACGGAGGCTGATGGAATGGCCACAGTCCGCGTAAACAGCCGCTTCGGTTGGGAAGCACCGACCACTTCCACCGAGTTTGAGAACAGGGGTTATTATTCCGTTTATCTCAATGACTTGTTCTACCGCGCTGCGAACGGTACGAATTATACATACTATACTCAGTCTGACATGCAGGAACTCTGGGCCCGTGTCAATGACAAGAGGGAGAATCCTGCCCGTCCTTGGGTTATGATTGACCAGCGTGACGGAAGGGATACCTATCTTTATTATGCCAACACCGACTGGTATCATGAACTCTTCCGTGACCGTCGTCCGAATCAGCAGCACAGCGTGTCACTCAGCGGCGGCACTGCACACGTAAAGTATCTTCTTTCAGGATCTTATAATAGGGAAGAAGGTATTTTCCGCCGTAACACGGACAAGCTGGACAAGTACAGCTTCCGTTCGAAGATATCGTTTGACATCAAGAAGTGGCTTAATCTCACCAATAACACGAGCTACTATAAGTACCGTTACCGTTATCCGGGACCAAGCGATGTCAATACGGCTTTCTCATTGATGACCGTGCATGCTCTGGCCAGTTATCCGGCTCACAATCCGGACGGTACGAGCATCGGCTACACATCATTTGCCAACAATAATTACGTGATGGACGGACTTCTTACCATTCTGGACAATCCTAACTACAAGAACGAGGATAATAAGGATAACCTGTCCACTACCACGGAACTTACCATAAAGCCTTTGGCTTCGTTGGAAATCAGGGCCAACTTTACATATGCGCTCAATCAGAACAGGTACATGAACCGTGCGACCAATACTGAGTATTCCCGCTATCCGGGAGAGACGGTGCAGGTTACCAACTCACGTTCGATCGACAGCCTCAAAGAGAAAACCGAGACGCAGCATTACTATGCTACCAACATCTATGCGACTTGGACAAAGAGTATCGCTCAGGCCCACAATATCAAGCTGATGGCCGGTTTTAACTGGGAGACCAAGCATTATAAAGATGTGGGAGCGAAAGGCTATTACCTTATGAGTCAGACGCTCAATGACTTGAATCTTGTCGGTTCAGATGCTGACGGCAATCCGAGAATGGAGACCTCAGGTGGCCAGAATGAATATGCTCTCGAAGGCTTTTTCGGCCGTTTGAACTATGACTACAAGGGGCGTTATCTTTTCGAGGCCAGCGGACGCTATGACGGAACATCCAGATTCGCTTCAAGCCATCGTTGGGGATTTTTCCCGTCAATGTCATTGGGCTGGAGAATATCAGAGGAAAAGTTCTTCGCTCCAATAAAGAATACGATGAACAACTTCAAGTTGAGGTATTCATACGGAAGCCTTGGCAACCAGCTTGTCGGCTATTATGATTACATCCGTAAAATCGCGATCGGTACAGGCTCCTACACTTTCGGCTCAGGTTCAAAACCGACAATTGCCACTATCGGAGCTCCGGTAGCGTCCAACCTTACATGGGAGAAGACGCTGCAGCATGATTTGGGAGTTGATCTCGCATTCTTCGGCAACCGCCTCATGTTTACAGCTGATGCATATATCCGTGACACCAAGGATATGTTGACAGCAGGAGTTGCACTGCCTGCAGTTTATGGCGCCTCATCTCCTAAGATGAATGCTGCTGACCTTCGTACCAAAGGATATGAATTCCAGCTCTCCTGGAGAGACGGCTTCAACTTGTTCGGAAAACCGTTCAATTATTCTGTGACTGCAAGTTTCAGCGATTATATTACGGAAATCACCAAGTTTGACAATCCTGAACGTACTTTCGCAAAATCTTACTATGTAGGTATGCGTATGGGTGAAATCTGGGGTTACCACACTGGCGGACTGTTCCGCTCAGATGCGGAGGCTGCGGATTATAAGATTGACCAGACCTTTGTCAATCAGGCCATTATCTCTGCTGCCGGCGATGAGCGCGGACTTCACGGAGGAGATGTCAAGTTCCTTGACCTGAATGGTGACGGAGTTGTCAATCAGGGCAAGAACACCGTGGATGATCCTGGTGACCGCACTATCATTGGAAACAATCAGCCACGATACAACTACGGCATAAACTTGAGTCTCCAATACTTCGGCTTTGATTTCGGAATATTCTTCCAGGGTGTAGGTAAGATGGATTGGGCTCCGGCTGCCAACAATGTTCTGTTCTATGGTCCATATGCCCGTCCTTATGCTACACTTATCCCTAAGGATTTCCATAAGAAGATCTGGAGCGAAGACAATCCGGACTCTTACCTGCCTCGTCCGAGAGGTTATGTGGGACTCGGTTCCAACCGAGAGCTTACGGTGCCGAGCGACCGTTATCTTCAGGATATCAGCTATTGCCGTCTGAAGAATCTGACATTCGGATATACATTGCCGAAATTTATTACCGATAAGATCGGCATGGGACCTGTCCGGTTCTCCTTCTCTGGAGAGAACCTTGCTTATTGGTCTCCGTTCAAGAAGCATACGAAATACATCGACCCGGAAATGGCAAAGACCAATTCTACCAACCGTATTTATCCTTGGCAGAAGTCATTTATGTTCGGTATTGATCTAACTTTCTAATTTTTAGGGGAATACAGTATGAAAAAAAGTATATTGATAATGGCGGCAGCCTCTCTTCTCGCTGTTTCTTGCGATTTGGACAAAAAACCGTTGGCCAATCTGTCGCCGGACAGTTTCTTCTCCACAAGGAGCGAGTTGGATGCGTTTGCCAATAATTTTTATTCAATCTTCCCGGCATCATCGATTTTCGAGGAGGAATCTGACTTGATTATCAAGATTGACCGTGCGGATTGGATGCGGGACGGACGTTCAGTTCCGGGTTCCGGCGGCGGATGGACTTGGACATCGTTAAGAGATTTCAATACTCTCATTGAACTTTCTTCAAACTGTCAGGATGAGAATGTCCGTAATGAATATATCGGAGTGGCCCGTTTCTTCAGAGCGTGGTTCTATTTCGATAAGGTAAGGCGCTTCGGTGATGTGCCTTGGTATGACCATCAGTTGGGTTCTGCTGACAAAGACCTTTACAAGCCTCGTGATTCACGCGAACTGGTGATGTCACATGTCGTTGAGGACTTGGATTACGCTATTGCGCACTTGCCGCTGAACCGTTCCGTATATAAAGTCACCAAATGGACAGCACTGGCTTTCAAGAGCAGAGTGTGCCTGTTCGAGGGTACTTTCCGTAAATATCACGGAATAAAACTGGAGGGACATAGCGCTGAATGGTATCTTGAGCAGGCAGCTGCTGCGGGTGAGGAGTTCATTGCTACAAGTGGTTATTCTGTTTATACCGGAGGTGGTGTGGAGAACAGCTACCGCGAACTTTTCGCAAGTACGGATGCTATCGGAACAGAGATAGTCCTGGCCCGTGACTACGACTTGAACCTGTCCATCAAGCACAATGGAACGTACTATACCTTAGGTAATTACGGTAATCCAGGCATGACGCGCAAGATGTTCTGCTCTTATTTGATGAAAGACGGAACAAGGTTCACGGACAAGGCCGGATGGGAGACGATGTCTTTTGTCGAAGAAACCAAGAACCGCGACCCGAGACTTTCGCAGTCCATCAGGACACCGGGCTACAAGAGAATCGGTTCCGACAAGGTGGAAGCACCGGATTTCAGCCATTCGGAAACTGGATATATGATAACCAAATATGTTCAGGGCGTAGATCTGAATGTGGATATGTTTGGAGCTGCCTACAATGACCTGCCGCTTATAAGAAGCGCAGAGGTTTATCTGAATTTCGCGGAGGCCAAAGCTGAGTTGGGTACATTGACACAGGCCGATCTGGACAAGTCAATCAAACTTCTGAGAGACCGCGTCGGGATGCCTAATATCGATTTGGAGGCAGCCAACAATTCTCCTGATCAATATCTTTTGGACAAGGCTACAGGTTATCCTAATGTCACTGGACCGAATACAGGCGTGATTCTGGAAATCCGTCGTGAAAGAGCTGTCGAACTCTTTGATGAGGGCTTCCGCTTTTACGATCTGATCCGCTGGAAGAATGGTCAGGCCATAACGCATAAGTTCCTCGGCATGTATATCCCTGGTCCTGGAACCTATGATCTCGACGGAAACGGCACTCCGGATGTATGCTTCTACAAGGACAATGAACCTGCAGGTCTTCCGACAGGAGTGGTCAGATGCAAGATAGGTGAAAGAATATTCTTCACGGAAGGTGATCACGGTTATGTGGACGTCACTCCTAATCTCCCTGGTTTATGGAATGAGGCTCGTGACTACTATTATCCGATCCCTACTAATGAGCTTACTCTTAATCCGAATCTTGAACAGAATCCGGAATGGACAAAATAAAGTTTTACGATATGAACAAGTATATCAATAGATTATTTTTAGTATTTACGGTAGTGTCTTTTGCTCTCGTTGCTTCCTCATGTGGAGGAAGCAGCAGGGCTGAAGACACCAACAAAGATCCTTGGGGATGGAATAAAGGAGATGAGGACAAAAAAGACGAGGATACAGGCTCGGAAAGCAAGACATATTATCCTAAGGAAAAAGGAAGTTTCAGGATAATGTCCTACAATATCGGTTGCTTTGGAAAGTACATCACATCAGTGACTGATAATGTGAAGATGGTGGCTGACATGATCAAGGAAATCGAGGCTGATGTTGTGACTCTCAACGAGCTGGACAGTATCAATACCCGTCACAATGTCAATGAGGTTGCACTTCTGGCAGAAGGCGTAGGAGGATGGAAGTGGCATTTCGGCCGTGCCATGGCCTACAGGAACGGAGCCTATGGCAATGGTTGCATTGTTCCTAAAGAGACTAAGATCATTGACAAGTACACAGTCACACTTCCTAAACTCAGCGGTGCAGAGCAGCGGAGCATTGCCGTAGTGGAGACGGAGGACTATGTGATCGGCGCGGCTCATCTGGACCACACTTCAGAGCCTACCCGTCTGGCCCAGATAGCAGTGGTAAATGCTTGGGCACGTGAACGTTATGAAAAGTGTTCAAAGCCGGTATTCTTCTGTGGCGACATGAACGCGGATCCTGACAGTGAGACGGTCAAGACACTCAAGAATACTTGGGACATGCTGTCATCAACGGAATACACATTCCCTTCAAGAGGTGCCAAATCTTGTATAGACTACATATTCCATTACAAGAACTCCGCTGCAGTCAAGTTGGTGGGTGCCCACACGATGACCAGATTCTACAAGGGAGACGTGACGATGGCATCAGACCATCTCCCGATTTATGTCGATGTGCAGTTTTAAATGACAAAACCAATGAAATCAAATAAAATAATACTTGCCGCAATGCTGACCACAATATTTGTGGCTTCCTGCAAAGAGGAATATGAGTACGAGAAGAAAGATCATATCGACTCGCCTGCGGTATTGGCTCTCAATGTCCGGGATGTTGAGGCTGAGGTGGCCTTGATGGCTCCAAAGACAAAATCCTACACGGTGGACGTGACCGCATCTTCCATAGCGGATGAAATGCTGTCCTTGACGATAGCTGCCGATCCGTCCCGCGTGGCTGACTATAACCAAGCGCATGGAACATCTTATGATGCTGTTCCAGGAGATGCCTTTGAGCTCTCTACCAATACGTTGATGTTGCCCCGTTACAACAAGACTTCGACAACGGCTCAGTTGACTCTCAAGAGCTCGGCGATGCCTGAGGACGGCTCTCTCAGGGTATTGGCGCTTTCTGTCACCAAGATAGAAGGCTCTGACAAGATCTCGCCAGAGTCTTATGGTACAGTGTTCATTCTTTTCCGCCGCAAGACTCTTCCTGCTTCAGGATTTGAACTGGGAACAGGAACAGAGGCCGATCCGTACATTATCCGTAACCAGCTGGAAATGATCAGTATGGTCAAGGGTATGAAGAGCGGAAAGACATACTTCAAGCTGGATGCGGACATTGATATGTCCGATTATGAGGACTGGTCACCGTTGAATGCTGCCGACCCTTATGACAAGGCGGTGGATTTCGACGGATGCGGTCACACCATAACAGGATTCAACTGCTCTTCAGATGCTTATACAAGTATGTTCGGAGTAATGTTGGGCTCATTCCGCAACGTTACTTTCGAGAAGCCTGTCCTGACAGTGGGAAGCTCAAGTGCCGGCCTTCTTGGAGCACAGTGCGGCAGCAAGGACGTCCCTACGGAGATCAAGAATGTGACAGTGAATGATTTGGTCATCAATATGAATGGTACCGCAGAAGGGGTGGGCGGACTTGCCGGCCGTGCTGTAAATGTCAAGTTCTCTGACATAACACTGTCTGCCAATATCGAGGATGCCGACAAAGACGGAAAAGTTCCTGATTCAGTGGGTGGTCTGGTAGGAGTCGCTTCTGAGGTTCCTTCAATGTTCACAAATGTCCACACTTCCGGTGCCATTACAGGAAGCCGTCGTGTTGCCGGCCTGATCGGCTTCATTGTCGAGAACAGCGAAAATGTAGTGGTTGAAAAGTCTTCATCTGCTATGAATGTCAATGCTTTCGGAGAAAATACCGGAGGCCTGATCGGTTATGCTGAGGGTGAACATCTTACCGTAAAGGACTGTCATTCAACAGGAACCGTTGAGAATAAGGGAAACTATGCCGGCGGCTTGATCGGCTCAATGTGCGGATTCTCTACAATCAGCAGGTGCTATGCCACCGGAGATGTTCTCGCGAAGGCAGGAAACCATATAGGAGGTCTTGTCGGCAATGTTACACGAAGAAATAATGGCGGCACTACAATTGAAGATTGCTACGCTACTGGTAATGTCATATTGACAGGTCCAAAGGGCCGTATGGCCGGAGGTCTGATTGGAGTTGTCGAGAATAGAAACGATATCACTGTCAGACGTTGTTATGCTACAGGTGACATATCATCCATGACATCAGTAGTCGGAGGATTGGTGGCTTTTGCGAAGTCAAGTGTGCTGACCGAAAACATCAACTTCAAGATGGAGCATTGCATCGCATGGAACAAGACATTGACAAACAAGGTCGGCAAGACCTGGAGCTCCGGCGCTGTCATCGCCGTATCCAATTCGGTGAACACATTGACAGGCAATTATCGTCGTCCGGACATGACATTCAATGATACGGACGGAAAGACGCTCTTTGACTGTGCTGACGCTTCACCGAGCGCTCCTCTTCCGTATGTGGACGATAAGTCTCACTATTATCCATATCACGGAATTGCAGCTCCGGCCGGTTCCACGATCACTTCTTTGGCAAAGACACTCGGCTGGCCGGAAAGTGTATGGGATCTGTCCGGCAATGAGCCGAAATTGAAATAGTGTAGTCTGGTATGAAAAAATTGCTTGCAATTCTGCTGTCCGTTTTTATTATGGTTCCTTCCTGTGGAGGCGAAGGCGTCTCCAAGGAGGATCCTGACAATCCTTATATTTGGGGAGGCGGCAGTAATAAAGACGAACCTGGAAGTGAAGGAAAGACATATTACCCCAAGCCAGACGGAGCATTCCGGATAATGACCTACAATGTGGGCGCGTTCCACAAATACATTTCTGTGATGAACCAGAACATTGATCTTGTCTCCAAAATCATTAAGGAAATCGAGGCTGATGTGGTCGGGATCAATGAACTGGACAGTATGAATACCCGTCACAATGCAAACCAGGTGGCTCTTCTTGCCAAAGAACTTGGAGACTGGCAATGGCATTTCGGCAAGGCGATAGATTATAAAGGAGGGGCTTATGGCAATGGCGTGGTCGTGCCGAAGGGTGTCCGCATCGTGGACAAGTACACGGTTGCACTGCCTAATCCTACCAGTTACGAATCCAGGGGCATTGCAGTTGTAGAGACCGACAAATATGTCCTTGCGGCTTCTCATCTGGACCATTCTACAGAGGACTATATCCAAATCCAGATCCAGGCTGTCAATGCTTGGGCGCAAACCAGATATGCCGGTTGTGACAAGCCTGTGTTCTATCTGGGAGATATGAATTCTGTTCCGACATCTGAGGCGATAAAGTCTCTTCTGACCTGTTGGGACATGATCTCCAGCAAGGAGAACACGGTGGGGACAATGCCGGCTACACGTTGCATCGACTACATCTTCCATTATAAGAAATCGGCTCCTGTGAAGGTGCTCGGAAGCCATACGATAAGCCGTACATATTGCGGCGACGTGTCGAAAGCGTCCGACCATCTTCCTGTTTATGTTGATGTGGTTTTTTAAGAATCGCTATACATTACTTCCGAAAAAATCAGTAACTTTAAAAGTTGTATTGAAAACAATAAAATTTTTAACCATATAGACAATGAATCGAAAGGATTTTCTCAAGAGCCTTGGAGCGCTTACTGCCGGGGCGACATTCCTTGGTACAGGCGAGACTGTAAAGGCTGCCGGCAAGGCAATGGGTGTTTCTGTGGACAATTCCCTTTTTACTGACCCTGAAGTGGACTTTCCGGTCAAAGGACTGAAGGCAGGAGTCAAGAACGGCCCTGTCAAGGTGATTATCATCGGAGCGGGAAACCGTGGCCGCACTTATGCCAACTATGCAAAGATGTTCCCTGACTGTATGCAGATTGTAGGCGTGTCCGACATCCGCGAAAGCAGGAAGAATGCCATGGGAGACAGGTTCAATGTCCCTGAAGAGCATCGTTTCGGTGATTGGAGCGAAGTGTTCAGAGTACCGAAATTCGCTGACGCAGTGGTTATTTCCACACCGGATGACGTTCACTATGACCCTTGTATGAAGGCGTTGGAGTGGGGTTATGACTGTCTTCTGGAAAAACCGGTTGCACAGACAGAGAGAGAATGCACGGACATCGCCAAACAGGCCCACAAATACGGCCGCATAGTGGCTGTGTGTCACGTGCTCCGTTACAGCCCATATTTCAGGGCAATGTACCAGGCCCTCCAGAGAGGAATGATAGGCAAAGTAATAAGCATCCAGCACATGGAACCTATCGAGTGCCGCCACATGGCCCACTCATATGTCAGAGGAAACTGGAGAGATTCCAACCAGACCACTCCTATTATCCTCGCAAAGAGCTGCCATGACCTGGATATTCTCCGCTGGTTCGTGGGCAAACCTTGCAAGACCATCGTTGCGGACGGATCACTTACATGGTTCAAGGCTGAAAATGCACCTGAAGGAGCACCGCTGCGCTGTACGGACGGCTGTCCTCACGAAAGCACATGCCCGTTCTCCGCAATCGACGTATATGTCCGCAGAAAACAGCATCTCGGAGTGTTCGACCTCAAGAATTCACGCGACGAGAAGGAAATCATGAGCAAGATTTCGGATCCTTCAAATCTCTGGGGACGCTGCGTATATCACTGCGACAACAACCAGCCTGACCACTTCGTGAGCGAAATGGTGTTCGAGGACGGAACCACGGCTTCATTCTCAATGGAAGCATTCACACCGTTCGGAGGCCGCCGCACCAGAATCATGGGTACGACCGGTTTCATCGAGGGCAATGGCTCTGAATTCACCATTTACGAATTCCGCAGCAACAAGAAGATACTCTGGAACAAGAAGCTCGCTGATATTCCGGAGTACAAGGGCTCAGGACACGGCGGTGGCGACATGGCTCTCGTATGCGATTTCGTGGAGGCGGTTTCATGGCAGGCTCCTGAAAAGCTGACCAGTACCATCGACGCTTCGATAGAAAGCCACGTAATGGGATTCCGTGCAGAGAAGAGCCGCTTGTCACACAAGAAGATAGACGTGACCAAATAATAATCAGACATTATGAACAGACTGTTGAAAATGATGCTGCCAGCGGCATTGATATGCGGATGCTCCGGAAACAATGCCCCTGAACTGATCCCGGCAGAAAACTTCGCGGATACGGTAGATTCCAAACCGGTAGCGCTTTATACGCTGAAAGCCGGTGACATCACACTTCAGGTCACCAACTTCGGTGGCAGGGTAGTGTCACTGTTTACTCCTGACAAGGATGGAAAACTTGAAGATATCGTAGTGGGCTACAATAATTTAAAAGATTATGTCACCCCTCCGGGAGAGCGTTTTCTCGGTGCCTGCGTGGGACCTGTCGCCAACAGAATCAGCCACGCATCGTTCATAATCAATGACACCACGTACAATGTTCCGGCCAATGACCACGGAGTCAATACTCTGCACGGCGGCTACAAGGGACTGGACAATGTCGTCTGGGATGTGCGTGACGTTACGGACTCGTCCATAACCCTGCATTACCTGCATGCTGACGGCCAGGAAGGATTTCCGGGCAACAAAAGCATTGACATGACCTATTCTGTGACGTCGAAGAACGAATTCAGGATAGACTATGCTGCTCAGACGGACCATGCCACGCCTATCAACATCACCAATCATCCGTTCTTCTGCCTGCGCGGAGAGGGCAACGGCACTGTTGAGGACTATATTATGCATATAAAGTCAAGTCACTACACGCCGACGGACTCTCTCAGCATACCTACAGGCGAGATTGCGGACGTAACCGGTACACCGTTCGACTTCAGGACGGCGCACAGGATCGGTGACATGATAGAAGAGGACAATCTCCAGCTGAAATATGCCCACGGCTATGACCATAACTGGTGCATTGACCGGGAAAGCAAAGACGGAGTGGAGATAGTCTGCTCGGTAACCGACCCTGAGACCGGCCGTCAGATAGATGTCTATTCAGACCAGCCTGGACTTCAGTTCTACAGCGGAAACTTCTTCAAAGGAGACAGCACCGGCAAGTATGGAAGGCAGCTCGGATTCCGTTCATCACTGGCATTGGAGACCCAGTATTATCCTGACGCTCCTAACCAGCCGAACTTCCCGAGCATCATTCTGACACCGGGACAGACCTATCATCAGATCTGCATTTACAAGTTCTCGGTAAGCCGATAGCTTTCAGAAAACAGATTACTTTGTACGGGTGATTTTAGCGCCGAGCGCGTTAAGTCGCCCGTCAATGTTTTCATATCCTCGGTCGATCTGGCCGATATTGCTGATGACACTTGTCCCCTTGGCCGACATTGCCGCAAGCAACAATGCGATTCCTGCCCGGATGTCAGGCGAAAGGAGATTTCCGGCCTTGAGCTGCATCCTGTGGTCGTGTCCGATGACTACGGCCCTGTGCGGATCGCAGAGAATAATCTGCGCCCCCATCTCGATCAGCTTGTCCACGAAGAAAAGTCTGCTCTCAAACATCTTCTGATGAATCAGAACGCTGCCTTTGCACTGTGTGGCGACCACCAGCATCACGCTCAGCAGGTCCGGCGTGAGCCCGGGCCAAGGCGCATCTGCTATCGTCATGATCGACCCGTCCATAAACGAATCGATTTCGTAACTCTCCTGTGATGGAATGAAAATGTCGTCACCGCGCTGCTCAAGATGTACTCCGAGCCTGCGGAAACTCTCCGGGATAATGCCCAGGTTCTTCCAGGAAACGTCCTTGATGGTAATCGAACTCCTGGTCAATGCGGCCATGCCTATGAAGCTGCCCACCTCGATCATATCCGGAAGAATCCTGTGCGATGCTCCGTGAAGCGATTCCTTGCCATTGACAGTCAGGAGATTGGAGCCGATGCCTTCGATTTCAGCACCCATTGCGACCAGCATTTTGCTGAGCTGCTGGATATACGGTTCGCAGGCCGCATTGTAGATCACGGTCTTGCCTTCAGCCAGACATGCCGCCATCAGGATATTGGCAGTGCCGGTCACGGAAGCCTCATCCAGAAGCATATAACTGCCGCTTAACCTTCCTGATTCAGGGGCGGTAAGGTAAAATGCCTTCCGCCTCTCGTCATATTTCTGCCCGGCTCCGAGATTCAGCATACCCTGTATATGAGTGTCCACGCGTCTGCGTCCTATCCTGTCGCCGCCCGGCTTCGGAAACCACGAACGCCCGAAACGCGCTAACAGCGGACCGACCACCATCACCGACCCTCTGAGCGAAGCGCATCTTTTTATAAAGTCTTCACTCTCAATATATTCAGTGTCAATGTTGTCCGCCTTGAAAGTCCAGCATCCCTTCTCTGCCCTCGTTGCCTTTACCCCCATTGCCTTCAGCAGGTCAATCAGGTTCTTCACGTCGAGTATTTCCGGGATATTGCTTATGGTTACCTCATCAGAAGTAAGAAGAGTAGCGCAGATAACCTCCAATGCCTCGTTCTTGGCACCCTGTGGAGTGATTTCTCCGCTCAGTTCATATCCGCCTTCTACTATGAATGTATTGTTTTCCATTTCTCAGTTCAGATTATTTCAACTTCCGGCTCCAGTGTGATGCCGAACCTCTCCTTTACAGAAGCTGTAATGTCGTTTTTCAGGTCAATGATTTCGCCCGGACTTGCGCTTCCTGTGGCATTGACAATCACCAGCGGCTGCTTTTCATAGACCCCGGAATTGCCCTGAGTGCGGCCCTTCCATCCGCATTGCTCGATCAGCCATGCAGCCGGAATCTTGACCCCGCCATCAGTAACATAATGAGGAACATCTGCATGGGCCTCCTGGATTTTCCGGAACACTTCCTCCTCCACGACAGGATTCTTGAAAAAACTGCCGGCGCTTCCAATTTGCTCTACATCAGGAAGTTTGCTCCTTCTGATGGAGATCACTGCATCCCGTACCACCTGTGGAGTCAGCGCATCGGAACTTTCCAGCGACTCGGCCGGAATGCCGGTGATTACGCTCAAAGCTGTCCGTATGTGCCCGTAATCCAGTTTCGGATTTTTTGTCCTGGTCAATGCGAGTACCACATTGGTCACGATATATCTGCCTTTCATCTTTCCGGACTTGAATGCTGACGTCCTGTATCCGTAGCCGCATTCTTCAACTCCGAAATGGACGAATTCCTCCTCTACGGTGTCGTAGCAGTACACCTGTCGGATAATGTCAGAGATTTCCGCTCCGTATGCTCCGATATTCTGTACAGCTGCAGCTCCGGTTTCTCCCGGAATCAATGACAGATTCTCAGCGCCCCACAGTCCGCGTTCAGCAGCCCATCTGCAGAAATCATCGAACAGTATGCCGGCTCCGACTGATACAAGTACTTCGTCATCAGACTGGTACAGGGCATCGCCTGAAGGCAGTTCATAGATGAATTTTATCGCAGAATGTAGAACGGTCCCGTGAAAATCGCCCGTAAAAAGCAGATTGCTCCCGCCGCCTATGTGTTTTACCGGTGAAGGAAGCGTACTGAATTCTATGTCAATCAGGTCGGCAACGGAATCGTATTCGATGAATTTGTCACATTTGACCTTCATTCCGAAGGTATTGTGGCTTGTCAAGTCCTTATTTGCAGTTTTTCTTATCATTGTCTTTTACCGAGGGCGGCTGCTTGTCGCCCGTCCTACAAAAATAACCAAAAAAACCGGACTTGGGCCCATTTCTCTTCCGTTCTGCGTAAGTTTGTAGTACATTCGCACAACTCCTGATAATCAATGCCCGGTGTCAGTGATGTAGATGACGATGGAGAGGCTGTTGCCTGAATCGTCCACAGCAGTGATACTGTGCTTTCCTGAGGAGGGACGTACTGTCATCTGATGTATGAAGCGCGTCTCTCCTATATATTTCTGGTCCAGGTGCCAGTAAACCGTGGCGTTCTTGACATGGTGCGCAAGATTCAGGACCAGGTCTCCGAGAGTGCCGTCATTCTGGCGCGCAAGAGTAATCCTGCTGCCGTTCTCGGGATAGATGAATTCCATTATCGGGGTTTCAGAAGAGACGGAAGTTCCTGAAGCCGAGTCGTATTCAGGATGCCTCTGGCGGTAGAACCACTCCATCGCAGGCGTCAGGCGGAACACATTGTGCCCGTTTTCCTGAAAATGGTAAGGGCAGACAGCGCTCCGCTCACCTGCATCAGGAATCATGATACTTGTCTTGTCAATGCAGTCAGGCCCGGCAAGAAATCCTGAAAGGGCGCATACTTCCGCATGATGAACCGGATGTTTCCATGCCGGATTCATTTCAGGGGAAGGGAACCAGTCAGGAGACGATGCCGGCAACATATTGAATATCTCGAACATCACCGGGCCGGCAGTCCGCGCCCCGATCAGCGCCGGCGCCCCGTTCCCGGAAGCATTGCCAGCCCATATACCTACAGCGTAGGACGGCGTGACACCTACAGCCCACGCGTCCCTGTAACCGTAGCTCGTCCCGGTCTTCCAGGCGACTTTCTTTACGGAACGTATTATGTGCCAGTCGATTTCATCCGGCCTGTTCACCTCCTTCAGGGCATCTAATGTATAGAATATGGGTACAATGTCTTTGGCCTCACCTGTCATATACGCCCTTGCCATGTCAGCATAGGCAGCCGTAACCTCATCCAATCTGCATTCGCCGCCGCCAAGAATCAGCGACAGTCCGTAATCGGAAGCGGAGCGGTCAAATGATGTAAGACCCCGCGCTTTGAGGTTTTCCAGGAATTTCCCGGTCCCGAATGCCTTGAGCAGATGGACGGTCGGGACATTGAGCGAGCGGTTGAGCGCCTGGGACGCCGGCACAGCCCCGTCATAGGTAAGGTTGTAGTTCTGAGGCGTGAAACCATTGATGTTCACAGGCGTATCCGCGAGCAGGGAGTAGGGGAGAATCGTGCCGTCATCCAGTGCGTCGCAGTACAGGAACGGCTTCAGGATGCTTCCGGAACTTCGTGGCGACCGTGCGATATTCACATTGACGCCGGCCCTTTTCCTGTAAGGCGAAGAATTTCCGCAATACGCGATAACCTCGCCCGAAGCCACATCCACCACCACTGCCGCAAGGTCGCAAATACCCTCCGCCGCCAGGTCGTCGCTTTTCCTGTCAATGCATTCTTCCACTCTTCGCTGAAGATTCAGGTCAATGCCGGTTTTCACATAATTTCCACGCTCGGGTGAATTCTTTCCGGCAATGTCATCCACATAATGATGAGCATAGGACGGCAGCGGCTCCGGCTCGTCAGGCAGGGGTTCCCCTATAGCGGAAAGATACTCCATTTCAGTTATAAAGCCTCTGTCATTCAGTCTTTTGAGCAGGCGGTTGCGCTTCTGGACCAGCCTGTCCCGATTTCTTCCGGGCCTTATGCTGGAAGGCGAATTCGGGAGTACAGCCAGTGTGGCAGCCTCGCCCCACGAAAGTTCCGAGGACGGCCTTCCGAAATATCTCCATGCCGCAGCCTCAAGTCCCACGACATTGCCTCCGAACGGGGCGTGGGATTCATACAACTGAAGTATCCTGTCTTTGGAATATCTGAATTCGAGCCTTGTGGCCAGCACAGCTTCCGTGATTTTTTGCCACAAAGTCCTTTCCTTGCGGCGCGAAAGCCTTATCACCTGCATGGAAATAGTACTGCCTCCGCTTACGATATGTCCAGATTTGGTGTTGATATACAATGCCTTGCAAATGGATACGGGGTTTACGCCCCAATGCCATCTGAACCATCTGTCCTCAAATTCTATGAGCGCTGTCCTGTATTTTTCCTTCCCCGCACTTATCTCGTCCTCCCGCTCACCGGAGACAGGAAACCGCCATTGTCCGTCATCCGCTATCCTGGCCCCTAAAAGTTCGCCGTTTCTGTCCACGACCACGGTGGACCACTTGGTGTCGGGAAACAAATCACGCGGCAGGCAGAAGTAATAGCCTACGGCCAACACTGCTGCCACCACAAAGGCAATACGTCCCCTCCTGGTTTTGGGGACGTATCTTTTAAGTTTCCCGAAGTCCATCCTATCTGATTACCTGTGCGGAGCCCGATGCGCTTCTCGCAAATACATTGGAGTTGTACATATCCTCGCACGCTACCGCAGGCAGGACGAATGTGCCCTCATATGCGGCGCGGAGTCTGACCCTGAATTCTTTGTAGGAGTTTCTCGGCAGGCTGAAATAGAATATGTTGGCATTGTCCCGGATGTCCAGATAATCGTATTTTCCGTCGGACGGAACATCCTGTCCGGTCATGCGCTCATTTATTGTTTCCCAGCCTGAAGGAATCATTTCCGTCAGAGCGAGATGTCTCAAATCTGCTGAAGCGGACGGGTTGGATACTCTGATTACTGCCGTGAATTCAGTTCCCTGTCTGACAGATGCCGGATTAAGTGTATTTCCGTCAGGACCTATATACCTGACATTCAGGCTGATACCTAAAGAGCTGGCTGCCACGGCCTCGCCAGGAAGTGCTCTTGAAACAGTGTTTACCCTTACGTAGGCAGGGCCGTCCGAGAAGTTCTTTACCGTGATGTTTCCGGAAGCAGGATCTGCTGATGCGCTTACCCTGCCGTTGTCGGACGGTTTGGCGGTAAGCCTCTTGGTGAGAGCACCGTCATTGACCTCGATATCGACATTGCTGCCGCCGGCATCTTTTGCCAGAAGGCTCATTGCCCTGGCCATGAATACTGATTCCTGAGTGGTCATTGACCATGGCTGCAATCCTTCCGAATACTCGCCACGACATTGACTTTGGGCATAGACGATGGCTTCTGATGTGTTGCCGCTGCGAACGAGCGCTTCCAGTGCTATCGCCTTGTCCCTGAGCGGAGAACTGAATACCGGCGTGTCTGCAACCCATTCCTCAGGGGCTTCGGAGAGGCCTTCGAGTATGTTGTTGCAGATGTTCTTCTTGCCGCATACCGCATAGGTGGACGCGAGCATCATGGAAGCCTGCCAGCTGAGCTCTCCGCCTTCTTTCATCCTGTTCATGGCTGCCTCGTCAGACTTGCCTGCAACAGCGACGGTATAGAGTCTGTATGCCTGGGTAAGGTCACTCATCCTATATACTTTGGCGGTACGGTAGTTCTGGATGCAGCGTTTCTGGAACTTGTGCCAAGATGAAAGCACACCGCTGTTCACATCGTATCCGTCAGCTTTGGCTTTGGACATGAACTCTCCTGCCATGGATGTCACCCATTCGTCAGAGACTGTTCCGCCCGGCCAGTATGTGAATCCGCCGTCAGGCAGCTGTCTGCCATAAAGTTCGGTCATGATACCAGGTATCATTGCCCCTGCCTTCTCTGCATTTGTCTTGGAAAGCATCGGCATCGCGTAAAGGAGGCTGAGACCTCTTGCTGCCAACTGCTCGGAACAGCTGTGCTGATAATTGCCGATGAAGCTGAACAATGCATCCCAGTCAATCGAAGGATAACCGCTCGCTTCAACACGTAAACCGCATCTGTCGTCAGCAGCAAATGGCTTGAATCTGAATGACTTGGTCTCGCCCTTTCCGATGAGCGCATCTTGAACCGATACTATTTCAGGAGAACGGTTCACGATTTCTAAGTTTATGGTTTCAGTCATCTTGTGGCCGTTTCCGTCAGCCGAAATTGTGACTTTCGCGAAGCCTTCTCCGGAAGTGCTCAGGCTGAATCTGGTCATCTGCTCGCCTTTCTTTCCGAATGAAAGCGTCTGTGAAGCGGAACCGTTGATGGCCACAGGACCATCGCAGCGTACGGAAACATTGACATTGCTTATGCCGTCTTCCATTACGAAGACATTGACAGGAAGCGTTATGTCCTCTCCTACACCCGCAGAGCGCGGCAATGTCGGAAGTATCATCACAGGAGATGTCACAGGAACTGTTTTCTCTGCATTGCCATAAGCCCTGTCCTGTCCTGCCACAACCATTACCCTGACGCTTCCCACGTACATCGGAAGTGTGATCTTATGTGAGCGGGAGCCCGAATTTACTGTGAATGGACCGAGGAACTTGACGATCGGGTTGAATCTGTTTTCCTTCTTCGCCCCCTTGGTGAGCTCCTCGTCGCCGCCGATGCTGAACATTGCTGACAATGCGCCGCCGCACGAGCCGAAAACGTCATCGTACATATCCCATGTCCTGATGCCGAGAGCCTCCCTCTTGTACATCGTGTTCCACGGGTCTGGGGTGCGGAATGCCGTCAGGTCCAGCAGGCCTTCATCCACGATGGCAAGCGTGTAAGTCATTGACTTCTTGTCCCTTTCGCTTACCTTGACGGTGAATTGCTCCTCAGGATGGATCTTGTCAGGCATCGTGATTACAGGATGAAGGTGCGAGTTCTGGTTTTCCACCATTATCGGCCTCACGCCGTACATCCTTATAGGCAAGTCGTTGGACGTGTTCCAGTAAGGCTGGACCAATGTTATGTGTATGTAGAAGTTCGGCGACAGGTCTTCCGTAATCTTCAGTTTGTAGGCCGTATCGCCTGAGCCTGAGGTGCTTACCCATTCGCTCTTGAGAACTCTGCTTCCGTTTTCGATGGAAACCAATGCTCTTCCGTCTTTAGCGGCAGGGATATATACGGTAGCCGTCTCTCCCACGCTGTAAGAGTTTTTGTCAGTCGAGAAGCTCAGCATTGCCGGCGCATCCGGGTCCTTCCTGTCTGAACGTCCCCTGTAGGCAGGCCAGTCGGCGAATACGATGCCACCGGACGCATGGCCGCTGTCAATGTCCTTGATATAAATGAGATACCTTCCCCACTGGTCATCATTTGCGGAGAACGGGATATTGATGTCCCCGCTTCCTGAAGTGGTGCGGCCGGAACTGAAAGCGGACGCCGCCGAAGCATTGATATAAGAATCAAGCGGGTCTCTGCGGCTTTCCCACCACCAGCTCCATTTCAGTTTGAAGATTCTCCATTCGATGGTGTGTCCGCTCACGCGTCTGCCGTTGCAGTCCACCACCGCCACCGGAATATTGTGCGTCTTGCCGGTCTCCAGATAATCGCCGTCGGAAGGAAGTTTCGCTCCGACATATGCGGAATAAGGAGAATAAGGCATTGTCAATGTCGTGTAACTCTCATCACCTCCGTCTTCCATCACACTGCATAAAATATTGGCTGTCAGCATTCCAGGCGCGTTCTGCACACGTGGAAGCGTTACAGAGGACTGTGCCTTGCCGTCCTGGCTCAGGCGCACATCGAGAAGATCCTTGCTGTAGGATTCGAAACTGCTTGCCGGGTCAATGAACCTGTACCCTTCCAGTCCTTTGAATGAACTCTGTCCCGGTTTCAATGTCATTGACACTTTTGCCGGAAGCGACGCTGCTGCTGGTCCGGTAAGCCAGTTGGACGCTACCTTGACATTGACAGAAGAACCGCTCTTCAGCATCTCGGTACCCAGATCGACATTGACCTTGAGCCTGTTGGGCTTGATGGCCTCGATCCTGAGCGACTTGTGGAACGTGGCGCCGCCTATCTTCACGTAAGCGTTCCACAGGCCTGTCGGGCTGTCAGCGACTGTCGGTACCGTAAATGTATAGAACCCGTTTTCCGCTTTCCTGCAAACTTTTCTGGTAAAGAACTGGCCCTGAGGCGTATAGATGTCCATTATAGCAGGATGCGTGTCAGGGACTTTTTCATCACTGTGCAGAATCATCGTCAGGTGGAGCGTGTCCCCCGGACGCCAGACTCCACGTTCACCGTAGATGAAGCCCTTCATTCCTTTCTGCAGGATTTCCCCTCCGGTATCGAATCTGCTGAGAGACTTTTCATTGCCCTCGGTAACTTTCAGATAAGTCGTGGAATTGCCTTTGGACACGACCGCGAGGAACGGCCTGCCGGTGAGTTTCACCATTTCAGCACCGTTCGAGCCGCTCTTTCCGCTTCCGATTTCCTGAAGCTGGTAGTTCAGAATCTTGATTTCGGCTCCTGAAACCGGCTCTGCGGAGATCAGGTCGCTGACTGCCACCCAAACCTGTCCGGCTGTCTTGCTGTCAGGAGCGTATTTGGTGATGACACCCAGATTTGAGACCTGGAAATTCCGTGAAGGGAAACTGTAATTCATATAGTATGAAGGAGTACGCGGATTGTTGCGGTCTCTCCAGTTGTATCTGCTCCAGTCGTAATTTCCATCATAATAATACGGATAAGGCTCATCCCAGACGGCCTCGTCTTCCTCACTCATCTGTCCGGAAGAAAGACTTATCAGATTGTCTCCGCCGAGGCTTCCTGTAGCATTGCTGTAGATGTAGTATTCCTGTCTGAAGGATATCTTCATCCTGTATATCGCACCCGGCTCTTTGTTGAAAAGCCCTGACAGGTCCACCGTAAAGACATTGTTCCTGGTAAGGTCCTTGGACGGGTCGGAGTCCAGCATAAGCGTATTCTTATATACCAGTCGTCCAGCTCTGCGCAGACTGTTGTCGCCGCTTAGATCATTGTCCTGCAGGAACATAGGTATATTCTTGGGATAGATTTCCAGGATACTGACATCCACTGCCCTGAGATTCTGGGCATGGAAAGGTATGACCAGATTCCTGGTGTCCGGCAGGATGTTTCCGTTGGAGAGAAATCCTGCATGCGGAGCAGGGGTGGATGTCGCCAATGTCTTCATCCAATTCTCTCCGAGCCTGTTGCCGTCAATATCCCGCACACCCTTGTCTATTTCCAGCTGCATCTGGGCCTCGTCGTCGGACTCATAGTAGATCTTGATACGGTTGTCGGCCATGCTCATCGTGCTGCGGAGTCCGCTGCTGCTTCCGTAACTGGCCAATGATACAAGTCCCCTCAGGTCCTGGCCATGGCTGAGCGGCTGGGAGAATGTTACATATATGTATTTGTCCTCACCGTCTGACTGTTCGGTGTCGAGTACTCTGAACGAGTCGGCCGAAGGTATGCAGACTTTCAGTTCACTACATTCGGCAAACCCTGTCCTGCCAGGTTTGAACCTGACTGTCAATGTCTTGTCTTCACTTCCGCGCTTCAGTCCTGATGCGGTGAAGGTGAACCTGCGGGCATCTGCGGCATTGACCTCGAAAGCCGCCCCGTCCTCATTCCATCCGAATTCCAGCAGCGATGCAGGCTCGCTGACCGCCACGTCTTCACTCAGGGTCAATGTTCCCGTCACGATCGCATTGCCCTTGTCGTCCGCCTTGATGCTCATCGCGGTTTTCTGCAGAGAGGCCTGCTTCGGGGCAGTCGTGAAACTGAACTTGAAATTCTTGTGCTCGCTGTCGGTGGAGGCTACCTTCGAAAGATAGAATGTGCAGTCATATCTCTTGCCGGGTTTCAGTTCCCCGTCTTCCGGAATGAATTCCACTCTCTGCGATCCTCTCCATTTGGCTGTGCCCTTTATCGACGGAGAGAACTTGAAAAGGTCTTTTGCGCTGCTGTTCAGCTCGCTTTCTGTCCCGCCCAGCCCTTCTGCCGGAGAGACAAGTTCTATGACAATGTTGCTGCCCCCATTGACAATGCCGCCCGTATAGGCTTCAATATATTGCGCGAATCCGCTGTCCGGAGCGCTCTGCTGAGTGCCGCATCCTATAATTGTCAATGCTGGTATTATCGTAGCGAAGATTTTTCGCAAAATGTGGTTACCGTGCATACGCAAAAGTGTTTAAGTAATTATTGTCCAATACGTAAAGGTATGGATTTATTTTGGAATCTGCACTACCTGTTTCGGGTAGTTTGTCAGTTTGTATGCCAAAATGTCACGATTCCGGTTATGGCACGTCAGTTGAATTACATATGTCCGGTTCCCGAGCGGAACAAGATTGACAAAAACATTAAAAATATAGAATTATGATCAGACCATTAGCAGACAGAGTGGTACTTGAGCCTAAAGAGGCCGAGACCAAGACAGCTGCAGGACTTTATATTCCTGATACAGCTAAAGAGAAACCTCAGCAGGGTAAAGTTGTAGCTTGCGGACCCGGAAAGAAAGACGAGCCTATGGAAGTCAAAGTGGGTGATGAAGTTCTTTACGGAAAATATGCAGGTACGGAAGTGACTGTTGAAGACAAGAAATATCTGATTGTACGTCAGTCAGACATTATGGCAATATTATAATATAGGAGAATTACATTATGGCTAAAGATATTAAATTCGACGTTGAGGTACGCGCGAAGATGAAACAGGGCGTTGACGCTCTTGCGGATGCAGTAAAGGTTACACTTGGTCCTAAAGGACGTAACGTTGTCATTGACAAGAAGTTTGGTGCGCCACAGATTACCAAGGACGGTGTTACTGTCGCAAAGGAAGTGGAACTGAAGGACAGATTCGCCAACATGGGTGCGCAGATGGTCAAGGAAGTCGCTTCCAAGACCAATGAACAGGCCGGTGACGGTACTACTACCGCTACTGTCCTCGCACAGGCCATCATCAATGTCGGTTTGAAGAATGTGACCGCAGGTGCAAGCCCGCTGGATCTCAAGAAAGGTATCGACAAGGCAGTAGCTACTGTAGTTGCTGAACTTAAGGCCCACAGCCAGGAGGTCGGTGACGACTACTCCAAGGTAGAGCAGGTAGGTACTGTTTCTGCCAACAATGATGCTACCATCGGCAAACTGATAGCTGATGCCATGTCCAAAGTAAAGAAAGACGGCGTCATCACTGTTGAGGAAGCAAAGGGTACTGAGACCGAGGTCAAGGTCGTAGAAGGTATGCAGTTCGACAGAGGTTATGTTTCTCCATATTTCACGACCAATTCAGATAAGATGGCGGCAGAACTCGACAGCCCTTACATCCTTATCACTGACAAGAAGATTTCTTCAATGAAGGATTTGCTTCCTATTCTCGAGCCTATCGCAAGAGACGGCAAGTCACTTCTTATCATTGCGGAAGATGTTGATGGTGAGGCTCTTACTACATTGGTAGTGAACAGGCTCCGTGGTACTATCAAAGTTGCTGCTGTCAAAGCTCCTGGATTCGGCGACCGTCGTAAGGAGATGCTTCAGGATATCGCTACTCTTACTGGTGCCACCCTCGTTTCAGAGGAAAGAGGCTTCACTCTCGAGAATACCACTCCTGAGATGCTCGGTAAGGCAGAGAAAGTCACCGTCACCAAGGAGAATACCACTATCGTAGGCGGTGCTGGCAACAAGGAAGATATCGCTGAGCGTGTAGAACTTATCAGAAAGCAGATTGCTACTTCTACTTCTGAGTATGACAAGGAGAAACTTAAGGAGCGTCTCGGCAAACTCGCCGGTGGTGTTGCAGTCCTCTATGTGGGCGCTACCACTGAGGTAGAGATGAAAGAGAAGAAAGACCGTGTTGAGGATGCATTGAACGCAACCCGTGCAGCAGTCGAGGAAGGTTATCTTCCAGGTGGCGGTGTAGCTTACATCCGTGCTGCTGAGGCTCTCAAGAACCTCAAGGGTGCAAACGATGACGAGACTACCGGTATTCATATCGTTGCCCGTGCCATCGAAGAGCCGCTTCGTCAGATTGCTGCCAATGCAGGTGTTGACGGTAGCGTGATTATCCAGAAGATCCGTGAAGGCAAAGGCGATTTCGGTTACAATGCCCGTACTGATGAATATGTGAACATGTTCGAGGCCGGTGTCATCGACCCTACCAAGGTAAGCCGTGTCGCTCTTGAGAACGCCGCTTCTGTTGCAGGTATGTTCCTTACCACCGAGTGCGGTATAGCAGACATTCCTGAACCGGCTCCGGCAGCTCCGGCTATGCCGGATGGCGGAATGATGTAATCCCGCATTGAAATATGATTTAAAGCCCCGGAATCGTAATTGCTGCGGTTCCGGGGCTTTTTGAATATATTTCCTGACTTTGACAGCCATTTTTCGCCATCCTTGTAACCTTCTGAAAATCAGCTTTGTTGAAAAATCGCCCCGGCGCCTTGGGTGCCTCGCGCCAAAAATGCGTACCTTTGGGGCATGTTTGTACGCAGGAAGGTCAACAAGAGTGGCACCACCAGTGTGGTCGTGGTGGACAAGAGCGGAGGCTTTTTCCGCCAGGTGAAGAGCTTCGGCTCGTCATCCGACCCTGCGGAGATAGAGCGCATGTTCAAGGAGGCTACCGAATGGGTCCTGCGGTCCTGCGGGCAGCAACTTCTTGACTTCGACGCAGCCGAACGGACGCGGGACGAGTACCGGAACATGCTCTCCAACGTGGAAAAAGTTATGAGAAGCTACTCATAACTGCTTCCGCATAGGGAAAGGGCAACTGGAGATGCGTCCGATGTTCCACTTCACGGAGAAACGGATCGAGGCGCATATCTGCATCTGCTTCGTTGCCTACAAGATGTACAAGGATCTGGAACGGATCATCCGGCAGAAAGGCATCCCGATGAGCGTCGACAAAGTCCTCAGCATCGCCAAAACCATCACGACAATCCGCCTTCGGCTGCCCAACGGTGAGCTATACACCGAAACACTCTACACCACACCCCAGCAGGAGACCATCAGGCCGCTGATTGACCCCAATTTCGCGTAGGGTGCCTCATTGTCAAAGTCAGGACCATAACTTTTTATCCTGCTCCGTCCCCGCGGAGCGGGATTTTTTTGACTTTTACAATGATTGTAAGCCACCGCTGAGGCACGTGTTGCGATTTTGTTCGATTGGTTGAGATTAGTCTCGATTTTGTCACTAATCGCAGCAACGTAAGCCTCGAGGACAAGCGAGAGGTGGCAGAGGATCAAGCAGGTGTTCCGGACAGGTGACAGGAATTACACCGTTGAGAAGGCCTGGGCAGAGTGGCTTACTCACCGTTGCGGAAGCGGGTTTGGAGTTCGGCGATGCTGGCGAGGAGTTCGGCGAAGGTTTTGCGGTCTCCGTAGACGAAACTGGTTAGGAGGTCGTTGTAGTCGCTTTCCCAGGCTTTTATGCAGTTGTCGGGCGGGTAGAACTCTATGCGGTCGCGGTAGTCTTTGTCGTAGTCGGCGTAGCCTACATGGTAGAACTTGCGGCGGTGCTCGACGATGTTGGTGTAGAGCTGATCGTCGGCGAGTGCCCGTTTGCCGTATTCGGTGTCTTTGAGCCTGTCGAGGTCGTAAAGGTGGCGGCTCATGCGATAGCTGCGAGGTTCGTTTTTCTGGAACTCTTCGCAGAGCAGGAATGCCTTTTCGAGGAAGGTGCGCTCTGGCAATACAGTCGGTATCTTTGCCGATGTGCCGAGGTCGTCTTCGGGATAGTGCTTGCTGATGATGGTGGATATTTCCTTTATTTCAAAGGGTTCTTCCATTGAGAGGCAACTGATTTCTATTTTGACGGCGGCTGGTACATATTGGGAGTGGTGCTCGGATATTGAGGGGTATTCGAGTACGAGCATCGTGGGATCAGCATCAGAGTCGACTGCTCTGCCATCCTTTTCGATAACGGGGTAGAGTTTGTATCCCTGCAGCCCGACGGTGTGCAGTTCGGCATCCAATTCGGCGACGAAGTCCTGAGTGAGGTATTTATGGCTCAATTTACGGAGTTTGAGCAGCTGGCTGTTGGAACTTGGCGTGATGCCGAAGTAGCTGTGGCTCAGCGCAAGGTCTATGTCTTCGGAAAAGCGTTGTATGAGGTTCCAACCCTTTGAGAGTGATGTCCCGCCCTTGAATGTCAGTTTGTCTGCACAACCAGTCTGGAACAATGCCTTAAGAGTCATCGTTACCCACCAGTCCTTTTCTACAGCGTAGTCGGGGAGCCTTTCTTCTGCAGAGGATTTCTGCAGCATCACTTTCCTTTCTTCGAGGGTGTATGTCAGCCAATTGCTCATAGTGTCGGATTTATTTGTCTGAACAGTTTCTTTATCCATATCGGGGAGAGGGCGAGGTCGTGGGCGTAGGTGTCGGGCTCGGGATTCTCGGCGAGAAGAGCCTTAATCCTTGCCACGTGTTCGGGGGTGATGTTGTCTTGGCCGATGGATTTGAGGGCCTGGACGAGTATGGGCATGAGTTTGCCTTGGTAGGCGAAGTTCTTGGGGACGCAGCGTTTGAATGTGACGGTGGCGATGTCGAGGTTGATGCGTCGGGCAGAGCCGGAGGTGAGGTAGACGTAGTTCATGGGTATCTGGGTGGAGAGTCCGAGCATGTTCTCGGCTGCCGCGCCTGTAGGGAGTATCTGCGCCTTGTCGCGGCGGGCGATGGCCCTGACGATGGTGTCGACGCTCGGTTTGAGTTCGCCGAATCGAGTGCGCACGGGCTTGTAGTAGATGCCGTTTGCGAGGCGCATGACCTTGCCCTCGGCCACAAGTTCGGAGAGTTTGTGGCTGATGAATTCGTCATTGCCGTTTGTGGCGAAGTCGGAGATGAAGAAGATTTCGTCCGGATTTGCCGCCTCGATGCGCTGTGCTATGTCGTCCTTGATGCACATAGTTGGTGTCGTTTACGAGGCAAAGGTACAAAATTTTTGCAAAACTTTGTACTGAAAGGGCGGAATTCTTCTATATCGTGTGACTTGTGTCGAACTCTTCCTTGTTTACATCTTCTGGTGTTTTCCAATGCGGGAAGAATAGCTTCATGGCTGCAGTAGCAATCCTTTTTGAGACGGGGGGAGATACCATCCCTCGATAAAGCAGTGAAAACGGTCAAGCAGCGCTGATTCCGGACTTCTCTTCGAACTGGTCATATGCGGCGTATCCGTCTGTCTGGACATTGCCCTTATAGCCGCCCAGCAGTTCGCGCGCAACATTGGCGGCACGGCTGCCCCTGTCATAATAGAACATGACATCACCGCTCTTCAAGAAGAAAACTACTTCGTTTTCCTCTTTCTCAATTTGAAATCCGAATCCGGTTTTATAAATTTGTATTTTGTGCGCAAACTAATAACACATAACATATTAACATTAACATGAACAGAATTTATCACATGCTGATGGCCGTCGCCCTTTTCTTGTGCGTGGCATGCAGCCAAAGCCGGGACACGGTCGCTGTCCGGGATTCAGGAACAACATTCGCGCAGGAAGCGCTCCAGCCGTTTGTGGACAGCGGCCAGCTTCCGGGTGCTATAAGTGTATTATATAATAATGGTGTACAGGAGACCTGCTGCATCGGTTATGCGGACCCGAGAACGAAGCGCCCTATCACCATGGATGACGTGTTCATGCAGTGCTCCCAGACCAAGGGGTTTTGCGGGGTGACCATTGCGAAGCTCGTTGAGGAGGGTAAGATCTCTCTGGATGATCCCGTTTCCAAATATCTTCCGGAATTCAGTACGCTCTGGGTGCTTGATGGCAAGACTGACAGCACAATAATCTTGCACAAGGCCAAGAATGTCCTCACAGTCAGAATGTGTATGAATCATACAGGCGGATTTCCTTTTGAATGCAGTGCCAAGCGCAGAGATGTCCGCGGAGGCGGCTGGTCAGGCGGAGCTCCTATACGTCAGGTGGCATCCATTGCAGCGGAATCGCCTATCATGTTCGAGCCGGGAACGAGGGAATTGTATTCCAATACCGGCATTGACATAGGTGCCGCAGTCGTGGAAACCGTGACCGGAATGAAATGGGAGAACTATCTGAAAGAGACTGTCCTCGACCCTCTTGGCATGAAGGACACCTGGTTCTGGCCTACGGACAAGCAGATTGAAAACAAGATAGAACTGTTCAACATCAAGGAAGGCCAGCCTTCTGAATGGCTGGAGGAAAACCCTTGGGAACAGCGTCCGTACAATGATTCCCATGTCTTCGCTTCCGCCGGCGCGGGCCTCTGGTCTACTGCCAATGACCAGCTCAAGTTCTATAAGATGCTCATGAATCTCGGTGTGGGAGACAATGGAGTCCGTATTCTCAAGGAAGAAACCGTAAAGTCCATTCTTGCGGTCAGCACCCGTCCTGAAAATATGGGCGGCTATTCACTTGGACTGTCAGCACCTAAAGTGGACAATGATGATGCGTGGTTCGGTCATGGCGGTGCCTGGGGAACGGATTGTATTGTGAACTGGCATAAGAAACAGCTCAGGCTCTGGGTAGTTCAGGAATCCGGCGGTCCGCGTTTCTGGAATGAAGCGATGGGGAAGGCAGCCGAGAGCTTCTTCAGCAGGGAAATCGACAATTCCTCTGACGCCTACGTAGGGCGCACCCAGTAGATATTTTCAAACTGATTGATAACCGATGACTTACGACTATTGCTGTTCCCGGGACGGACACGGACTTGAGATTCCGGGTTTCTCCGCGGTCTTTATCCAGACGTTCAGTATAAAGCAGGAGCTCCAGTTCTTGCTGCCGGACCGTTATGTCCGTCATCTGCCTGGTGACGAAGATTACGTTTTCCATAAGGACAAGTTCGTTTACGAAGAAAAAGCAGATGCATTGGCCATTCCGATTGTGCCGATGGGCAGAAGCATTGAAAAACAGATATTTGTCCTGCGCAATGAAGGGAAATCTCCTGACGAGAAAAATGTCAGGCGGTTCTCTCTGCGGGGATTTGACTTCGAGATGCCGATCGAGCCCGAGGAAGATGAGATCGAGCCGAGGCTCCTCAAGTGTCATGTCAATGTTGAGATGTCATTGTTCTTCGGCAATACCGTTTCATTCACTTACCGTTTTCTTTTCAACGGACATTCGGGAACATTGTCCGCGCCTGTCGGCATTGACCATATAATAGCATTGCTCTCTACTTGGCTCGGGGCTGAATATTGGAGCCGCGATGTGAACGAGTCCTGCGAGGACGGAGCTTCGCGTACGAATATCAATCTTGAGGGCGACTTCAAGGTGGAGAACCTCTTTCTCAGCGAATTGGGCGACCCTCTGGAGGAAGGGGTGTGTCTGCCGATGGGTAGCGGAGAGAGGGGTTTCGGAAAAATAGCCGTAAGGTATAAGCGTTTTATCTACAGATGCTGCACCAGGCTCAGCAAGTCTCTGAGTGGCGAGGAGAAGGCAAAGTTCCGTAAATCCATGAAAACTACGCCGGTAAGCATTGTCAATGATTCCCGCTTCGCGATGGTTGATTTGTGGGAGGATATCCGCCATCCGCTTCCTGACGGAACCGACCTGTTCAGCAACGACAGGCCTGACAAGATGACGGAAGCCCAGATAGTCAGCCATATACGTGATTTCCACAAGCCTGAGCTCATCGGTCTTATGACATTGTACCCGGGCGAATGGCCGTATCGGGACGCGGAAGCTTATGACGATGTGTGCGGCGAGAACATTGCCATTGATACGGACGACCTTGTGCTGGTCAACAGCAATATGAGCATTGTCCTCGGGACTTACGGGCGTCGGGGAGATGGGCAAGAAACCGCGGGAACGGTGGAAAAGAAGGGAGTGAACTGGGCGGAGCATCTCAAGGAACGTGCACGTTATCATGTGTCCTGGCCGGAGTATCTGCTTATCCTTCAGATGGTTCTGGCCAAGAAATACGTGATCGGCCGTGCGAATGATGTGCTTATTGATGCCACATTGTCTGCCTCCAGTACCTCGTCATTGGATCTGATAGGCCAGAATGCCAAACTCAGCATGCGTCTGTCAAGGATGGTGCTGCAGCTGGACGTGGTGAAGTATTCCAAGTTCGCTTCGCATAAGGTGATGTTCGACCGCACTACCAGACGGCTGAATCTGGACAATGACCTCGACCGCCTGAATGAGATGATGTCGATGGTGGACAGCAGTCTGCACAATCTGAGCGATTTCAAGTCAATGAAATCCGACTTTGTGCTGAACTTCATATTGGCCATCATCTCTGTAGCATCCACGTTCGAGCTCTTCTTTCAGCAGTCTGAGATGCCGTTCCTTACATATTTCGGTATCCAGTCCAGTCATCTGGCGGCCGTAGTCGTGATGGTGGTCGCCTGTGTTACGATATTCGGTATTCTTCTGGTCATTTCCAAAACAATCCGCAGCATCGTTTCACGAATTAAAGAAGTGTTATATTAGCGACAATAAGTTATGAATGAGATACATATTAAGCCTGCGACAGTTTCCGACAAGGAAGCTCTTGCGGACCTGTTTTATGCGCATCTGTCGGAGAATGTCGAGTACATTTCACATGGCGAGATGCAGATGGGAATAGGGCATCTGGTTTTCAACGGTGAAGAGTACGTTCCGCAGCTCGATGCCGATACCCGTCATCTTTGGCTTACTTATATAGAGGAACATATGACTGCTGAAGGAATGGCCGTCTATAAGGCTGAAGATTCCACAGGAGTTCTGCTCGGATTCTGTGTTATGGAGACCGATTCGGACGGTGGCGCGCCATTCGGCGTCTTATGTGATATTCTTGTCAATGCTGAGGCTCGCGGCCGTGGTGTAGGCAGCCGTCTGTTTTCTGCTGCCGAGGATTGGTTCAAGAGCAGAAATCTGAAAGATGTTTATCTGGAGTCTGGAAAAAATAATCACAATGCCCACAACTTTTTTATCAGACGAGGTTTCATGAAAGTTTCGGAAGTTTACTATAAAGGAGAGCAATAGTCTGCATCTTATTGTTAGATAATTGGTTAGGTGCCATGTTGAAGGTGAGGTCAACACCTTTGAGATGTCATTCCTATGCTTTTTATGGAGAAAATGGATTGCTGAAGTTATTGTATATCAGCTATATGAAACGTCTTACCCGCGTTTCAGGCGCGTCCTGAATGGATTCGGTTGTGTGTCGGAAAAAATATTTTCAGAGATGGAACGTGTGGGGATTCAGGGACTTAAAATGATGCA
>OHFW01000134.1_pt1 | contig 46286 bp, 35 predicted proteins | sample 1567601 | NCBI WGS metagenome assembly OHFW01 (sample SAMEA3879594, study PRJEB24766) | human gut metagenome | biome: human-associated habitat; feature: feces | place: USA | collected 1985/1987 | reverse complement strand
GGGCAGTTAGGAGAGGGCTTCAGCGCGACCTTGCCGAGGGTTGCTTATAGCCAGAGTTGGTGATAGCTGAAGGCCGCGCTAGGTGGTAACTTATGACCACATTTAGTGAATAGTTCCGATTTATATCCATTATAAAAGATAAAAATATGGCAACTATTATTCGTCAATCATACATCGACAAGATAGAAAGACAACCATAGAACGCAATAACAACCTCATTTACAACAGGTTTCCATAATCTTCCATACCATTAAAAGTGGATGGAATAAACATACAGCACTCTTTATCAGGTACTTATAAAAATCACCAATGATATTTTTCCACTTTTTCTTTGCAAGAACGCGGTTTATGTCTAATTATTTAGTAACTTTGCATCCAAAATGACAGATACACATTTTCATAACTAACAATTTAATATTCATAAGAAATAATATTCACAAGAAACATGAAACACTTCATTCTATCCTGCGCACTGTCGATGGCGGCTATAGCCACCTCCAGCGCACAACAAACAGGTCAGTTGCCCGTCTACCTCGACAACACCAAACCAGTAGAGCAACGCATCGACGATGCCATTGCCCGAATGACACTTCAAGAGAAGATTCGCATCATTCATGCACAGAGTAAGTTTTCCTCTGCAGGAGTTCCCCGTTTGGGATTTCCTGACTTCTGGACAGATGACGGTCCTCATGGTGTTCGCCCTGATGTATTGTGGGACGAATGGGAGCAGGCTGGCCAAACCAATGACTCCTGCGTAGCCTTCCCTGCCCTCACCTGCCTGGCAGCATCCTGGAACCCACAGATGAGCAGAATCTATGGAGAATCATTAGGCGAAGAGGCTTTGTATCGAGGAAAAGACATGATCTTAGGTCCTGGCGTGAACATCTATCGCACCCCATTGAACGGACGCAACTTCGAATATATGGGTGAAGATCCTTACCTGGCAAGCATCATGGTTGTACCTTATATCCAAGGATTACAGTCTAAGGGAGTATCAGCCTGCGTAAAGCATTACTGCCTCAATAACGAGGAGGAATACCGTCATCAGGTAAACGTCATCGTGAGCGACCGTGCCCTCCATGAAATCTATCTCCCAGCCTTCAAGGCTGCTGTAGAGAAAGGTAAGACTTGGGGAATCATGGGTGCATACAATCTCTACAAGAACGAACACAACTGCCACAACCAGTGGACTCTGAACAAGATTCTGAAGGGCGACTGGAAATATGACGGCGTAGTGGTAAGCGACTGGGGAGGCGCACACGATACTGACCAAGCCGTGAAGAACGGGCTCGACATAGAGTTCGGCACATGGACGAACGGATTGACCATGGGTGCCAGCAATGCCTACGATAATTACTATCTTGCCGTACCATATATAAAAGGTATCCAGGAAGGTAAATACACCACCAAGGAATTGGATGAAAAGGTGCGCCGCGTATTGCGCATCTTCTATCGCACCACCATGAATCCGAACCGTCCTCATGGTTTCCTCTGTTCTGACAGCCACTATGCAGCAGCCAGACAGATTGCCGAAGAAGGCATCGTACTGCTCCAGAACAAGAACCATGTGCTTCCTATCAATACCCAGAAAGCACAACGTGTTTTGGTAGTAGGAGAAAATGCCGTGAAGATGATGACCGTGGGTGGAGGCAGTTCTTCTCTCAAGGTACAGCGGGAGATTTCGCCACTCGACGGATTAAAATCTCGACTGGAAAAAGATAATGTGGAAGTGGAGTTTGCCCGAGGTTATGTAGGCGATGTAAGCGGAAATTACAATGGCGTAACTACCGGACAGAATCTGGAGGACAAACGCAGCGAGGCTGAGCTGATAGCCGAAGCCGTAGAAAAAGCCAAGCATGCTGATTACGTGGTGATGTTTGGCGGCTTGAACAAGAGCGATTATCAGGATTGCGAAGGTCACGACCGCAAACAGCTTGAATTGCCATACGCTCAAGACAAGCTCATCGAGGCATTGGCTAAAGCCAACAAGAACTTCATCTATGTGAATATCTCGGGTAATGCTGTGGCTATGCCTTGGAAAGAAAAGGTAGCAGGCATCATTCAGGGATGGTATATCGGTAGCGAAAGCGGTGAAGCTCTGGCTTCTATCCTCACCGGCGACAAGAATCCTAGCGGCAAATTACCATTCACATGGGTAAACTCATTGCAGGAAGTGGGTGCCCACGCATTAAACACCTATCCGGGCACCTGGCGCAAGGAAGGTGAAGCCAAGACTGAGGGCAACATCATTGATGAGGAGTATAAGGAAGGCATCTACGTAGGTTATCGTTGGACTGACAAGAAAAACATCAAGCCAGCATTCGCCTTTGGACATGGATTGAGCTACACTCAGTTTTCCATCTCTAATCTTCGCAGTGATAAGAATCTGATGAATCAGAATGACTCTATCACCTTTACCGTGAATGTAAAGAACACTGGCAAACGTGCCGGTGCAGAAACCACCCAACTCTATATCCATGATGTAAAGGCTTCTGTCGATCGCCCTTACAAGGAGCTGAAGGGATTCCAGAAGGTTTACCTGCAGCCGGGAGAGAGCAAGGATGTAAACATCACCATCAATAAGCAGGCACTCAGCTTCTATGATGAAACAGCTGCATCTTGGAAGGCTGAAGCAGGCAAGTTTGAGGCGCTCGTCGGAAATGCTTCCGATCAGCTGAAACTCAAAAAGGCGTTTGAACTGAAATAAAACAAAAAAGGTTCCTTTGGAGATTATCAAACTCCATCAAGGAACCTTTTATTTTTGTATCCAGTATAAGTTTGCACTAAACTTCTACCGAATATCATCTCATTCCGTTTTGCTTTACCTTTGTTTCAAATTCATCTCTTTCACAGATGGCTCCATTCTTTAGGAAGAGTTTCAGGAACGCTGCATCAAAGTAATCATATAACTCGCCGATATATTCATGATCGCTTTGCATCATATCATTAGCTTGTTCATATATAATCTTATTTCCTTCTTTAACAGAAAAAACAATCCACATTTTCACCCTTCATCCTATGTGGGAACCCTAACGAGTTTCCTCACATCTTCCTCTGCACTTGAAATCTTCACTCCCACAACGTACCATCGTTGCTTGAAGTATCTCACGAAAGCCGGTTGCAGCACGATATCGCTCTCTGCTCCGAAACCCGAAACATACTTAAACTTCAGCAGATATTGCTTATCTATCGCTGCAAGAATATCATCCAGATATTCCGTGTTGTATGGCGGCGTATCGAGCATCACCTTATTGTGAAACTTCAGCATATCACCTAACGAAGCCAGCCGCAGGGAACTCAGCATCCATTCCGTCACATCGTCATTTTCCACGGGGTCACGCTTCAGATAATACCGATAGCCATCGCTCTTGTTGCATTCCACAGTAATGCCAAACTGCGACTGGATATTTTCACGATAACGATGAAAGGTACGTTTGTCCAGCTCATCCTCATCCTGATTAGCGTTGGCATCACGCCACTCATTAGCAATCTCCTCAAAGGTAAGTATTTTTCACCTTTCCAAACAAGGCACACCCTCAGGCCAATGAGGGTCATTCTCGTTTACAATATCTCGCTGCTCTGACACGCTGCGCTCATAATTCAATTTCACATTGAGAGTGAAATCATCCATGCGGAGAATATCAGGCAAGCACCAAGGCATGTGAGTATGCAAGGCATGCATCGCATAACAGATACACAAATGGTCGTACGCCTTGTTGTGCAGATAGCCTTCCGCCCACGACGTGCCATCGTCGAGCGTATCAGTCAACTCTCTCAACGTATCCTCTTCGTTGCCGAAAAAGTTGGCAGACGCACCATTCACAATGGTATCCATCTTGCAATGTCCTGTACTGAGCAACTCATCTGTCAGATGAATCATATAGTCGAAGTCGGAACCGTAATAGTCATCATTCTCCAGATGCAAGACCGAGTCTTTGTCAGCATACTCGAATCGAAGCGTACTGTCCAAGTCGTAGCAGAAACGGTCGTCCACCTTGTATGGCGAACGGTAGAGCGTAAGCCAAAGGTTACGGCATTGCTCGAAACACTCCAAGGTGAGCTTGTAGAGTTTGTCGTTCAACTTGCTCAATCGTTCCACCTCGGCAGCAGTAGGATGAAGCATCATCTCGTCGAGCGTCACCTCACGAAGCCCGAGCAAATCGTCCAGCAAATCCCGCTCCGTATCACTGAAGTTACGGAAGAACCCATCTGGATTATTATCCTCACGATTCACCACCTTCTTGATACGACGTTCCACATCTTGCACGATGGCACGCTTATCCTCTATCGTAGACTTTTCTCTTATAAAGTCAAAAAAATTGAAGATAGGATCAGTATTATAGCTACGGTCGTTCTCTACATCATCTATCAGTTTCATCCATTCCTTTTCCATTTTCTTCATGTATAAAAAACACATTTCCTTTTTTCCATTGATACACCTCTCGCTCATATCTCAAGCTGACATCCGTCCAAAAATCATCCATACGGAGGATGTCAGGCAAAGAGTAATGCTCATGACTATGGAGCGAGTGAAGGAGATGGCAGATGCAAAACTTGCCAAAGGCAGGATTATCCAGATAATCAAGATTCCACGACGTGCCATCATCCGCCACCAAAGGTTCACCCACATAATACCGCCCACTATCCCTAAAATTGCAATGAAAATGGAGCATATACTCGAAGTCTGAGCCATAATAGTCATCATTATCCATCTTGAGGACGGAATCCTCATCATTCCAACAGAAATCAACGTGCTCCTCCACATCATAATAATCCTCGTTTGCCATCAAGCTCGGTGAGTGCAACAAAGACTTCCAGAGGTTGCGACCTTGCGCAAAGGCATCCTTCGACAGTTCATGAAGTTTATCGTTCTGATGTCCCAAACGCTCGATTTCTTCCTCTGTAGGATTTAACATCATCACATTGAGAATCTTTCCCCGAGTACTCCAAAGGGAATCAAGCACCTCCCGCTCCTGTTCACTGAACTTACGGAAGCGGAAACTCTTGTCCGCATCATAACGGGCAATCATCTTGATGCGACGCTCTACTTCTTGTACAACTCTGCGCTTGTCATCATCCGACGCTTCGCCCACATAATCCATCAAAGCGAAGAAAGCCTCCGTTTCAAACGGATCTTTCTCAATTGTATCGATAAGTTGAATCCAATTTTCCTTCATCTTCACCTACGATTTCACCATTACTAACTTCTATTATCTTATCATCGCCAAAGCTTCCTCCCCGTATCTTGTAGGGAGAGTTTCGCTTCAACGTCTTCTCCAAATACTCCAAGTCCTTGGGACGGAGATGAGTGAGAGCGAAATCCACCTCATTCAGTTGCGACTGATTGCTCAGGGCGAGATGCTGAAGATTGTGACACATGAAGATGTCCAAGCGACGCAACTTGTCGTTCTTGCTCAAATTCAAAGACACCAAATCTTTGGCTCCATCAATATGCAACTCCTCCAAGAGTGGATTGGCAGAGAAATCCAACTTCTCGTTTCTTATCTCGTGGAAGTCGATGAACTCCAGCAAAGGATTCTTGCTCACGTCGAGTTTCTCCTCGCCATACCCAGAATAGCCCAAGATACGCAAGTTAGGACATTCCGTGAGAATCACATCTAAGGTTTTCACCTCGAACATGCCACATCCATCAAATCCGATAATGGCATCCTCCTCTTCCGAACAGATGGTAATGGTGTAGTACATGCCCTTCTCAGGATAGGCATGACCTGCCTCCACCCAAGCCAACTTTTCGGAAGCAGGTTTCTGTTTACCTGTCACGACCTGTACCTTTCCATCGCCCCAAGCGATTCTTGCCTTGCTGCCTTTCTTCAGCATCAAGTGCAAGCCTACGGTTTCCCCCATTGTCCAGTCCATAGTCTGGATATTGATTGTAATCTGTGCCATATATTGAACTTTATTTAAGACAGTTTTATCACTATATCATGCTTATGAAGAAATCTTGGTAAGTCTCTTCTGTTTTTTCTTGAAACAAGAATCAACCCATCTAAAGCCTTCCATGAGGTAACGATAACTCTTATTTCTGTCTCCTAATATCATATAGCAGTTTTTTGTAGCAGTCTTAGCATCTTCTCCTAATAGCTGAGACAAGAATTTCCAAAAGGTTGCCCTATGATGAGGATACCTCAAATGCGCCAACTCATGAAGAATGACCATATCTATATACGGCAATGGATAAATCATCAAATATGGAGATAAATTTATGCGGCTTCCATCAAACCAACACCTGCCAAGGGCTCGAAAATCCCAATTCAAGGTTAATGTCTCAGCAAATAGTTGCTTTTCGTTTTCCAAATAAAGGAATCTACAAGGCAATACTTTTTGAGCAACAGCCTCCACAAAGTCCTTAAATTGTGCAAATATCCAGAATTGCAACTCTCTATCTTCAAAACAAGTATTCTCAGAATAATATATTTGGAACTCATCGGAAGTCGCTTTTACGAATAACGCACAGTACTTATCAAGCACATAGCAACTTCTAACCTTTTCAGCATGAGAGCCTAAGGTATTTAATGCCTGCTCCTCCAAGACCATCCAAACCACTTTGAAGAATTTAGTCTTAAAGCGGAATTGAGGATTGATGTATGGACAAACAGGTTCAAAATCTTCTGCTCCATGCATATAAGTTTCATTTTCTTCAAGCTTTTTACTCCATACCTTAGTAATTTTGGCCTGTTCAATGTACCATTCTTTTGGCTTTACTTCTACAAATCCCATAGCAATATCGTTTAATTAATTATGTTTACGACTGCAAAGGTAAAGGTAAGGTATGTCAAATCGTGGCGCAAGCAAGAAAATTATCTCAAAAATCTTTGTATCACCTTGTGCCAATAGTCCCAGGAGTAGCCTACGGAAGGATGGTTTACCGCCATCACTTTCACCTGCTTACCATTACTCAGAAGATAAGCACCCGTAGCAACAGGATAACCATCCACTACGATGTCGTCGCCATCTTGCCAGCCAACATTAGGAAGATTGTTCCAAAGTCGCTTGCCCCAGACGATGACATACTCAGGTTGGTACTTTTCGATGACCTCGAAGAAAGCCTTGCCAGCCTGGTGATATTGTTCGGCTGTGCCAGCCTCGCGAGGACCACCCATCGCCACTTGCAGATAGTTGAAGAAGATGACCGAGTTCCAGATCTTCAGCCTCATCGCTTGATTGGTCTTCTCACCCACTAACGAACGCTCAAACTTCAGGAAAGTCCGCATCCAGTTCTGCCGTTCCTTGTTCTCATTGAGATAATCCCCAAGCACCTGCTGCGTAAAGTTCATACACTCCCGATGTAGCTGGCAGTCGCTACAATCCGCACAACTCTCATCACAATAATGACTCTCGCCCAATATCATTCTTCGCTTACCGACCAAGCCCCCGTTGGCATAATCCTTGCCGACGAAAGGCTGAAAGAAAATATTGCTACTCATATTTTAGAACAATGAAACTATCCAATCCCAAGCCATGGTTCCCAAGCGAATGGACCACGAAATTACCACATAAATCAACCAGCAAAGCACAACAATGAACACAGCCGTCCAGAATGCCTTCTTATTCACCTTATTGATAATCTCCTTATCATCCTCAATATAGCCTGTAATCAGTTTCAAGTTTTCTACATACGAGCGTTTGAATACATCCAGCACGTCACCTATATAGAAAGGTATGGCACCTATCAACAGATCCATCAAGATATTATAGATGACAGCCAAAGTCAGCGGAATCGACTTAACCACGCAAAGACTGTAATAGATAAATGGGAATGTAAACACGCTCGACAATGCATCACCAATACCGGCAGGAAGAATGAAACCAAGGATAGGATCCAAGAACCACTTGTCCATATACTTCGCCGTACCTACCATCAGACGATATGATGGCATGTTCATCATCTTCTCACGCTTTGCTGCTTTTTTATCAGCCCTCGACTGTTCTTTGGCAAGAGCCGCCTCTCGCTTTTGATCTTCCTTAGCGAAATCCATACCCAAATCAGCCTGGGCCTGCTGTCTTCTTGAACTTTCCATATGCCTTATAATTCTATTTGTTTCTTACCATTCATGAAATCAGTAAACTCCTGTTCCGAGAGAGAGTAACCGCTCAAGTCGCTCATCAACTCCATAGCTTGCTTACGCTCCTCCTCACTACCAGCCAGATTGATATGCTTGAACACCTCACGAAGATAAGCACTCTTGTTGTCTATCTTAGCCATTTCACGCTTAAACTCATCAGCATGTTTCTTCAACTCCTTATCGTATGCAGCCGAAGCCAAGCTACCACTGAGCTGCTGCGCTTTGAGCTTAGCGAAACTATCAAACAGAGCGATACCTTTCTGTAAGGATTGTTCCATAGCACCAGTTACCTGCGCCAAGTCTTCCTCGCTATACTCAGCAGGTTTGTTCTGTTGTGCGGTCTTGCCCTCTATCTTCTTATGGTCTTTCGTATATGCTTCCACTCCGTCAAGCAGATTCTTAGCCATATCCTTGTCGGCATGAAGATTATCTGCCAACATTCCTGTAAACTGAGAAAGGTTCTGCTCCACGTCGGAAGGAAGCTTGGCAGCCTCTCGATAATCGGGAATATCGACCGTATGCACCAACTTCTCATCTATCTTGCTCTCCATGATTTCTCGTCCAAGTTTCAGCATGGCAACCATATCACGAAGATGTTTCAGCATCTTCAGTTTCAAGTCGCCAGAACAAACTATCTTGCTTCTGATTTCCTTAGAAACCTTATCCAGTTCACTAGAGAGTTTGGCATACTCATTTTTGATACGGGTTTGTTCCTCACGATGCGATTTCAATTCCTCCTTATCCAACTTCAAATCTACCTGATAGCTCTCGTATTCTCTCACAAGAGGGAAGCATACTGCATTCCATTCCGCAAAGTCACGATAGTAGTTCTTGTTGGCCACACCAAAGGTGATTCAGTTGGCGAGGAAGAAAGGCTTGGAAGGCTTCTTCGACTTCGCTTCCATATAGCTTCCCTGCTTAGACTCCAAGGTGGCGGTGATGTCATTAATCAGCGAGGTATAGACATCGATGTTCCGAAGATGGTCGTTCATTTCCATGTCCAGCGCCTTCATCTGCTGAAGCAGACATTTTCGTTGCTCCTCCAATGGGCGAATAGCCTCATCAGCATACAAGGCATCAAGCATCGCTTTCAAGTCAGAATCCAACAGTTTTTCTCCATAACGCAAGAACACATTCGCCTTCGGGATTACCACATCATTGAGCGTTTTGCAGATTACCAACAATCGTCCCATATCAGCCTTGATGCGAGTGGCGTCATGCTTCACGCTGGTTTGGAAAACTGATAAATCAGACTTCAATCGATTAGCGCGTTCACTTGCTCCCATATAGTGTTCAAGCATCGTCAATCCTGCCATCGCCAAGCCCAAGGACTTATTGCCATTCGACAAAGACTTATAAGCCTGCAAAGAACCCTGCAAAGAAGTACTGAAACTAACCGAAATCTCACCAATCAAAGCTGCACATTTCTCCGTGAGCTTGTTATATTCCAGCTCCACATACTTAAGCATCTCGTCCACATCCAGCCACTCTATTCGCTTGAAGTCGAACAGATCAGGTGAAACCATCTTGATGGAGTCGCCATAGATATCAATCAGTTTCAGGGCATAGCCACGATAAACCGTCCCGATATCACTACGCAAAGAAGTAAAATCTTCGATGTTCCCACGTACGCTATCCTCGGCATAATGGTAAGCCTCCACCATCTTGGTATATTTATCAAACATGGTAGCCGCCTTGCTTCTTACATCTTTCACGCCATTCGTGCCCATGACGATATCAGACATCTTCGACGTTCCCTTAACAAGAACTAAGTTTAGGTTCTGTTCCACCTGCTCCTTCAACTGCTCCAAAGCAGATGAAGACAACGCCAGTTCCGTCTCGGCTATCTTCAAAGCCTCCTCCTTGTTGCCCTGTTCCAGACTGTCATTCAACTTGTATTCAGCCACAAGCGTTGTACGCGAATTATTGGAAACAAAAGCAATGGCGATATTACCGTTATCATGGAAATATCTGTAGGCATCAAATACCAGCTTACTCACCTCCGAGGAATCGGAAGCTATACCATACTTCTTCAGTTCAAAAGCCAAATCTGCACGAAGATACGTCTTGTTCTCCTTGCAGAGTTCATCAGCAATCGTCTTGATTGCCTGATATACTTTTTGATTATCAGCCATACTATTCATCGTATTTATATTTTATTTATCCAAGTTTTGCAAGTTCAGATATTTATTCTTTATCACTACTTGCAAATGTCCATGCCTTCATAAAAGTGAAGGTTGCGTCAACAGTCTAACCGATACACGAACCGCATAGCAGCAAACCTACTCCTTTTCCATTTTCGGATACGTTGCATGGTCATAGTCTCCGACTTTCGCCAAAGCATCCTTCTTTCAGAATACTCTTCCTTTTCAGCTTCTTTCTGCTTTTGCCAATAGCCATGAGGATTCAAGAAGAACCAATAGCCAAATAACACTACCAGCACGGCACTCAATACCGCAGCCAACCTACATATTCTTTTCCTGATGTTCTTTTCCATTGTTACATTACCTTATATATAGTTATACATTTGATTTCGGCTGCAAAATAACCATATAGAATAGATATGTCAAATGGTGGCAGAACATCAAGAAAAAAGTATATGGGGCTTACTTTTTCTTGGTAAACAAGCTTATCAACCAGCCAGTAAAGCCTCCGACTTTAGGAGCAGGGTCTTCATAAATCTTACCTCTTCGTCTCAGTTCATCCAGTATTTTATTTTCATTCTTTGCCATAATGCTTCATTTTTTAAGTTGTTTTATCAATAGTTGTTGCATCCTTTCAGTTTCAGTTTTTCAAAAACGATTTTCAATCGCTAACTTCATATTTATTATAGCAGTCATGATTGCTATAACGTTTTAAAATATCAATAAGAGAGTAAAGACGTTTCCGCCCTACCCTCTTATCCGAAACAGTGTATTTCTTTCATGTGAATGGGCATGAAAGAAACATACTTATATTCTGCATTTTAGTTTATATCAACTAAAACTGCAGTCGTTCGTAAACAGCCTTCTGCTCTTCATAAGCAGTATTTATTGCTTCTATACATTTCTTCTCAAAGATAGAAACAAAACGCTTATAGCCTTCTTCATTATGATCATGCTCTATTTTGCCAAGCTTTGAAGACAAATCAGCCATAGACAAATCAACAACAGAAGTAGTCAGTACACTCTGAATTGCAGAGTTTTTCTCTTCCTCAGAAATGTTTTGCTGCATGATTTCTGCCTTCAACTTACTCTTCAATTCCACTAATGAATCAGACCAGCTATTTGTCACATACTTAAAGATATCAGAAAGAGACTTATAGTAATGACTTGTGACCTTATAAAAAGCAACATCACGCTGTACAACAGGCTTTTTATTTCTATCTATAGCCCACAATCCAGCACCACAAGCAACAGCAACGCCACCGGCTGTAGAAATGCCATTCTTCTCTAAACACAGACCTGCTGCTATGGTAATAGCACCACCTATTAAACAAGCCGCCGAAACAATAGTGTGTTTAGCTGGCTTTAGATAGGTTGTAGTTACAGCAGTCTCAGGAAAAGCGACCTTAGCCGTCATCTGCTTAACATACGAAACCATTTTAGCTTGCTCGTCATTCAGAGCTGCTATATATTTTTCTTTTATACTCATAAGATTTTCTCTATTTCGTTAATACTTGCAATCGCTCTGGTATAATTCGCAAGCTGAGCTTTCTTGTCCTTTAATTCTTTTTCAAGAGAGTCAAGATAACCCTGAACAGAGCTATTTGCCTTTGTGATTAACTCGTCCTTACGCCTTGTAAAAATATTCACAACTTCATTCTTCGACTTTTGAAGTTCATTCTTTAAATCCGTATTGAACTCATCAAACAGATCACGCAAACCGTTTTCAATCTTACGACGCGCTTCTCTTGCTCTTGAAGATATTTTGTTCTTTGCGGTAGCCTCATCAACAGAACCTACAATAAGAGACACTTCGCAGTCTTGAGCAACATCCATAATACGTCCTACGACGTTATTTGTCAAATCCTTAATATTCATAACAGTGGAATTGCTCATTGAGGCAAGAACCTCGCCAAGAATACGTCGTAAACCATCAGCATCGAACTTAGCTTCCGAATCCTTTTGCTCAGCTTCCGCAATAAGGCTTCCGATAGTATCTTTTATTGAATTCATAAGTTCACTAGACCTATTATTCCAATCAGTTGACAATTTTTCGGCCGCAACTTGAACCTGACCTTCTGCCTCAGAAACAAGTTTCTGCTCATCGATTTTCTTGTATGAGCAGGATACATCCTTATCCCTACCCCAAAAAGTAGACTGTCGTACAAATGTAACACCTTCTTCTTTAGTGGGAACTCTAACAGAAGGTGTCTGATAACGATTCCAACACTCCTTCATTGCCTGTTCTGCCATATCATCAGCCTTGCTTGCCAAAGAGTCTATATCTTTCACAATCTTTTCAACTACCTTTAGAGTAGCATTACGAACTGATTCGATCTGAGAAATATCTTTCTTACAAAGAGCATTGTTACGTTCATTTAGATTAGCCTTGCCATCACTCAAGATTGCTTTGATTTCGCTTGTAGCATTGCCAAAATAGCTGTTTACCTTACTTGAGATAATCTTATCACGATTCTTCACGAACTCACCATCAAGATAATCCTTTCTGATATCATCTATCTGTGAAAGCTCATTGAACGTAGCCTTTATGTCACTGTCAGAAGCAAAGAAACTCGGATAGAATCTCTTCATCTGTGTTACGACATGGCTCTCCATACTGTCCCAGTCTGACGGCTTTTTATTTGCAATAGAATAACCGATACCGGAACTCATTGTAAAACGAGGTTCATCCCCTTTATAGTCTGAGCCAGAAAGATTGCGTCTGAACTGGGCCCTTAGTTGTCTTTGACAATCACTTATCGCATTTTCCAAATCGTCTTCAAACTTTGAACCAGAGTCCTGCAGCACAGAGTCAAATTTACTTGCAATAAGCACCACAGTACCTATTCCCTGTGAACCAATGCGATTGGTAAGGAAATTCACATCCGTACTGTCAAAAAAGCGAGAAGCAAAGCTCAAGAAGAACACACCGTGACATTCACGCAAGAACTCACGTGTGCGATGCTCACGAGACACCACGGGGTCGTTTACACCCGGGGTATCCACGATTCTCATTCCTTTGAGTCGCTCATCATTCAGACGGATAGTAAGACTCTTCACTACAGATGTGAATTGTCCGTCTGCGCCGACAAAGTTCTCAAGAATATCCTGCAAATCCTTGATATCAGTAAAATCATTCTCTTCAGAAGCTTTTCCCACCTTGCCTTTGGCAATACGAGTACATCGTGATATAAGTTCTTTTGCAGCAGACAGCTCATCTGGAACATTCGCCATCTTTGCAGCCTCTTCATCTGTCAACGCAGGATTCATCGACTTCACGTTATTCACGAAGTCGTCATATTCTTTGGCCTTGTCCTCAAACTTTTCCCATTCCTTAGCCGTGTAGTACTCAACGGAGAACACATTCTTTTCGCCAAATTCCAACACAGTCAAGCCAGCTGTCATCGGCGTAGATGCTCTTGGCAACACATTCTCACCTTCAAACAACAGCGAATTGAGGAACGATGACTTACCTGCCTTCACCTGACCAACGACACCTATTTTCAGTATTTCGTTGTCACGTTTCAAGCGGTCACCACCTTCCTTTATGTCGCAAACTTTCTCTTTTATCCTTGAGAAAATCTTCTTTATCTCTTCATTATCTGACGCACTTGCAACATCAACAGCTTTAGTTAACTTTCCAAATACGTCATTATAATTGTCTATATTTATAGCCATACTTATTAGAAATTAGAAATCCACTTTTCAAATCGATCATTAGCAGCCAACTTCGTCAACGACTGCGACTCTGCCACCAAACCTTTATCAGCACGAATAAGGAGGTCGCATATATCTTGACAATGATAGATAGCAGCTGTCTCCAAGGCATTATAACCATTTTTATCCTTTAGAGAGAGGTCAACCTCATGATCAATCAAGAACTTCATCATTGCATTATTGCTATTCTTAGCAACGTATGTCAATGGGGAATAACCCTGACTATTACACTTTGTCAAATCTACTCCATTTGAGAAACAATCAAGGAATCTGTTCATATTGTCATTGGCAATAGCAGAGAACACATCGGTCTCTTCTTCCTCCTTGATGTTCTGCAGTGCACGCAAGCGCTTCTCATTCTTCTTTATTGCATTCTCGCAACACGTGGTAAATACACGAACAATCTCTTGCTTCTTCTTTTGGAGAAAACTCTTATAGATAGAAATCGTTTTCTTGGAGGCAACAGTGTTATCATAATCTTCTTCCAAAGAATCTTGAACATCTTCATCAGCTGAATCATAAAACTCATAAGCTATTCTTATGACATCCAAATCATTTTTACGTGATTCTGTGTTCCAAAATTCAAATTCACCACAGTTTTCCTCTACTGCCGTCATCACTCTATTATACTCTTTTACGGCATTATTTGATTGTCTTTGCAAATTTGAAGCATCACTAAAGAAGCCGGTTTTTTCAGCCCATTGGTCTTCTCGGTCTAAAGCTTTTGACCATCCCTTCATTGCTCTATTGAAAAGATCAATCATTCCATCTCTTGAGTTGAGAATATCATCATAGGATTTAATGATTACATCTTCAACTACTGGCAAATGATCGTTTACAAAAGAAAATTGCTCTTCACTTGAAGTTGTTGATTTAGAGAAAGCTTCAGCCTTTTTTTTCGCCAGTTTTTTTCTTTTATATTCCAAACTTGCAAGCATTCTATCGCATGTTTCAATCTCTTGATCAAAATAAGATGCAAGCTCATTTATCCAATAAGATACAGAACGGACATTAGAAACACCATTCTTCATTTTATTGAAAATCGAAGCAAGGACTTTCATCACTCCACCTCTTGTAGTTGCTTTTTTCTTTGTCTTCAACGAATATATGGCACTTTCTCCTATTGAAGAAAAGCCAATAATGTCTATTGGTTGTATCTTCAATTTGGATTTACATACCTTCTCAGCAGACTTCAAGATTTTAACAATCTCATCATTCGGTTTCTTATCCATTTTATTAAAGACAATAACAAAAGGATAATTATCTTTATCGCCTATCGTCTCATCCAACTCTTCTATATCACGCTGTGAAATAGTTCCAGCTTCAGCATCTATACACCAAAACAAAGCAGCAGAATCTTTCAAAGCATCAGAAGCAGTATCACTGTCCGTCTTGCCATTCTCTTTATTGGCATTGTCTGAATTATTATATCCAGGAGTATCAATGAACACCAAACCCTTTAAATACTCACGCTCTTTAGAAACGGGTATATTGATATAAAGTTCGTCTAAGACAGAAGAGACATAAACCTTTGACTTGGAAGAGTGTTGAATACAATCCAACACCTCACGATTCAGTTTCACGACATGCCCTTTACAATTCTTGCCAGACACTATCAACTTCGTTACCTTATCGGAAAAAGAGATATAGGTATTAATCATGGACACCGGTTCTATTCCGGTGGGAAGAACAGCACCTATTCCTGTAATATTATTAAGAAAAGAAGATTTACCAGAACTATAACCTCCACCAATTGCGACATTCACAGCGTCACTAAAGTTGGAATGGTCAAGAAGAATAGGCATAATTGAGCATGGAAACTCGCAGTTTTCAGTCAAATCGCTTATAGAGGCATTGACAAACGGATTTTCTGCTTCGCTTGTATTTACTTTAGAATAATCCTCCTCAAATTTACTATATTCATCACGATATGGAATAAATTCATTTTGCACAGACAAATCCATACCAGAGGTACAGATATGCGATATCAAATCCAACACTGTCTGTGGATTCTCATATTTATTGACCTTCAAAAATGCAGACATGGACTTTTTGCCCATGCTTGCACTTTTTCTTTTTATACCTTCAAATCCCATCTTATATTAGATTTGAGTTTTTAACACATTCAACTTCTCCACTACAGTATTCAGAGCAGCAACCTTCTGAGCTACCACCTTATCTTCTTCCTGCTGCTGGTTCTTTATAGCATTGATGTTCTCGTTATACTTTTGTGTCTCAGACGCAATGAGAGCGGAAACATTATTGTAAACCTCAGCACGCTGTTCCTTGATCATATTCTCGATAGGTTGACGCAATGCCTCGATAATTTTTGAAACAATCTCAGAAGTAAACTTCATCTTGATTTCCTCTATCTTCTGCTCCTTGCTCTTTCCAAAGATCATACGGATAATATCAGGAATGATATTGATGAGGATAGTAACAAGCGGACCAAGAATCTTGCTCAACATCTTAACCAATTCGCCCAAACCCTTGTAAGCAACAAACTTCTTAGCCAACTGATCAAGTCCCTTCTTTAACAGACCTTCAAGAATATCCTTGCCAAGCATGTTGCCGATAATCTCCTCTGCTCCAGACAGCATCTTGTTGTCCTTATCGTTGAGGATAGTATCCACATTTACCATAAACTCCTGAAGAGCCCCACCAACAACGTCGGAATACTCAGTAATCTCACGTTTCAGCGAGTTAACAATAACCGGGCGTATGATGGTAAGAATCTCCTGATTCAAGACATTGCCATCTGTCTGGCCATACAGAAGAGTGGCAATATAACCAGCCTTTTCTCTCAAAGCCTCTGAGATATCATCAAGGATATCATCAGCAGAGCCCTCTACAGACTGAGCAGACTCAGCTTTTCTCTTCAAGTCTTCCACAGCCTTAACCTGTGCATTTTTTAGATTCTCTATCTTTTCAGAGAAATCAGACTTGTCAGAAAGCATAAGCTTCATCTGTAGTTGCAATTCTACAATGAATGAATCAATGAAGTTAACAACCTGTCCCTTATACTTGTTCACTATCAATTCCTCGGCATCAATAGAACTCAAAATATCAAGAACACCGTTGAAGTCCTTGTCTATAGCAGAAGCAGACACAACCATTGTCGAGTCACCCAACAATCTCTTAGCTACCGATTCTACATTAGCCTTGACATCCTGCACCTCTTGCTCCGGTTTCTTGTCTATTTTAGAAATGACTACAGCCAGCTGTGCACCATACTTCTTGATTTCCTCTATGAAGCTAAGGGTGCTCATTCGTAATGTTCCGCCTTCAACTTCGCTAACTAACACGAAGAAAGTGCCGTCCTGTACGTAATGCAGGATAGCATTGTTGTGGGCCTCGACACCCGAATCGATACCAGGCATATCAACAACAACAATATTTCTGTCGTTCCATTCCTTTACGATTGGATTGTTGAGATACAACTTAACAAAATTCCTCGGGGTCAACTGCAATGACTTAAGCTGCGAAATAGGAGCTGTCTCCACCAACTTATCGTCAAGCCAAACTTCAAGCTTTTCATTTGCAGAAAAATACAACTCATAAGACACTGCCGTTTCTGGCAATATATTAGTTGGAAGGATATCAATCCCTAACATGCAATTTATCAACGAGCTCTTACCTGCATTGAAGTCCCCAACGAAAGGCACTTTTATGAAAGAATCCTTTTCAAGACTATTGACCAAAGCACCCTTATCAGCCTCTGCTTTCTTTAAAGACTCGGGATTATTTAAATTTTCTTTAGCAACAGTAAAAGCCTGATTAACTAAAGAAACGTAGTGATTTATTTTTTCCATAAAATTATTGTATTATTTAGTCCAACTTTTTAAATTCAAAATCATTCTGATTGCAGCAGGCTTTCTTATAATCGAAAGCATAGATGCGCATGTAGGCTTCTTGCACCTCCTTGGCTCCATTATAAAATGGGGTGGAGGTGTGCTGCAGGGTCGTTACTGTCACTACCATATCGGGAGTGAGGACTGTGCCGTTAGAGCGTTTAAGGCGCTTAGGCTTCACTTGAAATACTCTGCTCATAAGCATTGAGTTTTTAGGTTATTACATATTGCTGCTCCTGCTTTTCAACCGAAACAGCAGACCATTTACTTTTTTATACTGATATGCAGCTTATCTTACTGCAAAGTTCATGCAAACGGGCGCAATGAAAGCTTGCTTTCAAATGGCCGAGTGCAGTAAACCATTTACTTTCAAGGGGCAAAGATTATGCAAACGAGCGCAATGAAAGCTTGCTTTCAAATTGCCGAGTGCAGCTAATCTTCTGCAAAGATGGGAAATATCTGCGAACCAAACAAGTCCATAATGGTTCACAAGCGAAAAAAGAATGGCGTGAACCCCTTCTTTCTTCACTCTCTTGTAAGTTAGGCTCTGGTAAAACCCGTAGAAAAGAAAATTCGAAAGAGGAATCCACACCATATGAAGGTGCAGACTCGCTCAAACAAATTCACGTTCTTTCTACGTTTCAATTTACCAGATTTCAACCTACAGAACTGAATAGCTTGCTCGTGTCCACAAGATTATCTTGCTTCTCTGCATCATAGCGACTTCAAGCGAGGACTTTCACCTGCCCTGTCACTAATCCAATAGCAAATTTAGTGAAAATCTGATGAACCACCAAACTTTTTCACAAGAAATCTCCTGGATTCCTCTTATATTTTACTTTTTAAGGACTCTTATCCCCATTTCTTCCTGCATTCATACCTTAATAAATATAGTTATTGTCATTTCATGCGGCAAAAGTACTATCCGGATGTGACAAAAACTGACATAGCGAGAATAAAATTCACTTATAAAAGATAACAATATGGCAACTATCATTCGTCAGTCCTATATCGACAAGATAGAAAAGTATCTTGGCAAGGAAACCATCATCGTATTGGTAGGTCAACGTCGTGTAGGTAAAAGCTGCATGATGAAGATGATCCGCGACCGTAAAATAAAATTATCCTATCTTTGCAACCGCAAGAGTTGTTTGAACTATTATGAAAAGTAAGCAGGCAGAAGTAGTCTGACTTTCGCTAAATCGTTACCATAAACAAACCAGACGAAATAACTATGCTGATTATTAAACTGATACAACTTTTTTCTTCTACAAAGATAGTGCAAACGAGCGCAATGAGAGCTTGATCTCAAATTGCCGAGTGCAGCCTATCTTATACAAAGATAGTGCAATGAGGAGGCGAATGCAAATCTATTCACAACCACTCACAATCCTCTCGTATTCCATTCACAATCTTTCACGGTCCACAGAGAGGGGGCGGCAGTTTTCCGCCCCTCTCAAATAGTATTGACCCAAACAAGACGATTGGCATCTTGCGAGCTTAGGAACGAAAAAATCCATCCTAAGTAATGATCGCGCACGAAGGTAAGTAAGGTTCGCGCACAAAGGTAAGTAAGGATCGCGCAGGAAGGGAAGAGCGATCTTATTTGCCCGAGAGGATAAAGTTGGCGATATCGTCCATCACCTCCTCGGCAACATGTCCCGGGGTCTGGTATTCCTCCGGCATGCTTGCTCCCTCGCCCGACATAAACAGGTGGTTGAGCGACGGATAGGACTTCATCACCACTCCCTGGCGATTGCCCACAGCCTCGCGCCACGCCCGATAGTCGTCCATCGTCACTTGATAGTCGCGCTCACCCTGAAGGATCAGCATCGGCAGAGTCAGTCTCTGTGCTGTGGCTGTATCCGAATAGCGAGCATCCATATCGAGATAGACTTCGGGAGTCTTCGCCAAGGTGAGTTCGGCCAACTGGCGTGCCTCTTCTACCGAACGACCAAGATAAGCAAACTGGCGCTCCATCGCCGGTCGATACGACATATACCGGTTTCACTACCGTGTCATTATAATTCCAATGACCGACGATATAGATGCGGGAAGGATCGAGCGCCATAGTTTGAGCCAAGGAGTCTTTCACGAGACGGATGGCCGAGATAGCATCATCGACCGTCTCGTCGTCGTAGGTAAATCCAGCCGTTGCATTCGCAAAAAACTGCGGACAGACGAAGGTACGCTTGTCATAGCGCAGGACGGCGACTCCACGACGCGATAAGCCCTTGGCCAAGTCGCGGAAAGGAGCATTCGGGCCCATAGACTCATCCATATTGGAAGGACCGCTACCGTGGACAAGGATAACGACCGGCACCCGATCCTTGACCGACGAGGCCGACGGCATAGTGAGGCGGGCAGGCAATTGGATTGTGTCGGAGACATAGATATGATGGGCCGACTCCGTCTCGGTAAGCAGCGCCTTCTCATCGGTAAAAGTAAAGCCCAAAAGACTTCCCGACGGGTCGAAAACAACATTAAGAGTAGCAGAATGGCGCGGGAAAGTAATCTTGCGGGAATAGATCTCGCATCCCGCCATCTGCTGCATTTCCCACATCGAAGCCTCAACGGGATCTCCCAGCCGCTCCTCCATCGCACGAAGCTGGGCAGCGAACTGATCGGAAGAGAGATAAGGCGAGAAGACATCCTCCCCCTGCTTGTAAATACTATCCGGCTGATGCTGGACATAAAACTGGTATATACGCTCTGGCTTGGCGTATGCCTGCCGCATGGCATCGGCAAAACGCGACTGGGCCGAGACCGAGAGCGCAAGGCCCGTGAGGGAGAACAGACAGGCTGCTCGCTTCAAAAGATTCTTTGCATTCATATTTTAATAAACATAATAGAGGTCATATCGACACCAAAGTAAACAATAATTTCTATACCATTATATATATATAGGAATACGGGCAAACCCAAGACTACCTCGGCGACCGGGGACGTATCTCCGCATTGAGGTAATGACTACCCGACAGAGCCCTTCCCTTCCACTTGCCGTCGGTCGTAGGAGTGAAGTTCATGACGAAATCGCTACCGTTGGCTTTGCCACGAATGATCATTTCCTCCTCCGTGAAACGGACAGACATCTTGAGTTTCGTATCATAGTGGATGTTATGATAATAGCAGACGCCAGGAAAATAGTTGTCATCCATCTCAAACTTCAGCATGATAGGATAAGATCCCTTGGCATCGCTGAAAGACCCATCAAAATAGACATCACGATTTTCCGTCATGTCTTTTTGATTACGCCACAATCCTCACAAAGAACACATTGGCTGGTTCGGGCAGATGCCTCGCTACCTCCCCAACAGCAGGCGGTAGGCGTTCTGCTTGACCTTGTTCATCAAAGGCGCGGAATAGTCAGGGTGACGAGTTATCCAGCCGCTGACGAGGGTGCGCGCCTCTTCGCTCCGATGGTGGGAGAGAAGCGCTGCCAGCCAGTCGCCAGGGAAGAAGATGGCGCTGGTGCGCTGCACCTCCTCCAAGGCATCGAGGGCAGGGAGAAGGAAGCGGTTGTTATGGGGTTCGCTGATGGGGTCGTTGAGAAGCGAGAGCAGTTGAGCTGCCCAGGGCTCGACACGCCGATTCTCGACCAAGAGCAACGAGGCAAAGAGCGAATCCTGTACAGAAGGAGTGGTATCGCAGCCACGCGAGACAAAGTCGAACTCCGCCCGCGCATCGTCGGTAGTGAGGCGAGCACGTTGGCGGGACAAGATCTCCTGACGCTTGGAGGGCAGATACTGGGCCAGATGATAAGCCGCCCTCATCCAGTCGTTGACCGTCAGGAGTGGATTGTCGCCCTGCTGCCACTCCACAAACATCGAGTCAAGGACTGCCTCGGACTGTGCCGACGTGGAGAGATAGCGCAACGAACTGGTACGGACACCACGCAGGGAGTGGCGGCGAGAAAGATCAAGGAGCTTGCACTCCCCCACCCCACGGTCGGAGGCATAGGGAAGGACCGACGTAGCATAGCCGACGAGCGATGTAGCCACCAAGGGATTATCCTCCCGCTCCACGGCCCGCAACATCGTCTGGACAAGACTATCGGCAGCTATCCGCCCATGGAGATAATTCTCATAGAGCGTCATGGCCGCACGGAAACGATCCACCTCGCTCATGCCTCCCTGAGAAAGACGCTGCTGGAGACTGGCAATCTGGGGCGCAGCGAGCAGTTGGATGCCATAAGCATCAAGCGCGATGCCCGCCTGCTTCACCCATTGGCGGTCGAAGTCGGCAATGCCCGCCTGGGGAGCCTCCTTGCCCAAGATGTCGATGAGGTCGTCCCATGTGGCGTTGCCATAGCTGAAGCGGGACAGATACTCACGCAAGCCGCGCTGCAAAGCCTCCGCTCCCATACGCTCTTCGAGTTTCTGCATCATGATGGGAGCTTTGTGGTAGATGATATGGCCGTAGAGCAGGCCGGCATTCTTCAGATTGTCGAGCTGCTGCTGGATGGGGTGCGTGCCCTCCGTGCGGTCGATGGAAAGGGCAAGAGGATAGTGGTCCTTGAGGAAATTGAGCTCGTGGTTGACATGAGGAAACTGGTCGGCAGCCATCTTCGAGGCCATAAAGTTGGCGAAGACCTCCTTTGTCCAGACATCGTCAAACCAGCGCATCGTCACCAGATCGCCAAACCACATGTGGGCCGTCTCGTGAGAGATGAGCTGGAAGCGACGCAACTCGTCGTCCTCGGTCGGCTGGGCACCCAGGAAGATGGTACGGGCGTTGAACTGTATCGCCCCAGGATGCTCCATGCCACCAAACTGATAGCCAGGGAGAACGACAAAGTCGTATTTGGAGAAGGGATAGGCAATGCCGGTATAGTTCTCCAGCCAGCGGATAGACCATGCGGCCTCAGCAAAGCACTTGTCGAGTTGCTTCACCTTCTCGGGATCGGTCTCTCGATAGAGTGCGTTCATTGTCCGGCCGTCGATGGTGGCCGTCTTGCGCTGAAACTTACCCGCGGCAAAGGAGAAAAGGTAGGTGGAGACGGGATGCTTGGGGTCGGCACTCGTGACATAATCCCACCCCTCGGGGAGGGTGAGCTGGAGCGAGAAAAGGGCCTTGAGGTCGGGCTGGTCGAAACAGGGGAAGACGCTACGCGCATTGGCTGGAACGAAGAGCGTATAGAGATAGTCGTCGTGGCGGTTGAGGGAGGCGTCGCTACTCTCAAACGCCAGTTCAACACGGTTGGCACCCTTGCGAAGCAGACGTTTCGGGATGACAATATGCTCCTGCTCCACCCGCGCCTTCGGGAAGCTACGCCCATTGACGGAAGGCTGCCCCGTGAGCGATCCTGTGAAGTCGAGGACGAGGTCGCCCTTGCCGGCCCAATGGAAAAGGACCGTAGCCTTGCCGGTTACCCTCTGTGCTCGCTCGGCAGGGATGTGGAGGCGAAGCAGATAACTGACATTCGTGATTTCGCGGCTGCGCTGCTGGGCAAGCGCATGGGGGACGCCGTCGTCTATGGCCCACGAAGCCAAGGTCGTGAGCAACAGGGTGAAAAGGGATACGATTTTTTTCATGCCACAAATTTACGAAAGATTCCTTGTTAAGATTCAATAATAGGCAAAATGCTTGGTTAAATTACTTTAAATGGATGCAACAACTGGCGGTTTTCATCGTCTTAGTCATAACTTTGCATAAGTTAGGCTGCACTCGGCAATTTGAGAGCAAGACTCTCATCACGCCCCGCCGCCATCTTCGTCAGAGAACATCTATTATTAAGAACAAATACAAAAGACAATAAGAATTATGAAGAAGAGAACTTTATTTTCTGCCCTGGCTATCGGTTGCCTCGTGCTGTCGGGTTGTGCCAGCAAGAAGGATTTGGAGAACTGTCAGAACGAGAATCGTCAACTGACGAGTGAGTATCAGAGTGCGAAGGAGACCATCGCGGCCAACAACGCACGCATCAAGAGCTTGGAGGACCAGCTTGCACAGGCCAAAGCAAGTGCGGCTGCTCTGCAGGGAAGTCTTGACCGAAGCCTCAACAACGCGGACAAGAACAACGTGAACATCTCGAAACTCGTCGATCAGATCAACGAGTCTAACCAATACATCCGCCACCTCGTGGAGGTGAAGACGAAGAGCGACTCGCTCAACATGGTGCTGACCAACAACCTGACGCGCTCGCTGTCTCGCGAGGAGCTGAAGGAGGTCGATGTGCAGGTGCTCAAGGGTGTGGTCTATATCTCGCTGGCTGACAACATGCTCTACAAGAGCGGTAGCTACGAGGTGAACGAGCGCGCCGAGCAGACGCTGAGCAAGATCGCCAAGATCATCATGGACTACAGAGACTATGACGTGCTGATCGAGGGTAATACGGACAACGTGCCCATCAACACGGCCAACGAGAAGATGCGCAACATCCGCAACAACTGGGACCTCTCGGCCTTGCGTGCCACGAGTGTAGCCCTCTACCTGCAGGAGCATTTCGGTGTTGATCCGAAGCGTCTCACGGCTGGTGGACGTGGTGAGTGGAACCCGCTCGCTGGCAACGACACGGAGCTGGGCAAGCAGCGCAACCGCCGCACGCAGATCATCATCACGCCGAAGCTCGACCAGTTTATGGATCTCATCGACAAGGCTCCGGAGGAGTAAGCAACTTGTCGGCAAGTCGATCGTCGATTTGCAATATAGTATAAGGAAATCCCCACCTGCAGGCTCTGCCAAGCAGGTGGGGATTTTTTCGTATGGGTATGGGAACAACTAGGAATGCTGCCTTGGGCGCTTAGGCGTCCTTGATCCAGCCCACAACAAGGGCACCAATGACCAAAGCGACGCCCGCCACGATCATCATGTGGGCCTGGACGGAACCCACGAGGGCTAGGATGACACCACCAAGGGAGGCAGCAATAATCTGGGGCACGCAGATCGTGCCATTGAAGAGGCCGAGGTAGGCTCCCATGTGGCCGTAGCCCTGGAGGGCGTTGGTGACAAAGGTGAAGGGCATGGCGAGCATGGCGGCCCAGACACAACCGATCAGGAGGAAAGGCACGAACATCAGGTACTTGTCCATCACGAAGGCGGCCATCACGAAGCCCACGCCTCCCAGCAGCAGACTCAGACTATAAGCCAGTTTGCGACGACGAATCTGCGGCAGCACCATGGCCCATATCACCGAACCGATCGCCTGAACGGCAAAGAGCATTCCCACCCAGTTGCCTGCCTCCTGGTAGCCCGAGGTGGCGGTAGCATCGGCAGAGAACATATCAACACCCCAGCAGTTGGCCGCTACCGTGCCATTGGTGTAGGTCCACATATACATAAAGGCAAACCAGCAGAAGAACTGCACGAGGCCGACCTTCCAGAACGTGGCGGGGGCATGGCGCAGGAGCGTCAGCCAGTCGCCCTTACCCGCCTCTTCCTGCTCCACGGAACTATTGGTGCCGTTGTACTCGGCATACTCTGCGGGTGTCCACTCCTTGACCCTCGCGGTAGTATAGATGACGCAGAGAATCAGGATGGCCGCACCAATATAGAACGACCAGATTACAGAATCGGGGACGACACCCGAGGGCGCGGTATTGGCAATGCCCAAGGCGGTGAAGAAGAACGGGAAGACATAGCCGACGAGTGATCCCGCATTGCAAAGAAAACTCTGTATGCTATAGGCCAGGGCCTTCTGCTTCTCGTTGACCATGTCGCCGACGAGCATCTTAAACGGCTGCATGGCCATATTGATGCTCGTGTCGAGAAACATCAACGTGACGAGGCCGAAGACCATGGCTGCGGAGACCGCCATGCCGAAGCTGCCCGCATTGGGGAGGAGACACATGACGAGTACCGCCACGGCCGCGCCGACAAAGAGATAGGGGATGCGACGGCCAAAGCGCGTCCAGGTGCGGTCGCTGCAAGATCCGACGATAGGCTGGACGAGGATGCCCATCAGGGGCGGGAGGATCCAGAAATAGCTCAGCGAGTGGGGATCGGCACCAAGCGTGGCAAAAATGCGCGCAATATTTGCGCTCTGTAGGGCGTAGGCTATCTGTACGCCAAAGAATCCGAAGCTGAGATCCCACAGCTTCCGAAAACTCAAATCGGGTTTCTGTTTCATGTATGTTTCAGTTATTGTTGTCTTTTGGCAGGGACGGAGCGGCTATCGTGTCGTGCCTCTCAGGACGAGACGGGTACGAATGACACGTCGCTCGACCTTGTCCTTGGGAATGGTGCCCTCCACCTGTCCTATGAGGATGCGGGCAGCCTCCTCGCCCACGGCCCGGCCTCGCTGCTCGACGGTCGTGAGCATCGGATCGCAGGCGATGGCACGCTCGCCATTGGTGAACCCGCAGATCGACAAGTCCTCGGGCACACAGTAGCCCATCCGCTTGGCCGTATAGAGGATGCCGATGGCCGTATCGTCGTTGGTGGCGAAGAACGCGTCGGGTATCTGCTCGCGGGAGAGGACGTCGGGGGTGATACACTCCGCCTGTTCGCGGTTGTCGCACATGAACAACAGGTCGTCGCCAGCCGGCAAGCCATTGCGCACCAAGGCGTCATGCCACCCGTTATAGCGATTTTTGGAAATCTCCAAGTTCATCGGCGAACTATAGTAGGCGATACGACGACAGCCCGTCTTGATCAGATGGCTAACGGCAGTAAACGCCCCCATGTAGTCGTCTACCACCACGCGCGACGCGTCCACGCCCGTACAGATACGGTCGTAGAAGACCATGGGGATGCCATGGCTCATGAGTTCCGTGAAGTGGTCATAGCGCTTCGTGTCCTTGGCCTGGGAGATGATGATGCCGCAGGCGCGGTTCTCATAGAAGGACTGGCAGATCTCTACCTCGCGGTCGTAGCGCTCGTTGCTCGTGGCGACCAGGATGCGGTAGCCCCGTTCCCAGGCCGCCTCATCGATACCCGTGAGAACGGAGGCGAAATAGTAGTGGACAAACTCGGGGATGATGACTCCGATGAGCTTGGGCGCCTCCGTGCGGCTCTTGCGCAGCGACTCTGCCAACGGATTGGGAGAGAAATGATGTTCGCGCGCAAACCTTTGGATGGCCTCTCGCTTCTCAGGACTGATGCGAGGATTATCCTTCAGCGCACGGGAAATGGTCGATACTGAGACTCCCAAGGCCTCGGCCATATCCTTCATCGTCAGTATGGGCTGATCTTTCATGTTTTGAGTGTAATGGCGGACTATTGTCTGTTTTTATGTTGCAAAAATACGATTATACTATCATTTATTGATTTCTATCAAGGACATAACTTGACGATTGCCAATGCAAACCTTTGCACAATATAACAAACGATTTTTCGTAAAAAATAGTATTTGATAACACTCAAAATCCTAATTTTGCATGCAGAAATCCCCCACGGAGGGCATGTAGGAAATCCCCACGGAGGGTATGAAGGTCATTTTTAAAGGCAATCATTACATTTATAAATAACTAACAAAAAAGCAAAAAGATGAAGCAGGTTAAACCCAAATTCCCTGCGAGAATGCTGGCCCTAGCAGCGGGCTTAGCCCTCTCAGTAGGTGCTTTCGCCCAAAGTACGGTGAAAGGCTCCGTGAAAGATGCTTCCGGCGAGCCGATTATCGGCGCGAGCGTGCTGATCAACGGAACGAGCAATGGTACCGTGACCGACTTGGACGGTAACTTCTCGCTCAGCGTGCAACCCGGACAGACCTTGACCATCTCCTACATCGGCTACAAGAAGCAGCAAGTGACGGCGCAGGACAACATGGTCATCACCATGCAGGATGACGCGGCCCAGTCGCTCAACGAGGTGGTCGTCATCGGCTACGGCGTGGTCAAGAAGAAGGACCTGACTGGATCTGTCGCCGCCTTGAAACCAGACAGCAAGAACAAGGGTGTTGTGGTCAACGCCCAGGACTTGCTCGTGGGTAAGGTGGCCGGTGTGGCTATCACCAGCGAGGGTGGTACGCCGGGCGCCAAGTCCAACGTCCGCATCCGTGGCGGCTCGTCCCTCAACGCCAGCAACGATCCGTTGATCGTCATCGACAACGTGCCTATCGACAACAATGGCGTGAAGGGTATGGCCAACATCCTCTCGGTCATCAACCCACAGGACATCGAGTCCTTCAACGTGCTGAAAGACGCTTCGGCCACCGCCATCTATGGTAGCCGCGGTTCCAATGGTGTCATCATCATCACGACAAAGAAGGGCCACGCGGGCGACGTCAAGGTATCGTACAACGGTAGCGTGACGCTCGGCTGGAAGAAGAAGACCATCGACGTGCTCGACGCAGCCGGATTCCGCGACCTCATCCGCAGCAAGTGGGGCGAGGACAGCGACCCCTACCGCGCCCTGGGTACGGCAGACACCGACTGGCAGGACCTGATCTATCAGACGTCCATCAGCCATGACCACAACCTGACGGTCAGCGGCGCAGTAGGCCAGGCTCTCCCCTATCGTGTGAGCGCAGGCTTCACCGACGAGCAGGGTATCCTGAAGACCTCACGCTTCCAGCGTGCCACGGCTTCCGTCACCCTCACCCCGTCGCTTCTCAACAACCACCTCAACATTACGCTCAACGCCAAGGGCATGTACGCCAAGAACCGTTACGCAGACGGATCGGCCGTAGGAGCGGCTGTCAATATGGACCCGACGCAGAGCCCGTATGGCTACACCTCCGAGTATCACAGAAAATTCTTCGGAGACAACCTCAACCAGACGCTGAACAACTTCCACGGCTACTTCGCCTGGCCGAAGTCGGGCAACTATAGCGACCCCAACTGGATGTACACCTACAACGAGCTGGCCACGCGCAACCCGCTCTCCGTGCTCAACGAGAAGAACGACGTCGCACATAGCCGCGAGTTTATCGGCAGCGCAGACTTCGACTACAAGGTACACGGATTTGAGGATCTCCGCCTCCACGCCACGCTGGGTGCCGACATCGCAAGCGGTAAGCAGAATACAGACATCTCGCCGGCCTACCAGAGCAATAACGACAGCTACTACGGCAGCCACGGATGGGAGCGCATTGTGAAGCGCAACCTCTCGCTCTCGGCCTACGCCCAATACTATCACGACTTCAACGACGCTCACCAGCACCACATCGACATCATGGGTGGTTATGAGTACCAGCGCTTCTATCGTGGCACGGACAACAACTACTGGGGCATCTATGGTGCGGGCAACACCAAGACCGGCACCTATGTCGACCATTGGGGTCAGCCGCTCGTCGATGCCAACGGCAACGAGATCACGGGATCGCTGGCCGGACAGATTTACAATCCGTCAACGAAGGCCTATAAGACTGAGAACTACCTCGTTTCCTTCTTCGGTCGTGCCAACTGGAGCTTCATGGACCGCTACTATCTCACGGCAACCGTTCGTGACGACGGATCCTCACGCTTCAAGGAGCACTGGGCATGGTTCCCGTCATTTGCCTTCGCTTGGAAGGCCAGCGAGGAGAACAAGCTCAAGGAGATCTCTTGGCTCTCTGACTTGAAGCTCCGCCTCGGATGGGGTATGACGGGTCAGCAGGACGTGAACAACGACTATGCCTGGATCCCGACCTATACGCGCAACCAGGGCACGGGTGCCTACTACCCCGCAGACGGCGACGGTACGCTCAACCGTCCGGACAACTATACGCCTGACCTGAAGTGGGAGACCACGACCACGTACAACATCGGTTTGGACTGGGGTATCCTTGACCAGCGCCTCACGGGTACGGTCGATTGGTATTACCGCAAGACCACCGACCTGCTCAACTACGCTCCGACACAGGCTCTCTCAGCCTTCCGCAACCAGGCTTGGCAGAACATCGGTACGCTCAGCAACACGGGTGTGGAGGTAACGTTGTCTTGGAAGGCCATCCAGACGAAAGACTGGTACTGGACCATCGACTACAACTTCACTTACAACAGAAACCGCATCGACGACCTGACGGGTGCCAGCTCCGACGGACTCCCCGTGCCTAACACGAGTATCGTGATCGGTACCGACAAGTACCTGGAGTATAACGCTGTGGGCAATCCTGCCAACTCCTTCTGGGTCTATCAGCAGGCCTACGACAAGAACGGCAAGGCTATCGAGGGTGCGATGGTCGATCGCAATGGCGATGGCAAGATCTCCCAAGAGGACCGCTACTTCTACAAGTCGCCGACGCCTCCCGTCACGATGGGTCTGTCCTCCCGCCTGGAGTACAAGAACTGGGACCTCGGCTTCACTCTGCGTGCCAACATTGGCAACTATGTGTTTGACAACATCAGCCAAGGCTTCAAGAATGTCAGCCCGAACGCCCTCTGGGCTTCCAGCAACTTCATGTGCAACAAGACCGCACAGGCCGTTGCCGACGACTGGCAGACCGACGATGTCACCTCCAACCTCACCGACCGTTGGATCCACAACGCCTCGTTCCTGAAGTTGGACAACATCACCTTGGGCTATAGCTTCGCCAGCCTCTTCAAGACCAGCGGATGGCATGGTCTCTCAGGCCGCGCCTATGCCACGGCTTCCAATGTGTTCACCATCACCAACTACGACGGCATCGACCCAGAGGTGTTCAACGGTTTCGACGACAACCTCTATCCGCGTCCGTTCTCCGTCATTCTTGGTCTGAACCTCAACTTCTAACCCCTCATTAGCGATAATAACATCATGAACAAGAATATAAAGAACCTACTTTCTGCAGCAGCCGTCTCCCTCTCACTTCTGGGCATGGCTTCCTGCACGGGCGACCTGGACGTCGAGCCCATCGACCCGAACATGAACACGCAGGTCAACCCGACGGCACTCTTCAACAAGTGCTACGCCAACTTGGCCATGTCCGGCAATAGCACGGGCGACGACCAATGCGACATCGACGGTCTCGATGGCGGTACCGCAGGCTTCATCCGCCAGCTTTGGAATTCCAACGAGATGACCACCGACGAGGCCATCTGCCACTGGAGCGACGCCGGCATCCGCGAGTTCTGCTACAATACATACGACGACAGCCACCCGATGCTCAACGGCCTTTTCAGCCGTCTGACCACGGGTATCTCCTACTGCAACCAGTACATCAACGAGTGTGGCGACAAGGACGCCACCAAGACGGCCGAGGTACGCTTCCTCCGCGCCCTGGAGTACTACTTCCTGATGGACGCCTTCGGCAACGTGCCGTTTGCCACAACGCTCGAAAAGCCCGTGCGCTACACTCGTGCCGAGATGTACGCCTGGCTGGAGAAGGAGCTGCTGGAGATAGAGCCGCAGATGAGCGAGGCCAAGTCGAAGACCTCCAGCGACGCCGGCTACTACCGTGCCGACAAGGCTGCGGTATGGATGCTGCTCTCCCGCCTCTACCTCAACGCCGAGGTCTATACTGGAACTCCGCAATGGCAGAAGGCTGCCGACTACGCCCAGCGCGTGATGAAGTCTGACTACCACCTCAACCTCACGGGTGTGGGCAAGTGGAGCGCCTACCAGATGCTCTTCATGGGCGACAATGGCGAGACGAGCGCAGCCCGCGAGGGTGTGTTCCGCATCGGCCAGGATGGCGTGACGACCACGTCGTGGGCAGGCACGCTCTTCCTGATGGCTGGCGCCTATGATGGCGACATGCATGCCGACGTGACAGGCACCTACCCGCAGGCCACCAACGGCACGGGCCAGGCCTGGGGCGGCAACCGCGCACGCACGGACTTGATCAATAAGTTCTTCCCCAATGGCGACGCACCCAACGTCAGCTGCACGGAGATGCCTGCTGCCGCCAACGACGACCGCGCCATCTTCGACGGCAAGGACCGTACGCTCGACAATGGCGATGGCTATCTGAGCAGCTTCAAGGCTGGCTTTGCCGTGGCTAAGTGGAACAACTTCAAGACCGACAACTCGGTAGGCAAGAACGACAACTACCCCGACACCGACTTCTTCCTCTTCCGTGTAGCCGAGGCCTACCTGACCTATGCCGAGGCCACGGCCCGTCTCAATGGCGGCACCACGACGAAGGAAGGCACGGATGCTGTCAACGCCCTTCGCGATCGCGCACATGCCGTGAAGCGCTCAGCCTACTCTCTGAGCGACCTCTGCGACGAGTGGAGCCGCGAGTTCTACTATGAGGGTCTCCGCCGCCCGACGCTCATCCGCTTCGGACGCTTTGGTGGCAACAACAACTACAACTGGAGCTACAAGGGTGGTGCCAAGGCGGGCCGCAACTTTGATGCATACCGCAACATCTTCGCCATCCCGGCAGCCCAGGTGAAAGGCGCCATCACGCAGAACCCTGGTTACTAATAGATCATCAACCGCACAGGGCGGACCGACTTCCAAGAAGCCACGCCCGCTCTGTGCAACAAAACAAAGCAATCAACGATGAAAAATATAATCAAATCAACCGCGTTGCTGCTCTGCTCCCTCGCATTCCTCACGGCCTGCGACGACGACAGGGACAACAACCCCACGATACAGACGCCGACGACTTTCGTCCTCAATACCCCGTCCTACGCCCAGGCCAATGTAGATCTGGCCACCTCGGAGTCGCTCGCCTTCAGCTGGTCGCAGCCCGACTACGGCTTCCCCGCCCTGGCTAGCTATCAGATCCAGGTTTCGCCCACCAACCGATGGACGAAGGATATCCAGGCTGGCGAGAAGGATGCCACCGACCAGGCTGTCGGCGACTACAAGACCTTCGACACGGAGTTTTCTCTCGTCAAGGGTAGCGTAGCTGCCAACGAGATGGCAAAGGCCCTGCAGGAGATTGTCCGCTACGAGCCCAACAACGTGCCCGCATCCCAGGATGTATATGTACGCGTGCGTGCTGCCTATGCTGGCGACACGATCTATTCCAACGCAGTCCAGATCAAGGTGCTGCCCTACTATATGAAGCTGAAGGATGCCGCCATCGACGTGTGGTATCTCATTGGTGGCTGCATTGGTGATGGTGCCTGGACCAACGACAAGAGTGCTGTCGGCACCTCTGTCATGCCGCTCTACACAGAGGAGGGACAGGAGTATAACAAGACCACAGGTATCGGCACGCTGACCTACACGGGCTACTTCCCCGCAGGTGCCGAGTTTAAGATCATCCACACCATCGGCGACAACTGGGCCAACACGATCGACGTGATCTGCGCAGGCCTCGTCTTCCGCGATGGCGGCGACGACCCGGGCAACATCTCCGTAAGCGAGTCGGGCTACTACAAGATCACACTCGACCCCGTGAAGCGTACCTGCACCATGGAGAAGGTGGCCAACCAGACGCCGAAGACCTTTGCCTCAATGTTCATCAGCGGCGCATTCAACGACTGGGCCACCACCACGTCCATGCAGCCCGTCAACACCTTTGATGGTGCGGTCAACCACGACTGGTACTTCGATCTCGACGCTACAAGCGGAAGCACGGAGGCTAAGTTCCTGGCCGATCCCGACTGGACGAACAACTGGGGTGGCAACGGCTTCCCCTATGGCTACGCCACGTCGGAGGGTGGCAACATCCCCGTGAAGCCGGGCAAGTATCGCGTGCTGTTCAACGACATCACGGGTCAGTACCACTTCATCGAGACGGAAGAGTAATCTCTTATAAAGAAGATGGTGGGGAGAGTCTCCCCCGAGATGCTCCCCACCCATAACCGAAAGAAGACAGAACAATGAAAAAGAGCATATTGATATTCGGATTCGCCCTGGCGCTCGCCTCTTGCGCTTCCGATAGCTATGAGGACTGGAGCGATCCGCAGCATAGCGACCCCGAGGCATCCAAAGACGTGAAACTGGCCATCGGCAACGCGCCTGCCATCAATTTCGGCACGCTCACGGCCGATAGCGTCCAGCTGTTTGTCCCCAAGGTGACGACCACCAACACGACCGCCAGCAGCTACTATACCGTGGCTGTCAACGACGGCGAGAAGGCCAACGCCATCACCCTGCAGGCCAACGAGCAGGGACTCGTCGCCTCGACCGAGTTTAAGACGGCCATCGAGACCCTCTATGGCAAGCGCCCCTGCGACCGTAGCGTAGCCCTCGACGTGCGTGGCTTTGCAGCCACCCCTGATGGCGTGACCATCCTCAACACGGGATCGGCTACCGTCAACGTGACCATCGTGGCCCCGTTTATCGACGAGGCATACTATCTGGTCGGCGACATGTTCACGGATGGCTGGTCCAAGGAGGGCGCTCAGGCCTTCACCCATCTGGGAGACGGCAATGTCTATGACAACCCCGAGTTCCAGATCGTCTTCAAGACCACGAGCGACAACCAGTACTGGAAGATCATCCCGAAGACCAACTACGAGGGCGACTTCTGGGCCGAGGGCGAGAAGGGCGTCGTGGGTGTCGTGACGGATGGCGACGTAGCAGCCGAGGGCAACCTGACGACCAATCAGCCCAAGGCGGGCAAGATCGAGAAGGCTGGCTACCATCGCATGACCATCAACATGATGAACTATAGCTACAAGATCGAGGATCTCAACTTTGCCGAGTATATCTATGAGATCGGCAACGAGAGCAGCTGGTCAACATCCAACCCGCTCTGGGGCGGCAACTTCGACGGCAAGTACCAGGGCTACTACTACCTCGATGGCGAGTTCAAGTTCAAGCCCAATGCCGACAACTGGGATAACGACTGGGGTCAGGAGCCTAATGGCGAGGCCGGCCGACTGGTGCAGGATGGCGAAGAAAACATCAAGACTGGTGCTGGCTTCTACCAGATCAACGTCGATCTCTCGGCCATGAGCTATAGCCTGGAGAAAGTGAACTACATCTCCATCATCGGCGACTTCAACGAGTGGGCTGGCGATGTCGATCTCACCTACAACAAGGAGAGTGGCGCATGGGAGGCCAACAACGTGGAGATAGCCAAGACCGGCACTCTGAAGTTCCGTATGAATCACGATTGGGCCATCTCTTGGGGTGGCGCCAATGGCGACGGCAACAACTTCCAAAACCTCACCCAGACCAATGGCACCAACCTCAATGTCGAGGCTGGCACCTACGACTTCAAGCTCTACATCTCCTGCGAGGGCAAGAACCATGTCGTGATTACCAAGAAGTGACCTGCTTTTTCATACTGTAAAGGTTCATCATGAACCAACTTCAAGAAAGGAGTCTCCCGCGTGGGGGCTCCTTTTTTCGTGCCCGCTTTCTTTTCCCATGGGTTGCAAACCTATGTCTTCATGTAGCAATCATGGGATATCGAGAAGACGTAGCGCAACCGATTGCCCAATCAAAAGGCAATCGAACGAGAGCAGGACGTGCAGGATTGGACGGTAATGCTTATTTTTGCAGAAGCATAAACAAGAGCAGAAACAGAAACAGAAACAGAAGCAATAGCAGAAGCATAGGCTTAGGCTTAGGCAAAAACAATAGACAATCACCATCAAAACAACGATCGATATGAAGAAGAACAAGATGAAGAAAATACTCACGGCAGCATTTTGTGCGGCCATGGCGTCGCCGTCCCTTGCACAAGGGTGGCCGACGGGCTATGAGGGTGTGATGCTACAGGGCTTCTACTGGGACTCCTATAGCGACAGCCAATGGAAGAACCTGGAGAAGCAAGCCCCGGAACTGGGGTCGTATTTTTCCCTGCTATGGGTGCCCCAGAGCGGAAAGTGTCTGGAGGAGCACAACGTGATGGGCTACACACCCTATTACTACTTCGATCAGAACTCCAGTTTTGGTAGCGAGGCGGAACTCCGGTCGATGATCAGAGCCATGCGCCAAAACGGGGTGGGCGTCCTGGCCGACGTGGTGGTCAACCACCACAACACGAGAGGCTGGTTCTCCTTCCCCAAGGAGGAGTATCGCGGCACGACCTACCAACTCCAGTCATCCGACATCACGGCCGACGACGACCAAGGCAAAACGGCAGCCGAAGCACAAAGGCAGGGCATCTCGCTCGGCAGCCACAAGGACGAGGGTGAAGACTGGGATGGCATGCGCGACCTCGACCACCAAAGTCCCAACGTCCAACGGGTGATCAAGGCCTACGAGCAGTACCTCGTGGAGGACCTCGGCTATAGCGGTTTTCGCTACGACATGGTGAAGGGCTTTGGCGGGTCGCACGTGGCCGACTACAACCGCGCGGCCAACGTGGCCTATTCCGTAGGCGAGTTTTTCGACGGCAACGTCGCGAAGGTGAAGACATGGATAGACAGTACGGAGAAGGAGAGCGCGGCCTTCGACTTCCCCTTCCGCTACACGGTACGCGACGCCATCAATGGTGGCGACTGGTCGAAGCTGGCCAATACGAAGACCTTGGTGGGCGACGAGGCATACCGACGCTATGCCGTGACGTTTGTGGAGAACCACGATACACAATACCGTAGCGCCAGCGAGCAGAACGACCCGATACGCAAGGACACGCTCGCGGCCAACGCCTATCTCCTCGCCATGCCGGGCACACCCTGCGTCTTTCTCCCCCATTGGCAGGCCTACACCCGCGAGATCAAGTCCATGATCGACGCGCGCCATCTGGCGGGCGTGACGAGCACGAGCACCTTCGCCAGCTACCGCAGCTCGGCAGCCTACTATGGCGTGACAACCCAGGGCACGCGCGGAAAACTGCTGGCCGTGATGGGAAGCGGCATGGCCGATCCCGACGAGTCGTTCTATGTGAAGGTGCTGAGCGGCCACCACTACGCCTACTATCTCTCGCCCGAGGTGGAGAGCGCCTGGACGGACCTGCCCTCAGGAAGCTATCATGACGGGGGCCAGAAGGCGCGCCTCACGGCCGTATCGGCCTCTAAGGACGCCCAGCTCGTCTATACCCTCGACGGTAGCGAGCCGACGCCACAGAGCGCCAAGGCAAAGAGCGGCACGAGCCTCTCGATACCTACGGGCAAGACAACCCTGAAGGTGGGTCTCCTGGTCGATGGCAAGGTGCGAGGTGTCATCACGCGCCAGTATGAGATAGGCGAGTTCCAGCCCTACGACATCACAGTCTATGTCAATGGCGATGCCGTGGCATGGACCAGCTACCTCAACTTCCACTCCTGGGGCGGATCCCACACGACAACCGACTGGCCGGGCGACCACGTCACGACCACCCAGACCGTGGGCGGCAAGAAATGGTTCTGCAAGAGCTACACGATGACCACGCCAGACGACAACATCAATTTCGTATTCAGTATCGGCACGGCAGACAATGCCGGCCAGCAGCAGTCCGTGGACATCAACAACATCCAGCACGACGCCTTTTTCGAGGTGACGGGCGAGAAGAGCGGCGGCAAATATCTGGTCAAGGACGTGACGACGACCATGGGCGTCGAGGACGTGGCGACCGACCGCCCCACCCTCTCCGACGACCACTACTACACGCTCTCGGGCCAGCGCGTGACGCCACCCCTGAGACGGGGCATCTATCTCCACCAGGGCAAAAAGATCATGGTGAAGTAACAGTAGAAAGTCTTCCGAATAAAAAGCGCCAAGGTTGTTTTCAATAGAAGCAAACAACCTTGGCGCTTTTCGTGTAAGGAAATCTCTAAAGAAACATGCGGGACTACAAGAGAGCAGGATGACGAGAAAGCAGGACGACGAGAGAGCTGGAATTCAAGAGAGCGAGACTTCTACAGAGCAGGACGTCGATAAAAGGCGACGTCAATAGAGCAGGACGAGGCCCGCGAAGGCAGCAAAGCAGATCATGCGGATGGGGTTGATCTTCATCCACATCGTACCAATAAAGGTGGCGAAGAAGAGGAAGAGGCTCACGCCAAACTGCCAGGGATTGATATCGGGCGAGGAGAAGTTTTCCACATCACAAAGCAGGAGCGTGGCGGCAGCCAGGAGGCCGACGACGGCCGGGCGAAGGCCCATGAAGACGCTCTGGACGGCTGGGGTACGCATATACTTCATAAACATGCGGCTGATGAGGACCATCAGGATGAAACTCGGCAGGACGAGGGCAAAGGTGGCCGTGGCGCTACCGAGCACGGCCATCATCCCTTCGAAGCCCGCGTTGTGGGCCGCGGCATAGCCACAGTAGGTGGCCGAGTTGATACCGATAGGGCCTGGCGTCATCTGGGAGATGGCGACGATATTGGTAAACTCCGAGGAGGAGAGCCAATGGTGCTTCACGACCGTCTCGGCCTGGATGAGAGAGAGCATGCCGTAGCCGCCTCCAAATCCGAAGAGACCTATGATGAAAAACGTGAGGAAGAGTTGTAAGAAGATCATAATTCTACGATTTTTCCGTGAGCTTTTTTATTCCGTGGGCTTGACATAGCGTCCATAGACATAGCCACCCAGGCCGGCCGCCAGGATGATCATGACGGGATTGACGCCCAGTTTCCATATCAGCAGGGCCGAGATGAGCGGTATCCAGCAGTTGGCCAACCCGATCCGCGCCCGTTTGGCGAGGTTGAAGGTCGGGACGGCTATCAGGGCCACCACGGCCGGACGGATGCCTCGGAACATAGCTGCGATCCATCCCACCTCCATGAAGCGATGGAAGAACATGGCGATGAGCAGAATGATGAGAAACGAGGGCAGGGCCGTGCCGAGGGCCGTGCAGAACGCGCCCCGTATCTTGCGTAGCTTGTAGCCGATGAAGACGCTGATGTTGATGGCGAAGACGCCCGGACAGCTCTGCGCGATGGCGATGAGGTCGAGAAACTCCTCTTTCCCGATCCATTTGCGCTTCTCCACCACCTCCGCCTCGATGATTGGGATCATCGCATAGCCACCCCCGAGGGTGAAGGCGCCAATCTTGAAGAATGTCTTGAAACTCTCCCAATAAAATTTCATACTCTCTTGTTAGATGTATAGATAATCACTTGTCAGATCAATTGATATCCGCTCGTTAGAAGAATTGATATCGCTTGCTAGAAGAACTGATATTCCCTTGTCAGATCAATTGATAACCTCTTGTTAAAGAATTGATTAGTCCAACCCGCCCCCGAGAGGGCCGATTGGACTAACCACATATATTTTGCCAGAAGATGGAGGTGACGGCACGCAGGGCCGCCTCGCCATCCTACTTCTTCTTAGCCTCCTCTACCCACTTGCGTGCGTTGACGAAGGCCTCGATCCAAGGCGTGACCTCGTCGGCACGACGATGGCGCGGATACCAGCCCTGCTGCCACGGGAAGATGGCACGCTCCAGGTGAGGCATCATGGCCAGGTGGCGACCGTCGGCCGAGCAGATGCCCGCCACGTTGTAGTCGGATCCGTTGGGGTTGCCAGGATACTGAGCGTAGTTGTATTTTGCCACGATATGGTAGCGGTCCTCGGGCTCGGGGAGATAGAAGCGTCCCTCTCCGTGGGCCACCCAGATGCCCAGTTTGTTGCCGCTGAGCGAGTGGAACATGACGCTATCGTTCTCGGGGATCGTGACCGAGAGGAAGGCGCTCTCAAACTTCTTCGAGTTGTTGTGGCAGAGATGGGTCTGGTGCTCATGCTCCGGATTGATGAGGTTGAGCTCCGCCATCAACTGGCAACCATTGCAAATGCCCAGCGAGAGCGTATCCTCGCGCGCATAGAAGCGGTCGAGCGCCTCCTTGGCCTTGGGATTGTAGAGGAAGGCACCCGCCCATCCCTTGGCCGATCCCAGGACGTCGGAGTTGGAGAATCCGCCACAGAAGACGATCATGTTGACCTCCTCCAGGGTCTCGCGACCACTAATGAGGTCGGTCATCATCACGTCCTTCACCTCGAAGCCTGCGAGGTAGAGGGCGTAGGCCATCTCGCGCTCGCCATTGGTGCCCTTCTCACGGATGATAGCCGCCTTGGGCGCAGCCTGACGGTCGGCATCGGTTGTGGTCTGCCAGCGGTCGGCATTGAGGCCATACTGGGCGAGCGTTCCCGTGAAGTCGGGGTTGAACTGCATCTCCACGGGCTGCTTCTTGTAGTTGGTGTAGCGCTTCTTCGCCATGCCGTTGAAGCTCTGGTCGCGGTCGAGGAGATAGGAGGTCTCGTACCAGACGTCGCGCAGGCCGTCGATATCCAGTTCCTGCTTGAAGGTGCCATCGCTAAGGCTCAGCACGCGACGCTCGGGCGTGGGCTGGGCGATGCGGGCATAGCCCACACAGCACTCCTCCAGGAAGTCGCGCACCTCGTCGGCATGCTCGTCGCTCACCTGGATGACGACACCCGGGTTCTCGGCGAAAAGCTTGCGCACCACGTCGTCGCCCTTGATGTCGTGGAGGTTGACGCGGAGACCGCCCTCCACATTGGCAAACGTCATCTCCAGCAAGGTGGTGATCAGACCACCAGCCGAGATATCGTGGCCTGCGAGGATCCAGCCGCGGTTGATGAGCTCCTGCACGGCCTCGAAGCATTGGCAGAAGTACTGCGGGTTCTTGACCGTCGGCACGTCGTCGCCCACCTTGTTGAGGCTTTGGGCAAAGGCGCTGCCGCCCAGCTCCTGCTCGCAGAAGGAGAAGTCGATATGATAGAGTCGGGAGTTTTTGTCGTTGACGAGGACGGGGGAGACCACCTTGCGGATGTCGCTCACCTCGCCACCACTTGTCACGATGACCGTGCCCGGAGAGATGATCTTCTCGCCATTGGGATACTGCTGGCTCAGGGACAGGGAGTCCTTGCCGGTCGGCACATTGACGCCGATGGCGCAGCAGAAGTCGGAGAGGGCCTTGACGGCACGATAGAGGCGCGCGTCCTCACCCTTTTGTGAGCGGCAGGGCCACATCCAGTTGGCCGAGAGGCTCAGGGAGTCCATGCCGTCGGCCAGGGGTGCCCAGACGATATTGGTCAGCGACTCGGCCACACTCAGCACGCTGCCCGCCTCGGGCGAGGCCAGTCCGGCCTGGGGCGCATGGCCGAGGGCCGTGGCGATACCCTTCTCGCCACGATAGTCGAGGGCCACGACGCCACAGTCGCTCAACGGCAACTGCAGGCGACCCTGGCATTGCTGGCGGGCCACCTTGCCCGTCACGCTACGGTCCACCTTGTTGGTGAGCCAGTCCTTGCAGGCCACGGCCTCCAGCTGCAGCACGCGACGGAGATACTCCTCGAGATGGGCCGCGTCATAGGCTACGGGTGCATAGTGGCGCTCGACGCTCTCGTCGCGCATGATGGTCTTGGGCGAGTGGCCGAACATCTGGGCCACGTCGAGATCGAAAGGCTTCACGCCATCGCCCTGGACGAAGGAGAAGTGGGCGTCGCCCGTGGTCTCGCCGACCACATACATCGGGGCACGCTCGCGCTCGGCGATCTTCGCCACATGGGCCAGATGCTTCTCGTCGATGAGCAGACCCATGCGCTCCTGCGACTCGTTGGCGATGATCTCCTTGGCGCTCAGCGTCTTGTCGCCGATGGGCAGCTTGGTCATGTCGATCTGGCCGCCACACTCCTCCACCAGCTCAGAGAGACAGTTGAGGTGGCCTGCCGATCCGTGGTCGTGGATGGAGACCACGGGGTTGTCGTCCTCCTCCACGAGGGCACGCACGAGGTTGTAGGCGCGCTTCTGCATCTCGGGGTTGGCACGCTGGACGGCGTTGAGCTCGATACCATTGCTATAGCGGCCCGTATCGACCGACGATACCGATCCGCCACCCAGTCCGATGCGGTAGTTGTCGCCACCGACCACGACGACTTTGTTGCCCGGCTGCGGCTCCTTCTTCAGGCAGTCGCGCTTCGTGCCGTAGCCGACGCCGCCGGCGAGCATGATCACCTTGTCGTAGGCATATTTCTCATCATTCTCCTGGTGCTCGAAGGTGAGGAGGGATCCCGTGATGAGGGGCTGGCCAAACTTGTTGCCGAAGTCGCTGGCGCCATTGGAGGCCTTGATGAGGATCTGCTCAGGCGTCTGGTAGAGCCATTGGCGCACGGGCAGGATATCCTCCCAGTCGCGCAGGGCGGGCTCCTTGCCGTCGTCGCCCTTCAGTCGGGGATAGGCCGTCATATAGACTGCCGTGCCCGCGATGGGCCATGATCCTACGCCACCACCCATACGGTCGCGGATCTCACCACCCGTGCCCGTGGCGGCACCATTGAAGGGCTCTACGGTCGTCGGGAAGTTGTGGGTTTCGGCCTTGAGAGAAATGACGCTCTCCACGGGCTTCACGCGGAAGTAGTCGGCCGTAGATTGGTTTTTCGGGGCAAACTGCTCGATGACGGGCCCCTGGGCGAAGGCCACGTTGTCCTTGTAGGCGGAGAGGATCTTGCCCGGATTCTCGCGGGTGGTCTTCTTGATCATGTTGAAGAGCGACGACTCCATCTCCTTGCCGTCGATGACGAAGGTGCCTCCGAAGATCTTGTGGCGGCAATGCTCGGAGTTGATCTGTGCGAAACCGAAGATCTCGCTGTCCGTGAGCGGGCGTCCGTTCTCCTTCTCTATCTTGTGGAGGTAGGCGATCTCCTCGGGCGAGAGAGCGAGGCCCTCCTCCTCGTTGAACTTCTCGAGGTCGTCCACGCGCTTGATGGGCTCGGGGTCGTGGTCGATGGTGAAGATCTGCTGGTCCAGACCGTCATACATGCGCTGGAGCATGGGGTCGTGGTCGGCCTCGGGCGTATCTACGGGGAAATACTCCTCTATGCGGCTGATTCCCTTCAGGGCCATGTTCTGCGTGATCTCTACCGCGTTGGTGCTCCACGGCGTGACCATCTCGCGCCGGGGGCCTACGAAATATCCCTCCAGCTGATCATTATCTACCGGCTCGGCATCGCCGTAAAGCCAACTAAGTTCGCTTATATCTTCTTTGGAAAGCTTGTGATCTGCCTCCGTGGCAATCACGCTCTTCGACCTTGTCCTGAAAAAAAGAATCATAATCTGTCGAGTAAATTAGGAAATAATGGTGCAAAGATAGCTATAAATGCACACATGACAAAATAATCGGCTCAGAGAATCGGCAGAAAACGCAAAAAAGCCGCATTCCGTCGGACCTCTGCCCTGCGAATGCGACTAAGTGATCAATATTACACTACGCTCACGCGCAGCGAGAGAACTTATTTATACAATAAGTAGAAGTTGGGGCGGTGGCGCCTTGATCGTGACGCCACAGCACAGACACCTCGAGAAACAAGTGGGGAGAGATTAGTCAGCCCACAAGAAGCCATTCTCTTTCTGTTCGGTATCGTTCTTTTGCGTACCGCCCCAGTAGATACTGATTCCGTCGTTGTCCAAGTCCGTTGTCGGATCGTTCTCGATGAATCCATTCAACTTCACGGATCCAGCCATGATAGCATGGCTTTCCGTCATCTTGACGACCGTCACCACGGGCTTTATATATTGCTTTTTCATTGTCGTAATGAATATTTAATACGTTATACTTTTTGCTTCTGACTTATTTCACAACAAACTTGCGTCCGTTCATGATGTGAATGCCCTTGGGAAGTCCCTCCAGCGAAGTGCCCTCATACTGGCCTGTGATGCTATAGATGCGACCATCCTGGACAGCTGGTGCACGCTGTACCTCCTCTACACCCGTCACATTCTCATCTATTTGGTAGTCAAGTGTCTTAAACGTCACAATATCATTGTTTCTGTCTCTAACCTCAAAGTAGCATTTGCCCTTTCTAACTCGCACATCTGTTGCAGGATTCTCCGTAGGATTATCACTAACGGCCTGGTAGAACCTCAAAAACTCCTCACCATTCTCAATCCAACTTCGAAGGTATATTTGACCATGTGTAAGCGTGTAACCATCATCTGTGACAGAGGAAGTGACGCCGATCATATTGATGACATAGCCACGGTCTTTGTCCTCTACGCTGATAGTATTTGACCTATCATCGGGATAGTGACCATCGCCGACATAGAGACAATTCTCCCATGTGGGTTTGATCAGAAGCGGCACATTGGCCTCCACATCTCCATCAACCTCTTTAAAGCACACGATATAGCCTTTTTCATCATCATAAGTATACTCATCAGCTGACATCCGAGCAACCTTTGTTTCAGGGCCATAGTATTGTGCTAACTTCGTAGCGTTCATCGTCTCTGGGAAAACAGCCGTCTGCCATTTGTTGCCCGTGGTGGACACTAGTTCAAAACCAGCATAGTTATACTCATTGCGACGCCCCTCCTTTATATTTTTCTTATCATTAGCATCGAATTGGGGCCATGAGTCCTCCTTCATCTCATCTTTATCGGTGGTCATAAAGGTTTTGTAAACCTCCTCGCTCTTGACATAAAAGGTAACGCCTCTGACCTCTCTAAAGGGATTCGATTTCAATTTTTCACCCTCAATTTTACAATAGGGCTTATAATCGGTCTGAATATACACCTTAAACTGTTCTTGATTATTTTTTTTATCTTTCAGCTCCCCCTTTCCAAATTCGGTGAACGAGTTTTCTCCGATTTGCGTTACATGCTTACCAAGGATAATTTCCCTAGAACCTGACGTTTTGTCTCTCTTGCCAAAACTTTTAAAACTGTCATTACCAATTTGCACGACATTGTCTCCAATAATAATCTTTCTGGTATTACAGTAAGCTTGTGCATCTCCTTCGCATGCTCCATTTGACACACTTGTGACGGGATAAGTATTGCCTGTCCGTTCGTCGTAGGCGAAATCAGGAACAACGATCACTTCTGGATAGGGTTTTTCCTTGCTGTACTTATCCTTATCAGTTTTGCCTGCCTCCTTGAATTTGTTTCCTGTAAACGCTACCGTTCCATCACCATTGTAGAGATAGGTAAACCCATTATACACAAATTGTTTCGGATCTTTCTGTGCGAACACCGCCTGCACAGACAGCATCAAGACGAGCAAGCATAGCGCCGCCTTGGTCCCTTGGGCCAGGAATCCCCAAGAGGACGTGATTCTTTCGTTTCTTTTCATAATAGCATGATGTTTTTATTTACAACTTAGTTTATTTATTCCGATACTTTTTTGATGCGCACAGGATTCATCATCCAGGACGCTACCTTTAGTTTTGTAAACGGCTTCCCCTCCTTCCGCACCTCTTGCTAAGAGGTGTAAAAAGGGGTGTAAAATGATGATTAACAATAGATAAGGAATAACTAAACACCCTATTTAGGGAAAAACAAGATCGCTAAATGTGTTTTTTTAGCAAAAAGTTTGGCTGGTATTTCCTTTTGTTGTAACTTTGCACCCAGTTATCAACCAACGGATCAAACGTCCTTTACAAAGCTGACGACAAAACAGCTCAAATCCCATGTTCGACGGGGTCACACCTCTTAGCAAGAGGTGTTGCTTGCGGAGGCCGTCCATTCGCGCCCTTGGGGAGGTCTTCGTCGATGAAGTCCAGCACTTTTCTATTGGCCCTTGCCACCCTCATCTGATCCTTTTGTTCGATATAGATTTTTGTTGTCTGTGCATTCGTGTGGCCCATCGCCACAGAGATATCGGGCATGGCTACTCCCTTGTCGTAGGCCAGCGTGGCCCAGGAGTGGCGCGCCACATAGGAGCTGAGCGTCTTGCGCACACCTGCCTGCTCCGCCATCTGCCGCAGCTGGCGGTTGTAGCGGGCCAGGGCGGCACGATAGAGGCGCACGGCCTCCTCGCCTTTGGCATCACAAGGCACAAGGGGAAAGAGGCGGTCGCCATTCATTCCCCGCCATCGCTGGAGAATTCTCCGCATACAGGGCTCCAAATGGACGCATACCCGCGCTCCCGTCTTCTGTCGGCGATACGTCAGATTACCTCCCTCAATGGCGTTTTGGCGCAGCATAGCAATATCTACGAAGGGCATGCCCATCGCATAGAGACTAAACAGGAAGACGTCCTGGGCGAGTTGTCGTTGCCAGTCGCCAGTCATATCAAGGGAGCGCACGCGCCTGATCTCGGCCACAGAGAGCGCACGCTTCGGGGTCGGGGCGTTGCCAGTAAAGACCTCGGCGAAGAGGTCCATGCGACGTCGGCTCCCTCCTACCCTGTTGTAGAGGGCGCGTAGGGATCGCAGATAGCAGGAACGAGTGTTGCTGCTCACGCCTCCCTCGGCCAACCAATGATCGTAGCGCACCACTATCTTGCGCGTAAGGGAGGCTTGATTCTTGCCCTCGATGGTGAGAAAGCGCTCCAGCGAGCGCAGGGCGGTCTTGTAATTGCCAATAGTGCTGACACTCCGCACGTCGGACATCTGCCTCACCTGTCGATGGGCAAGCACCAAAAATGAGGGTTTGTTAGCACTTGGGTTAGTTCTCTCTTTCTTCCCCTCCGGGATACCTGTATTGATCTTTATTATCATGACGCAGTAATGATATAGACTATATATAGGTATATAACGGGCGAAAGGGGGAAAAATTTCTCGTCTTCCCCTTCGCCGGACAAACCTTGACGAGACGTGCGCAAAAATGGAGGCAAAGGGCCTTTTATGTGCTTGGCGTGGGCAAAACGTGAGGAAGAGGGTGCGGAAAACGGGAAAAGTGATGCAAGCAGATTTTGCGGAAGAAGGCTTGATTGGCTTGTCGCATGCAGCCAAGGGAGGAGATCCCGAAAAAACAGAGGGTTGAAAATGCCAAAAGAGGGCGTTTGAAAGGGCAAAAAGCCGTATAAAGGGAAGTGGAATCATCAAACTGGAACGAACAAAAACAAGCCAACCGTCTATCTATCAGTCTTTTAGAAGATAACAGAATAGATTCGTTCCAGTTGTTCCAGTTGTTCCAGTTTATTTTTCAGCGAGTGCGAAATTCCAGTCCACCCCTATATATATATTATAAC
>OHFW01000118.1_pt1 | contig 47784 bp, 42 predicted proteins | sample 1567601 | NCBI WGS metagenome assembly OHFW01 (sample SAMEA3879594, study PRJEB24766) | human gut metagenome | biome: human-associated habitat; feature: feces | place: USA | collected 1985/1987 | reverse complement strand
AATTCATTTTTCCCGCCAGTTCCAAAACGCTGTCGTCGCCGCTGCCCCAAAAATAATCGCCTCGGACACCGCCTTTGATTGCCCCGCCAATGTCTTGGGCCATAACCAGTCTTTCAATCTTTTCGTGATGAGGCCCGGTTGTTTCCAGCCATAACGGAACACCCAGCGGAATGTATCTTTTGTCAACGGCCAGCGAACGCCCTGCCGTCAGCGGAACGCCCAAGGCGCCGATAGGTCCTTCCGCTTCAACCAGCCGATGAAATACGTAGCGTTTGTTGTCGTTCATATGGTCGAGTGCCGCCGCGGCGTTTTCTTTCAGCCAGCGTTTAATGTTGCCCATGGAAGCCTGTCCCGGCGGAATTAATTTGTTCTCCAAAAGGATGCTGCCGATTCCCTTAAACTCGCGGCCGTTAGTGTCGGCAAAGCCGATGCGAACGTCACTGCCGTCGTCAAGTCTTGCAACGGCGGAGCCTTGAATCTGCATCACGTAAATGTCGACATAGCTGTCTGCCCATAAAATAACCGGGGCGTCAAACGTTCCGCTTACAATTTCCCTCCGGGTATAATAAGGAACCAGCTTTTGACCTTCCACTCTGCCCACCAGTCTGCGGGAGGGCATTTCCGGGTCAAAATCCCGGGGATTAAACTCAATGAGGTCATCCGGCTTGCCGTAAATGGGATACTTATAGCGCTCGCTGGGAGTACGGGAAGCATGCAGTGCCGCCTCATAATATGATGTAAATTTTCCTTCGCTGCTGCCCTGAAAAACGACAAGATACGGTTGAAACGTTTGTTCCAGAAAGGTGCGAAAATTCTTGGGCGGCGTTTTCCGAAAACGGGCGCATACTTTTTGATATTCTTTGGTCGGAATTTTGATTTCCGCCGTTCCCAGATAAGGGGTTTTTATCTTGTCTATGGCATTGCAGCTGAGCTCAAATGCGTGAAAAGCCTCGGTCAGATTGTCTTGTGAAAAACCGTTAAGTTCTCTGAAACTGGCTTGCTGCAACTGCAACTCCGGTTTTTCCTGCGTTTGCGGAGAAACGCTTTTCTGTTCTTCGCCGCAGGCGCTGAACAGCAGGCTTACCAGGGTCAATTGCAAAAGTTTTTTTAACATTATTTTTTAGTCGATACCAAAATCCAGTTAGGGGTTGTGGAGGTCAATGCCCGTTCAAAAGTCCATACGTCGGTAATGTTCTGAATATAATTTTCATCACCCTCGATAACGTTGCCTTCGGCGTCGCGCAGAACGTTAACCTGTTCGGAGACAAACTCTACGCTGATGCGCGCAATTCCTTTGGCGGTGATTTCCGCTTTGGTGATTTCCACTTTGTCAAAACAAATGAAGTCGGTTTCGGCGGAAATGTTTTCGCCCTTGCGCTTTTCAATAACTTCCTGAAATTTTTTCAGAATATTTTTGCTTACCAGCATTTCCAAAGTTTCAACGTCGGCATTGTTAAAGGCCTCGGTAATAACTTGAAACGCCTGCTGCGCGGAATCTACAAAGCGGACTTTGCTGAAATTTGGAATTTCTGCCAGGGTTTTATCCAGCTCGCTCATTTCTTCGGTGTCGACCGGCGTAAGCTCTTCCGGCTCTGCAACCTCGGCTGCCTGATGTGAGCGCAGGCCCTTTTCCTCGGCTTCCTTGATAAGCAGGTCATAAAGCTTTTCGGCGCTTTCTTTGCTCAGGTGAACTCTTTTTTCTTCTTCCGGCCTGGTTCCCAACAAGCTCTTCAGCTTTTGAAAAACGACAAAAACAACAACCAGCAGAATGATAATATCCAAATGTGACATCATTATTTTTTATCCCTCTTTTCGTTATCATAAATATAGCTTATTTATAACTATTATCAACTGTTATTATTATTTGACCTTAACAAATTTTGAGTGTAAAACTTAACTGATATCTAATACATAGGAGAATTTTATTATGGCTAAAAAAGAAGCTCAAACCCCTGAAAACAATCAGCAGCCGCAGCCCCCGATTATGATTCATTCACAATTTATCAAAGACTTGTCTTTGGAAATCCCCCACGCTCCCGGAATCTTCAGCGAGGTTAAGAGCCAGCCGCAAATTAACATCGACGTTAATATAAACGCCGACCATATTCAGGACAATCAGTTCAGCGTCGACTTGAGCTTCCGTATTGACGGCGATGTTCCTTCTAAAAAATTCTTTATTTTGGAAATGGTTTATTCCTGCGTTGTTTCGCTTAATGTTCCTCAGGAACACGTTGAACCGGTCTTGATGATAGAAATTCCGCATATGCTGTTCCCTTATGCCCGCCAGGCAATCAGCACCATTTTGTTCAACGGCGGCCTGCCGCCCCTGATGCTGACGCCGATTGACTTTATGGCAATGTATCAAAATCGTGCCCGTAACGCCAAAGCGGAACCTTCTGCAACAGCCAAGAATTAAAAAAACAAAAAAATCCCCTCGTAAAAACGGGGGGATTTTTTTTAATTCTGAATCATCGGATACTTTTCCGTACGACCGTCCGGAAGCTCATAGTGCCACCATTCGTGGGGCAGGGCTTTCAAACCGATGCTTTCCATTGTCTCTTTCAGCAGCCTGCGGTTTGCGATTGCTGTTGAATTGTCGGCATCTTCGTAATCATGCCGCGCCTTTTTCAAATAATTAAAAAATTCGTCGCTGCGTCCGGCCTGAACTTCTTTGGCGTAATAGGCGTCATAAGCGTCGACGGCGGTCGGATAAACAAATTCACGGCCGTTTTCGTCAATCAGGGCCACATCTATGGCCGTAGCTCTGCAATGAGGCGAAATAGCGGGATCAAGTGCAAAAAATCCCGGTTGGGGAATGACCTCGCGCAATTTCTGATGCGCCAGCGGCGGTCGGTATGCGTCATAAATTTTAAGCTTCCAGCCTTTTTGCTCCAGAAACGGAATCAGATTTTTCAGCTTGTCCCAAAGGTCTTTATGCACAAATGCCTTGTTGCCGAAGCCGATTTGCTGATAAACGGGCTGTCCGGTCATATTGTGGTTAGTCCCCGCATACATTAACTCTACAATAAAATGCGGGTCGTTGATTTCAATCAGATTAGGATTCGTCATTTTCATAGCTTTTCAACTTTTTTTATTAAAATACATACACAATTGTCACTTCTCAATGACCTCAGCATAACCTGTAAATTTTAAATATCAATTGCTTTGGCCCGGATGCTTTTTCTGGCTTTGATAGCCTTTTGCACTTTCGATGAAGCTGGAAAATATTTTTATGGAAGGCTGGTCTCCTTTTTTTACAAAACGTTCCGGATGCCACTGAACGCCGAGAACAAAGTCATTCCACGGCTGTTTTAATTCCACCGCTTCTGCGGTGCCGTCTTCCGCCACTGCCGTTATTATGCAGTTGCCGCATTTTTCGTTGATTACGGCTTCGCTGTGGGCGGAATTGGTCATAATTTCCGGTGCGCCGATTACCGAAGCCAACAGGCTTCCCGGTTCTATTTGAACTTTGTGGGCAATCACTTCTCCGCCGATTTTGTGCCCTTTGATACCCATCTTCATCATGGCGCCTTCGCTGCCCGCCAGCATTTGTTCTCCGCCGCAAATCCCCAACAGCGGAAGTTTGTGCGCTTTGGCATATTGAAGCATTGTCAGATAAGCCAGGCCTCTTTTGTCGACGTCCGTTTCCGGCATTGTTTCATACCATTCTTTCGGCGAATGGAAAAAGCCGCCGATAAGCATCATGCCGTCCGGTTCCCAGGCGTTCAGCTGAGCCGTCACTTCATCGTAGGCAATCAATGCCGGATATCCTCCGGCGTCTTTGATTGCGCGGATATAGTCGGGGTGAATGCTGTAATCTTTTTCTTCCCGTTCGGGGGCTTTGTCTTGAGCCAGAACAATGGCAATTACCGGTTTTCCGTCGTTTGCAGGCTTTTCTGTCGTAATCAGCGGAATTTTGCCGCTTTGGAAAACTTTGTTAACATCGTCGGCGGCAACATAATAACTTTCAACATCGTCTCCGGGATAGGTGTTTTTTCCCAAAATGAGGTGGCTGGTGTTATTTGTAGAGTTTGGGCAATGGTTCATTGTCGTCCTTTCTTTTGTATTTTTTCGCGTATACTTTCTCAAAAACTTTGATAAAACTGCCTGATTTCCAATCTTTGTTGTCGCGTGCATATAAGGCTTCCGTCAATTTTTCGAGTTCACATTCAAACTCGGGAACATTGGTAAGCTCTTCTACTTCTTTCAGGCTGTTGATGTCCGGGCGCTGATATTTTTCTGCGGCCCAGGCCAAAACGGCATCACGCAACGCTCTCAAATCCTTTTCTCTGGCCTTTTCTATAATATATTTTTTGTAATTTCTTATTTTCCCGTCTTTTTTGTTGGAAAACAACCGCATCAGAGCATAACTGACCGCAATGCCTAAAATAAATGCACCGCCCAGCAGCAGATAGATGTTCTGTTGCGGCAGGCTGTTTGTCTCTTCTGTCCGGACGTCAACCGCAATCGGCAGCGTGCTGCTGTCCGGAGCTGCCGTCTGTTGCGTCTGGCGTTTTTCTTCCGGCAGGCTCTGTCCGGCCCGGACTTTGATGTTTAACGGCGGAAGAACGGCCGTCTCCATTTTGTTGGTTTTAACGTTAAACCAGTCGACGCTGATTTCCGGCAGGGTCATGTCGCCTTCGCTGCTGGGAATGTAAACGTTGGATATTTTCTCCAAAGAAACGACTTGTCCGTTTTCTACTTTCATTTGCGTTTCCGGTTTTTCCGGATATTGTTTTAACCCGGGAACTTCTCCGAAGTTGATTTCCGGCAGCTGCGTGTCGATAACGCCGACCGCTTTCAGATAAATGGTTCTGCTGACCGCTTCGCCGGTCTTAAACTGCGGATTGGCCGGTTCAAATTGGGCATACAATTCGACATCCGTAGCCGGCAGCCACCACTTCCCGCCGTTTTGCGCCGGTGCCGGAAGAACAGTCACTTTTATCGGCTTGGTGTTTAGAACGACCGGATTGCGGGTTGCAAACATGTCCGTCATTCCAAAACCGGCAATGAACATATCGTCGCCGAACAATCCGCCGAAAGGATCCCTGCGGCTGTCCCTGGTCAGATAAAAACCGTTAAAGCGTACTTCGGGAACCGTCAGCTCGCCGCTTTTCTGCGGGAAAAGGGCATAGAAAAATTTAATCTCGCGGATGTTTCTGCCGTTAATGACTTTGGTTTTAACTTGTGGTTCGCCCAGATTCTTTATAATCCACTCGTCGTTGCCGCCGGCTAAAAATACCGGTTCTTCTCCTTGCAGGCCGCCGGTGTCGTAAATGGTCAGCGTATAGTTTATTTGCTGTTGGACATACGGATTGTCATTGTCTATTTTACCGTCGATTTTGAAACGGGGCTGTCCCTGTTGTCCTTGTTGTTGCGGACTAAGCGTCTCTCCTGCTTTGCGAACCGTAACCGTAATCGGTTCGGTTTGATATTGGTCCAGCTTAATCGACGGAATCTGTAAAGCGCCGGTGTTTTTCGGCATCAAAACCAAATTCCACTGGCGGGTCTGTGAAATGTCGTTGTTTATGACCTTTGTCGTATATGCATTTGATACGGAGTAAATGATAAAATCCTTGTCTAAAACGCCCAAGTCCGGAGTTTTATTCGTTTGCACGCCGCTCAAATCCAAGGTCAGCAAAAATGTTTCGCCCTCGGGAATTTCCGTTCGGTTGACCTTGGCCTCAAAAGTCTGAGCCTGAACGTTAAACGCGATTGTCAGTGCACATATCAAAAATATTGTCAGTTTTTTCAACATTTCTTCTCTGCCTTATTTTTCGTTATAACGGTTGCGGTTATATTCTTTGCGGATAAAGGCTTTCAGCAGCCCTCCCGGGTCTTCGGGAATTTCCCGGTATTGCTGAGCGCGAGCCTGCACTTCTTCATCATATTTAGGAGCTTTCCCTTCTTTTTGCAAGGCTCCGCTTTCTCCCTGCTGTTGCGGCTGTTCCTTGTTCTGTTCTCCTTGCTTCAGTTCGGAATCAGAGGCTGAATTTTGGTCGTTGTCCTGAGAGTCTTGCTGTCGTTCCTGTTCCTGCTGACCGTTTGCATCAGCTTTTGAATTGTCGTTTTGGTCAGGATTATTCTGTTCGGCTCCTTCCTCCTTTTGATTTTGGTTCTGAGGTTGATTGGATTCGGAGTTGTCCTGCGGCTGCTCTTTTTGTTCGTTGTCACCGCCGTTGCTTTGGTCTTGTTGAGATTCCTTTTGCCGCTCGTCCTGATTTTGTTGTTGCTGCTGATTTTGCTGTTGGCTTTGTTGCTGCTGTTGTTTAAGGTATTCCAGGTTAAATTTGGCATCTTCGTGATTGGGGTTTTGTTCTAAAACTTCTTCGTATTTCGCAATGGCTTCCTCAATTTTTCCGCTTTTGGCCAAAGCGTTTCCCTGATTGTAAAGCGCTGTTTCTCCTTGCCCTTTGCTATATTCTTCCAAGGCTTTGTCATAATCGCCCATACGATAATAGGCCGCTGCTTTCCAATTGCTGTCAGTAAACTTTTCTCCGGCGCGTTGATAGTCTTCCTGATTAAAATCACGCAGCGCCTCTTGATTGCTGTTTAAGAAAAAAGCCGCTTCCGCCGGTTGTGCCGCCCAGAGAAACGCAACCGCCAAAATTCCCCGCCGAAAGAAATATAAACAACACGCCAAGGGGATGATTAACAGATAATATCCGTAATCCAACCATACGGATTGCCAGTTTTTGCTTTCCGTCAGTTCATCCTGATTTGAGCTTATCTTTTCGGCAAACGTTTTTAATTTTTCGTCTCCGGGAGCCAGATTCCAATAGCTGCCGCCGCCCGCTTCGGCAATCATTTGCAGCCGTTCGTCTTTTGCGGCGCGAACCGCTAAAACGTTAACGTTAAAACCGGCGCTCAGGGCTTTTCTGGCTTCATCCAGCGTCAGGTTGAATTTCTGCCCGGCTTCGGGAGCCAACAGCAAAATTTCGCCGTGGTTAAAACCGGCTGCTTTCATTTTCTCTACGGCAAGGGCGATAGCCCGGTCCGGCCGATCGCCGTTAGCCGGCATAATGTCATAACTGACGGCCGGCAGCAGGTTGGTCAGAATTTCGCCGTCGCTGGTCAGCGGAGAAATTAAAAATGGTTCATTGGTGTAAACAATCAAACCGCTCTGACTGTCGGGAATAAGCTTTAACAAATCCTGGATTTTAAATTTGGCTCGTTCCAGACGGCTGGGCGTCAGGTCTTTTCCCTTCATGTCCGTCGAAAGGTTAAGAACAATCATCAGAGGATTCTCCGGAGCCAGAGAGGGAATTTCAATCTTTTTCCAACTCGGTCCCGCGGCGGCGACAATGCCGGTTACCAGGCCGATTAAGGCCGTCCAAGCCATAACTTTGCGCTGTGTCGAAGAACCTCTGATTAAAAGATAATCCAGCAGCCTTTTGTCGCAAACTTTTTCCCAGGAGGATTGGTTGCTGGCACCGCGCAGGTACCTTCCGTAAAAAAACAGTGGAATGACCAAAAGCAACAGCCACCACGGACGCAAAAAATGAAAAGCGTTGATAAACTCTTGCATCAGCTGATCCTCCGCAAAGCGACAACCAGGGCAAAACCCGTCAAAATCGCCGCCAACAGGGGAATGTAGTAAAGTTCTTTGGTTTCTCTCACAAATTTGGCGTCGTTTTGACTGGGTTCCAAACTGTCAATCGTCTGGTAAATTTTAAGCAAACCGGCGGTATCTTCCGCTTTAAAGTACGCCCCTTTGGTGGCGTCGGCAAGTTCTTTAAGACCTTTTTCATCCAACCCCTGCTGAAAACCGGACATTTTCATCCCCATAAAAGAGGCAAAAAAGTTGTTCGGACTGCCAACCCCGATGGTATAAGCCTTAATCCCTGCGTCACGGGCCAGTTTGACGGCCTGCGCCAGCGACATGCTTCCGTCGTTGTTTTCTCCGTCGGTGAGCAGGATAATAACTTTATTGTCCGGATTCGGCACGTCTTTCAGGTTTTTCAGGGCCAGTCCCAAAGCGTCGCCGATTGCAGTAGAGTTTCCCGCCATTCCGGCATCCATTTCCCACAAGATTTTGTTGACCGATTGATGGTCAAAAGTCAGCGGAGCCTGCAAATAAGCCCGGGTTCCGAACAATATCAGCCCGATTCTGTCATTGGCACGTTTTTTTATAAAATCGCCGGCCACCAGTTTTACCGCCGTCAAACGGTCAATGGCCTGCCCCTGAAATGCAAAATCCCTTTCCAACATCGAGGTTGAAATGTCCAAAACCATTAAAATGTCTCTGCTCTCGTTTTTGATTCTGATTGGCTCGCCGACCCATTGCGGCCGGGCTGCGGCCGTCACCAGCAAGGCCCAGACAATCATGAGCATCCAGAAGAATTTGGAAAAATGTTTCTCGTCGGAGGCGCTTCCCATCTGCCATAAGCTGCCGGATTTAATAGATATTTTTTCCAAATCTTTCAAAAAGGGGATTTTCAGCGCATCGCCGTGAAGCCCCTTGACCGCCGGCAATGCAAAGCGGACGGCAAAAGGCAGCAGCAACAATACGAAAGCCCACGGATAAGCAAACTGATTCATAGGTTTTCTCCAATCCACTGTTGGCAGAACAGCCTCAAAGCGGCAACGTCTTCGGTTCGATACCCTTTTGCGCCCGGCTGGATGTACGGCGCATCCAAAAGCAGCTGTGCCGCTTTGCCCTCCAGCTTGTGTTTGCTGTGTTCGTTAAGAAAGCTCAGCCATTCTTTTCCCATCAGGACGGCAGCTTCTTTGTACTTATACACGCATATCCTGCGCAAAATGGCAGACATGTCAGCGGCAGAGCGGATAGAGTTGTTGCAGTGAATGCCTTTGAGCAGATGCAGAGCATAGAGCTTCTTAGATTTTCGGCGGATAACCGTCACCAGCTCCACAAGGATGACGACGGCGACAATACCCAGCAGAATGACCCACCAGCCATAAGCCGGCGGCCAGGCCGAAACGCCGTCCGGCAGATGAATATCCCGCAATTCCGGTAAGTTTTCATTCATAACCTGTCATGCCTTTGCTTTACTTTGATTCACAATATCTTCCTATAAATTTAGGCTTTCCTTATCTAAATATCAAGCGTGAAATATTGTCCGTAAAAAAACAGCCCGGAATAAAAGGTTCCGGACTGTTGATTAATAAGATTGTTTTTACGCCGCAAAGGCAGAACTTTTCCGATAACGGAAAATACGCACAATCATGTCAGCATAACTCTCGTACGTTCCCAAAGGGTGAAGCCTCATAACATGAAACTTCTCCAAATGCGGCAGCGCCGGTTTGGTAATTCCGTCGGCAGACAGGGCATTGGCCAGGCTCAGGGCATACCAACGCTGTTCCGTATTCAGACAACCGCCGAATTTTTGCAGCTCTTTGTCCCCTATCCGGGAATATGCTTCTGCCGGCACCGTTTTGTACAATGCCAGAGCCAACTCGCAACAGGCGATTTCCGTCGCTGCAAAAAAATAGTTAAATCCCTTGATGTGCATTTCGCAGGATTTAAATCTGTGCCTGAAAATGGCGGGAAGTGCGGACAAACGCTGTTTCAGTTGGTGTTCCTCCCGCCGGTAGGCCGCTATCTTTTCGCGGATAATCTTGTTGAATCCGCAGGAGATGTTTGTTTCCATACGGCAGATTACGATTTGTTCTGATAAATCAGAGATTGGTGATAACGGATAATGTCTGAGATTGAGGGAACGTCTCCCTTCAGCGTTTCCTGTCGCAAGGTTCTGCTGAAAGAAGTCTTCTCTTTTATCTGCTCAAAATCATCTGTTTTAATTCCCGATGCTTCGTCTTCGGAAAGCGTGTTGGACAACTGGATGGCATATTCCACCACGCCGCTGTGATAAGCCGCCGCTTCCGGATATCTGCGGATTATGGCGCTTTTTGCATAAAAGCTCAAAGGTGCCCGTTTAGATTGAAACACGGTGTCGGTATGAATTTTCTGTGCCAGCTCCATTCCGCAAAGCTCGTCTTTCCATTCCTCTTGGGTATACCGGCTGCCGATTGCAGATTGCAACAGCAGTATCCGGTGCTGAAAAATGGCCGGCAGATGAGACTTCCTCTTCTGAAATTCCAGTCGCGCTTGTTCTATTTTTTCGGCTTGAATTTCTGTTTCCAGAGCAGAAAGCAAATGCCTCATCTCATAAAAAACGTCGGTTTTGCTGCGCGAGAACATAACGTTTCCGTTTATCGTCAGCATCATCGGAATGTAATTTAAAAATGTCGCTTCTGCACGCATTCCCGCTTTCGGTTGAAAGTCTCTTGCATCTAAAAAGCTTAACTCGAGGCTGATACCGCAAGTCAGCAAAAGGTTAAACGAGGTGTTAAGTCGTTCCGCCTTTTTAATAACGGATGTAATTTTGGATGTTACCATAAGATTTTAATATAATAGTGAATTTATAATATGTGAATTTATTACAATTACATCATATTCTCGGCTAAAAGCAATAAAAAAAGAGCCGTTTTGAAACGGCTCTTTGCACATTTTTCGATAACCGGATTTCAAACGTCGGATTAAAGTCGTTCGGCTGTCTGAATTTCCTTCGTCGCAAGATGTTTTTTCATCTCTTCGGTCCGGTAACCGAGAGTGGCAGAAAGTTGTTTCCGTCGCAGACAATCGTTCCGGTCGAAAATATCGATTCCGTTGTCAAAAGCGTCAGCCAGCAGCCTGTTTGCCAAGTCTGCGGCTTCGCAGACCAGAGGATAACTCTCATTGCCCGGATTCGGCCAAATTTCGTTGTTGGGCGTTTTGATTAGATTGATAAAATCGTCATCTTCGCGCGAAAACGATGTTTTATTTAGATTTTGAAAATACCTGTACAAGGCAAACGCTTTTTTGCAGGTTTCAACCAGGCGAAGTTCTTTTTCCGCATACGCGCCGAGGTATGCCAGACGCGCTTCCGCGAGCCACAATTGCAACAAGGCCGGCAGTTTTCTGATTTCAATTTGACTTTGCAGCGAAATTGCCTTTTCTTCCTGCTTGCGGATAATGTTTGCCAGTAATTTACAGTTGTTCTCGAGTTTTTCGACAAGCTGTTCCGGAGTGAGTTCAAAAACGATACGCTCGTTAAGACGGATTATCGTAATCATATCCATACAGAACCCCAGAGCAAAAATGTCTCCGTATGCGGGAGCAACGTCTTTGGGCAATGTTTCCTGAGGCAGAAAATAGGTTTTGCCGTTTTCCAGTTTCAGTTCATAACGGCCCTTGCGCCGTTTGACAGACATAATCTTTGAAGCAATCTCAGACGTTGTTGTTTTTCTAAATCTAAAAGTTTTCATTTTTTTTGAAGTTTAAATTAATAATTCAGATATCTATAATTTTGATATCAAGCCACTATCATAGTTTTTGACAAAGTGCAATAAAAACAGGCCTAGAAATCAAAAAGTTTGTATTGTTGAGCGAAGATGAAACCGCCGAGGTTTTTAAGTTTTCTGGTGGCCTTAATCAGCTTAAAGGCGAGATAATCCTCAATCGTTTGGTTTCTTCCCAGCACCTGGGTGCGGTAATAGTCAAACATCTTCTGGCATTCTTCCTTGCCGTACTTTCCGTCCTTTTGCGGCAGCGACCCCATAAAGGCGTCAATCTCCGCACAACGCTGGTGGTAGTAATCTATCAGCGAGTCGACCGTAAAACCTTTCGTCAGATTGTTTTTCGGTTCAATCCGCCATTTGTTTTCATTCAGGGAATAAACCCCGGTCCACGCCACATCCATAATATAGGCCGCCAGCTTCATATCCAAAAAACGGTTGCCGATGTAAAAATATTTGTTCCGGGTATAGAATTCTCCTCCCGCCAAAGCCAGAAACTTGTCCATCCCGTTGGTGTCTTTGGGCAGGTAAAGGCAGTTTTGATTGATGATTTCCACCTTGACGTCAAAGTCAGAACCCGGACGGTAAAAATAAGAGGCGGAAGACCCTAACAGCACAATGTCGCCGGTCAGCAGACCGTCAATCATCCCGACCGTCTCCTTAACCAGATAGTCTGCCCGGTCCAGCATCCGCAGCCGCAAGTGTTCGTGAACGGCCCCATTCCGGTTGAACACCCTGGGGTCAAGTTCGTCGCGTACGGTTAAAATCTCCGAGGCAAAGCGGATTAAGTCGTCATTGTCGTCATTCATCGCGGAGCTCCAAAACATTGACGAGTTGGTAATGCGCTTCGGTTATAATTGATTTGAAATGTCCGTAAACGCCTAATTTGTTGAAGATTCTGTGACAGTTGTATTCCATGCCGTATTCTTGTTCCGGTCCGTTTTCTTTGAGCAGCAGGGCGTCTTTCTTAAGGGCGTCCAAATGAGCCTCCAGCCTCCGGCAGCTCTCAAAAGTCAGCCATTTGTCTTCCACTTTCGGTAAAGTGTTTACAAAGTGATGTACTTTGTCACAGTAATCTTTGTAGTATTCGAATAACTCTTGCGGAGAATAAGTAAACTCGCGGTGTACCGGCATTTGCCGCCAGCGGTTTTCGGAGAGTGAGTATGTTCCGCTTCCATGAAAAAAGTGGGATGGTTCTACCAGCCCGTAATCAATGTTTCTGGCAAACAGGTTAAATCTGTATCCCTTTTGGGGAAAGGCGCGGTTAACATAACGAAACATTTGCTGCACCATATCTGGATTGTAACCGTCGGTTTCGGGGCAGACAACAATCCCGAGGTCGATGTCGGTTTGGTCGTTGTAAATATAAGAAACAATGCCTCCGGCCAGAACAATGTCTTCAACCTTAAGCGAAGCAAAAGCCTTTTGCGTTTGTTCAATAAAGAAATCGGCAATGTTGAGCAGTCCCTGGCGAACATAATCATAGATGAGATTATGTTCGTCAAAAACAAGCGGGCACAGCGTTGCATTGTTTTGCATATATGCCGCAATCTTATCTATAAGCTCGTTTTCCGTTACCATGATGCGCAGCGGGCTTCTTGATAAAAATAGTCATCACAGGGAGCCGGCATACGGAAAGATCTGTCGTCACATATCTTACAACCGCTGCCACCCCAGACACACTCATTATAGTCCGGATACATTTTTCGGCATTGAGCTTCAGAAGGTTTGGACGGCTCGACAGGTTCAGGCGATGAACTCGGTTCTGGAGAAGAACTCGGGCTGGGGGAGGGACTGGGCTCCGGTTGCGGTGCCGATTTACAAGCGGTACAAACAGACGAACAACAGGATGTAGCACTGGAGTAAGAAGCACATCCGTAAGTGCAGCTCTTGTTCGAGGGGCAGCTGATGCCGGCACAGGGATCCGTCTTGGTGCAGCCGCTGTAAGCATTGCCTTCATAACCGGAATCACAATAGCAGGAACCGCCGGAACAATATGCGTTAGACCCGCAGGAAACGGATGCGCAAGGATCAGACGGTTTCGGCGAACAACAGGTTCTGGTACCGCCGCATCCGTCAGAACAAGAGTAACTTCCGTAAGAACATCCTGTCTCATCTGAGTATGGCGTACAGGATTTACAGGAAATGCACTTGTCGCAGGAGTTGTAAGAAGCGCAACCGTAATCGCAGGATTTGGAACTGACGTTGCAGTCCGGATTGCCCGCGCATGAGATACAGATGCCGCAGGAGTTGGTTGAGGCGCAGCCGTAAGTACAAGAAACCGGCGTCGCGCTGCAATCGGGATTCTCTTTGCAGGAAGTACATTTGGAACAACTGTTGTATGAAGCGCAGCCGTAGGTACAGGACTTTGACGACACGTCGCAGTCGGGATTGGTTTTGCATTCGGTGCATCGGTCGCAGGAGTTGTAAGTCTTGCATCCGTAAGTGCATGATTTTGAAGAAACCGTACATTCGGGACGAACCGTACAGGAATTGTAATTTCCGTCACAAGAGGTTCCGCCGAGTTCGTTTTCGCCGTTGCAGTTTGAACTGTTATATTTAAATTCCTTTTTACAACTGCAGGCATTGTATTTTCCGTCGCAGGAACCACCGGAAGGCTCCCGGTTGCCCGAACAGTTGGAAGAAGTGTACTGATAATTGGCCGGACAGTAGCAAGACTTCTGACAAGTCAAATCTGACGTCGGATGAGTAATACCGGTTGAAATCTTTGGAGAAGGGCAGGTTTGGTATAACCCATAGTTACCGCAGTCGCCTTTAAGGTCTCCGCCTTCACATACGCCGCCCTCACATTGGTTGCCGCGCGACTTTTGAGAATCCTGCCAGTCGGGAAGCCACCAGGTTGCGGCCAGGCGATAAGCGTTGTCGACGGCGGCCAGGGGTTCCGGCGTAAGGTCGGTGTGTGTAATTATATCATCGGCGGAAGCTGGAGGCACAAAGCCTTTTACCGTTCCGGAATGAATAGTGCCTATACATAGCATAAAAGTAAAAAGCTTGCTGTTTCTCATGGCCGTCGTCCTCAGATAATAAAAGAAAACCGGAACCCGCTGTTCCTCTTTCAGTATATCAAAACAACCAAAACGAGTCAATCATAACTTAACCCCGGATGACAAAAATTATACAGACTGTTTAAGGATGATATTTATCTTATTGGAACTGTCGCTTAGTTTAGAAAAGTGATATGTTTCATTTTATAAAACAGGAGCAGCCAAATAACAGCTCCTGTTTTTTTGTGGTGCGTCATATGTAATTTAAAAATTTATGACAGGAAAGTAAACAACAGGAGTATACCCTGTATTGCTTAAAGTAATATCCGTCAGGCTGTAACTGCATGGATCTTGTTCATGATCGGATGTGTTGCATGAATTGCTAAGTTTTATACCGCTGATATGCTCTCCCTGTACGGTGCTTGATATGAGAGGTGTAGTATTATAATCTGCGTAGTATGTTATGTTAAGCTTACGATAACTGTTTAATACCATATTAAAGTTCATTCCGATGAGTTTAAGCTCCGATTGGGAGGGAATAAACCAGTCTCCGGCATTAGTGCCGGCTGTTTTATATTCCAGAACATCCATATAAGGATTCTCCCTCAAATTGGAGGTAATTTCTTTAACTCTATTACTGGCAGCATAAAACACGCTTTGAATCTGATTTAAGTCATTAAGTTGAAGCTGTTTAGCCCGGCTCTGAATATCGTCTTCCGAACAGCCGATGCAGCTTCTTCGGACTTCATCCAAATAAGTGTCCAAACCGTTTTGTATGGCAGCGGTCAATGGCGCAATAAAGTCATCGAGTTCGGCAGTTATCTCTGTTGTATAGTTTGATAGAGACAGGGCCAGCTTTTGGGTATTTTTTTTGCCGTCCTCATCTGTTTTAAGTTTGTTATAAGGTAAATACAAAGTAAAGCTCATCGGCAGTTTTTGCGTGAGAGTATGACCCGAAGCACTGGTAGGGGTAAAATAAAACATTTTCTGTAAGTAATCGCCCGTATATAGTACAGATCCTTTTGACGATAAGGCCAACGCCAGTTTTTGATTAGAATCAAAGACAATTCCAATCGGCGTCTTCCCTGTTACCGGGTTGGATGACGTCGTCATGTCCGAAAACAAAATGTCGCCGATGGCAATCTGTGCCATATATTTTTTTGAGCAAAAAACTTTGGTGTCGTCGAAGGGACAGCGTAAAATATCCAATCCCGAGCACATTGCCGCAGTTTTGTTGTATCCGAGATTTTCGCAGGAAGGCGGGGTGACACAGGTCTGAGCGAGAGTTTGAGACGTAAACGCCGCTGCGGCGAATACCGCTGCAAGCAAAAGAGTCGGTAGTTTATTCATTACAAGTCTCCTTATTTAATCCAGCATTTAAGCGCACCGTTGCACCAGTAGCTTTCAAGATTCCAGCTTTCGGCGGGACAGACGGTTGGTTCTTTTTTACATTCTTTATATTTGACGACGTCACCGCTCTGACAGACCGCTGAGCCGGCAACCGCCCCGTACTGACAGTCGAAATAACCGTCACAGGGATTGACAGTCGTTTTATAACGGATTCCGAAGCAACTGTCGCACCGGGATGTTTCAATATAGCCTGGCTTAATTTCGGTTTCTTCAAATCCGTCGCATTTGTTACAGCAGGTGCCGTAGGTATTGTCATATTTGCAGCGTCCGCCGTCTTCCAATTGCCATCCGTCGGGACAAGTTTGGGTATATCCTAGGCAGGCTTCCGGAATGTTGATAATGCAATCGGCGTATTTTCCGCCGCAGGAAGCGCCTGAGGGATAAGAGGGAGGCTTGCAGTTGGATGCATCGTATTGATAGCGGTCAGAACAAGAGCATCCTTTGTAGCAGGTAAGCTCCGGTGTGGGGTGAACGACGGTTCCGTTTTGTTGCGGCGGGCAGGATGCGGCAAGTCCGTAGTTAGCGCAGCTGGCATATTTGCCTCCGTTTATAAGCTCGTCATCGTTGGTTCGGTTTCCGTAGCCGTATCCGCCGATACGGCCGATATAATCGGGCATCCAGTAGACACCGGCGGTTTTAACGGTAGAAGGAGAGGCAAACGACGAAGGTGATAATGACATTGGTGTGAAATGCGGGTTATCGGCGAAGGCTTCGGATAGTGAAAACAAAACGGCGAAAAAAGATATCGCCTGAAGAGAACCAAAATGTTTCATAATCGTCATCCTTGCCAAAATTAAAGACCTTAAGTCGTCTGCTTCTGTTATTATAATAACAAATTTATACAAATAAGTAAATAATTAATTAACCCAGGATGACAAAAAAACACCCCGTTTAGTAAAAACGGGGTGTCGGGCAACGGTTTGGTTATTATTTGATTTTGATTAAGCCGTGCTTCTTTTTGCCTTGCGACAGTTTAATCTGCCCGTCAACGACATCAGCGGCACAGCAGCGGTAATTTTCGTCACAAACCGGTTTGTCGTTAAGTTTTAGGCCGCCTTGTTTAATCAACCGGCGGGCTTCGCCCTTGCTGGCGCAAAAACCGATTTGTACAAAGGCGTCCAAAACGCACAGTCCGTCGGCACAATCGACTTCCAGACAGGGGAGGTCGCCGCCGGCAATGCCTTGTTCAAATGTCTGAATGGCGGTTTCCTGTGCTTTTCGGGCTTCTTCTTCGCCGCGGCAGATTTTGGTAGCCTCAAAGGCCAAAATCTTTTTGGCCTCGTTAATCTCTTGGTCTTTCAAAGCTTCCAGACGTCGGACTTCATCAATCGGCAAATCCGTAAAAATACGCAGGCATTTGCCCACTTCGGCGTCTCCGATATTGCGAAAATATTGGTAGTAGTCATATGCCGGAAGTTTCTCTTCGTTAATCCATACGGCATTGCCCTCTGATTTGCCCATTTTTTTGCCGGCAGAGTCGGTGATAATCGGACTGGTGAAGCCGAACAGTTCCACATCGTATTTGCGGCGTCCGAGTTCGGTACCGGAGGTAATGTTTCCCCATTGGTCGGAACCGGCGATTTGTGCCCGGCAGCCGTATTTTTTGTAGAGTTCGATAAAATCGTATCCCTGCAGCAGCATATAGTTAAATTCCAAAAACGACATCGGCTGCTCGCGTTCCAGACGAGACTTGACGCTGTCCATGGTCAGCATCCGGTTGACGGTATAATAGGTTCCGATATCGCGCAGAAAAGAGAGGTAATTGATGTCTTTGAACCAATCCCAGTTGTCAACCATTTCGGCGTCCGTGGCTCCGGTGCCGAATTTAAGAAATTTTGAAAAAGATTTTTTCAATCCTGCGACATTGTGCGCCAATGTCTCTTCATCCAGAAACGGGCGCAGCTTGTCTTTGCCGGAAGGGTCGCCGATGCGTGCGGTGGCGCCGCCGACCAACGTCAACGGTTTGTGTCCGCATTTCTGAAACCAGCGCATCATCATCAGCGGTACGATATGGCCGACATGAAGACTGTCGCCTGTCGGATCTGAGCCCAAATAGCCGACAGCAGGCTTTCCGGAAGTTTCGCATTGGTAGAGGTAGGTGTCAAAACCATCCTCGTTAGTGCATTGGTTGTAGAAACCCCTTTCCAGCATGATGTTCATAAACTGTGACTTAAATTGGCTCATTTTCCCTTTCCTTTTCAATTTTATAACCAAATTTTAACTTGGCTATATTAGCATATAAAAACAACAATGCAACAAAGGAGTGACTTTTTTATCATGGATTCCATCAAAACGCAGCGGGCTTTGGGCTTAATGAGCAGTTCTTCTCTGGAGGGAGTAAATGTCGCTGTGATTTCAACCGATGGCATAGACGTCTATGATTTTGGCCCTTCTTTTAAAGTCCCTTACGACGATGCCTTGCGCGAACGGCTGCGTTCGCTGCTCGGTAAACGTCCCGACGGCGAGGCGGCGGAGGAAATCGCTGCGGCGGAACGCGAACTGACTGCGTTTAACGCCGAAATCGTCCGAGACGTTATTTCTGCTTACGATGAAAATATTGATGTTATTGGTTTTCACGGCCTGACGCTGCTTCATCAGCCTGCCGAGCATTATACCTGCCAGATTGGTGACGGAGATATGTTGGCAGAGCTGACCGGAATAAAGGTTGTCAACCGTTTTCGCAACACGGATGTTGCCGCCGGCGGGCAGGGGGCGCCGCTTTCGCCGGTTTATCACGCCGCTTTGGCTGCAAAATTTGAAAAACCGGTTTGTTTTGTAAATATCGGCGGAATTTCCAGCCTGACCTGGATTGGCAGTAACGGCGAACTTTTGGCTTTTGACACCGGTCCCGGCAATGCGGCCGTAGACGACTGGGTTTTAAAACACGGCGGCATGCATATGGATTATAATGGCAAATTGGCGATAACCGGAGCTATTGACGGCCATGTGCTGGCCAGCTTAATGCGCCATAAATATTTCGGGCTTTATCCGCCCAAGTCGGTAGACCGAAACCTTTTTCACGACAAGCTTGAACATCTTGAGGCCTTGTCTCTGGCTGACGGAGCTGCGACGGCAACGGCTTTTGTTGCCGAATCAATCGCCTATTCTCTGGCGATGTATGTGCCGGAAGCTCCCAAAGAAGTTATTATTTGCGGCGGCGGAGCCTGTAATCCGACACTATTGCGCTTTTTGCGCCAGCGCCTGGAACATATTGACGTTAAAACGGCGGAAGAGGCCGGTTGGAAAAGCAATGCGCTTGAACCGCAGGCTTTTGCCTTTATGGCCGTACGCCGGCTCAATATGCTTCCCGCCAGTTTTCCCGCCACTACCGGCGTGCCGGAACCGTTAATCTGCGGACAGATTCATGAACCCCCTGCCGCGATGTGAGATGTGAACCTTTTTTTGATAAAAAATTATTTAGATATAACCGTTGTTCAACACTTAAACGATTAGTTTTATGGAAAAAAAGTCGTCTTTGGGTCACGAGATACTGTGTATGTTGTTGACCGCAGCATTATTTTATTTGCTCATCTTCTGCAAAGTGAATGCGATGTGGTAGATGTGGGTTAATATATTGTGGTGTGCCGAAACTGCCCGTGATTTTTTTGAGAACCTCAACTCTCAAAATATCCGGGCAGTTTTTTTGTGGACAAAAATTCCGAATTATGCTATCTTTCCAGTATTCCAAATGATTATTAATAAATTAAAATATAAAAAAGATGAAAAAGATTTATTATTTTTTGATGGCGGCATTTGTAGCAATAGCTTTGAGTGCCTGTGACAAAGATGCCGAAGTTTATGACCTTCTTCCAGATGACGAGACGGAAAACCCGGATAACGGAAACAACAACGGCAACAACAGCGACGGAGAGAATAACAGCGAAGACTATGATGTCTGGAGCAGTGTTTCTTTCAAGGTTGCTCCCGGAATCACCTTTGGCGGACGATACACCATCGTTCCCCAAAAAAAAGGTACTGACTATTACTTCTATATGCAGTCTCACGGAGAGACAATGAAAGACTATTTCATTGTTTTAACACAGGATTTGACTTCTGCGGACGGAAAACGCATTTATGAGGTGACAACGTCGGATAAAATTCCGGTCGATGCCTATTTTCCGTCGGATTATGCCGATGAAGTGTCAATCACCGAGAACAAGGCAACGGTTGTTTTTGTAATCGGTTCCGTCAAAGACAGCCAGACCATTGTTCTGAAAAACTAAACGTAAAAAAACAACAGCCTCCGCGGACAAGTTTCCGGGAGGCTGTTGTTTTTTATTGGTAAGCTTGCTGAAAAGAATGAATTTACTCAGAGATAAATGCTAAGATATTGTTAGATACACCTTTATGCCAAAGAGTGTGGTTAAACCACTAGGTTTGCAGTTGTTTTAGAATCCCCAGTTTACTGGATGATAGCTATAATTTTGTTGACTATGTACTTTATCTGTACTTAAGTTAAAAAAAATGATTATGAGGGAAAAATGCGTAATTTTTTTAGATCTTTTAAAGATATTAATAGCTTAGAAAAGACAATGGCGATAGAAAATATTATATCTTCTAAAATTGTTGAATATAGGAAAAAAATCAGAATACTAGTTATTGATGATCAAGAATTTACTCCTCAATCAAATTTAACAACTCTTAGATATAATATAGACTATGTTTCTGAAATACCTAACATAGATACAGTAAAAGACTATCATATTATATTATGTGATTTAAAAGGAGTGGGCAGAAATTTTGATAAGGAAGGTGAAGGAGCAACATTAATCAGACAAATAAAAAGGGCATATCCTTCAATTTTTATAATAGCTTATAGTGGAGGAGCTGATGCTGATATTATTCGAGAAGTTAAAGAATATGCCGATTCGTTTTTAGCAAAAGATGCCAGTATTACAGAATGGACCGAAAAACTGGACAATACGATTCATGATGCATTAAATCCTGTTCATGCATGGAAGAAAGTTCGTGTAGAACTTCTTAAAAATATTACACCATATGAACTAGCTATTCTGGAAGATGAATTTGTTAGATCCTTAGTGTCAGGAAAACAAAAAGATGTTAATTTAAAAAAGTATAATGGTGTTGTAAAAGAATTACTTAATACTTGTTATCATCTTATGAAATTATATGTGGAGTTGACAAAGTGAAAAATATTTTAAGTGCATCAATAATTCCTTGTGTTTTATTTTATTCAGAAGGAGAGTTTATTGCAGAATTCAAAAGTTCATTATTTGATACAAAAGGTTATAATTTTTTAAGTGACTCTAACTTTAATTTTTATCGAGATCTTAAGGCTGGCTGGAAACGTTCTCCAGAAGGATTTGCCACATATACTATTTATTTTAATGAATACAAGATTGTCTTTACAGGAATGAAGGTAAAATCAATAAGTGATGTTAGGGGGAAAAATATAGGAATACCATTGTACATAAGTGAGAAAAATATGGTTGAAAATTATGTTTTCAACTTGCTTGATGTTTGTAAAAGCTATACAAAACAAAAATTGGATAGTTTTCAAGACTATACTCATGAATTAAAAAAAATCGTATCCGATATATACCATAAGACGCTGGAAATAAAAGAAAATTCAAATTTAAATGATTATCACAAAGAACTGGCAGAATCCATTTGTGCTTTAACTAATATGATTTCTACAAAATCAGACATAATGACTTTCTTGACAACACATGATTTAAGTCATTCTCTTCCAGAAGATAATATAGGAATTCATAAAAAATTTCTGAAAATTGTTAAGTGCTTTAAATTATTAGGAAAGAAAAAGGGAATTGATTTTAATTTATCAGGAACATCATTTAAATCAATTTCTAGAGGACCAGCTGGGTTTGAAATCATACCATATCTTTTGGTTGAAAATGCAATAAAATACTCTCCGGAACAATATGATATAAATATATGCTTTGAGGATAAAGATGATGGTGTCGAAGTGATAATAGATAATGTAGGTCCTGAAATAGAAAAGGAAGATTTAATAAAAATTTTTCACAAAGGCTACAGAGGAAAAAGTGCTCAAAATACAACAAGTACAGGAAAAGGTTTGGGGCTATATATTGCTAAAGAGTTTTTGGAAAAAGGTTTTGGTGGAAAAATAGATGTAGAACAAGATGGTGCCGAAATTATTAACTTAAATAGCATATCTTATAGAAATACGACATTTAAAGTTTTTATTCCTATATAGAGTTTGTTACTTCAGACCGTCGGTAAGGTTGTTTTTTTCCACATGTTTAATCCGGGCAAAATAGTCGCCGACCACGCAGTTTCTTTCACGGTCTATTTCTACGATTAAAATCTGTTGGGCTTTGCTCAATTCGCAGAGAACGCGGTCATTAATGTAATCTATCAGGATGACTTCGTTGGGTCGCCGGTAAAATGTCGCATGCCGTCCGCCGTCATAAAGCAGAAAAGGGCTTTGCGGCCGGCCTTGTCTGCCTTTAAGGGCAAACACCAGCATTCCCTTGTCGGTCGTTATAATTTCATAACTTTCCTCGTGTTCCACCGTAATAATTCCTTAATGAATGTTTTTCTTCATATCGGCGGCTTTTTTTGCGACCCACTTCAAGGCGTCTTGGGAAATCTCTTTTGATAAATCTTTAATCGGCGTGCCCAGACTGTTGGGAGCAAATTCATTGGCCATTTTTAACGCGCCGCCGAACATGCTGTCGGTTGCTTTCAGGCCGTATTTTGCCAGCGTTGCACTCATTCCGACGGCGGTAAGAGCGCTTTTGGTTGCGTATTTTGCTGCTTGTTTCATCGGTACCCTCCCTGCTTTTTACGGGTTAACTGAATTTAATATACCATTGTTAAAAGTTTTAAGCAAGTTTTTCTGTCTAATGATTTTTTTTGCTCCAAAGACGATTCGAAACCGCATTTGTTTTGTTTGCGGTTTGGGGGCGCACGGTCTTGTGTTTTTTTTCGTTGACAAAATAACCTTCTGTGCTATTTGTAGCTCAATAATTTGATATTTTTGTTCGCATTATTTGGTTCAGAATGTTTTTTTCATTCTGTTATTTATCGGAAACTAATTTTTTCAAACTCATATAAATTGGGATTTAGTCAATCGTGAGATTGATTAAATGTGTTCCGGGTCTGATTTTGCGTTATTGCCTGAGCGGCAGTTTCTTATGGAGTAGTGGCGAGCGAAACATAATTTGCAGAATTCAGACTTAATCTCTGGCCCGCAGGGTGATACCTATTCCCTGTACAATCTGCAAGGTTTTACGCAGGGGCTGAAGTTTTTGACCGGCTGCGAAGTCCGTCAAAAACTTTCATTTGCAAATTCGAGTCTTTTAGAAGGCCTTATCCTTTTAAGGGATAAGGTCTTTCCTTTGTTTTAGCATTTTTGTTTATTGTTATTTTGATTTTTTGGTTGAGAGAGTCTCTGTGAAGAGCCTCTCTTTTTTTGTCCGGGCAATTAATGATTGAGACTTTGGACAAAACGTGCTAAGCTGTTCGTGTTCTTTTTGGTGAAAGGATTATTGATGAATACTTTGGAACAGGAACACTTTATTCAGGTTTGTAACTATTTTTTTACCGGTAAGAGACAGGTTCCGGCAAATGAACAACCCCGTATGGTTTTCGTTTTTTCTTCGCCCGGCGCCGGCAAATCCACGCGCATCAAGCCTCTGTTGCAAAAGAGCTTTGCCACTTCTCCCGTGTTGTTGGAAATTGATGAGCTGAAAGCTTTTATTCCCGCCGGGGACAATATCGATAAAACGGCCGACGACTGGTTCTGCCGCATTGTTGACGGCGCGTTGGATCTGAAATACAACATAATAATATTTCGTCAGCGCAGTATGCTGCAGCTGAAGCAAACCCGTGATTATCTTAAAAAAGCCCGGCAAAACGGCTACCGGACGGAAGTCTGTATTTTGGCGCTGGACAAACAGCGAAGCCGTCTGGGAATGGTTCACCGCTATGAGTTTGCCCTTGAAAACTATCTTAAGAACCCTGCCGCCGATGATGTTCAGAATTATCCGCGCAAGCCTGATTTTATAAAACACGGCGTATTTTTTGCCGCTTTGCCGATTATTGTCCGGATGAGCGAAAAGTCCAAATATGTCGAGCGTATTGACGTTTACAGCCGTCAGGGAGAACATCTGGCTTTTCTTGATAAAAATTCAAACCTCAAAAGCGAACTCACTCCGTTGCAGGCCCTGCGGAAAGAACGCCGCCGTCCGTGGATTTATCTTGAACGCAATAAATATAACCGCCGCCGGCAGGAGGTTGAAGAAAAAATGAGGCAGCGCAAAGCCGGCCTTTGGGACAAGATGATGTTTCGCTGGATGACGTCGACGGCCAAAAGCCGGAAATAAAATTCTCTGCCGGCCGCAACAATCTTATAAATTACATTTGACTCGGGGATTTTCTTGTATTAAACTTCCTCCAGTTTTTATTGAAGAGTTTTAATATGGTGCAAAATTTTTACATATACATTCCTTCCGTTATTATCCCTTAGGGGATACACTTTTTTTGCACATAAAAACAGACCGTTCTTGCTAATTTAATATTTATAATCCGATTAATTTTAAGGTGTTTACTGATGACGAAACATTATGCAGACGTTAAGGCTAAGCCTGACTTCGTTGAAGTTGAAAAAGAAGTTCTCAGATTTTGGGAAGAAGACAAGACTTTTGAAAAATCCGTACGTAATCGTGACGGTGCCGCCGAGTTCGTATTCTATGACGGCCCTCCTTTTGCCAACGGCACGCCTCACTACGGCCATATAATGGTCTCTTATGTTAAGGACGTGGTCGCCCGCTTTCAAACCATGAACGGCAAAAAAGTCGAGCGTCGCCTTGGCTGGGACTGTCACGGCCTTCCTGCCGAAATGTCTGCCGAAAAACAGCTTGGCGTTTCCGGACGCAAGCAGATTGAGGAATTCGGAATTGAAAAGTTTAATGATTTTTGCCGTTCCGACGTTTTGAAGTATTCCGGAATTTGGGTCGATATGTTTAAGCGCATCGGCCGCTGGGTTGATTTCAGCCATGATTATAAAACCATGGACCTGCCTTTTATGGAAAGTGTCATTAACAACTTTAAGCAGTTGTGGGAAAAGGGGCTGGTTTATGAAGATTATCGCGTTCTGCCGTATTCCTGGGCTGCGGAAACGCCGTTGTCCAACTTTGAGGTCAATCAGGGATACCAGGACAAAACCGACAACGCCATCACGGTGATGTTCAAGCTGGAAAACGGAATGAACATTCTGGTTTGGACCACCACGCCGTGGACACTGCCCTCAAACCTGATGCTTGCTGTCGGCAAAGATATTGATTATTCGGTTATGCAGGAAGGCGACCAAAAATATATTATCGGTACGGCTTTGAAAGGACGTTACAAAAAGCAGCTTGAAAATGCGACCGAAGTTGCAACCCTGAAGGGTTCCGAGTTAGTAGGCCTTTCTTATGAGCCGATGTTTCCCTATTTTCAGCATCTGAAGGCCAAGGGCGCGTTTAAGGTACTGTCGGGAGAGTTCGTTTCTACCGAAGACGGTACCGGCATTGTTCACATTGCCCCCGGTTTTGGCCAGGACGACTTTGAAGCCTGCCGTGCCTGCGATGAGAATTTTCCGATTGTGTGTCCGGTTGATGAAGCCGGAAAGTTCACCGGCGAAGTTCCTGATTATCAGGGAAAACAGGTGTTCGAAACCAATGAGCCGATAATGCAGTGGCTGAAGGAAAAAGGTCTGCTCGTCAAAAAAGAACAGTACACCCACTCTTATCCTTTCTGCTGGCGCACCGATACGCCGCTGATTTATAAGGCAATGTCCAGCTGGTTTGTCAAAGTGACGGATTTCCGCGACGATATGGTAAAGAATAATCAGCAGATTAACTGGGTTCCCGAGCATATCAAAGACGGCCGTTTCGGCAAATGGCTGGAAGGTGCCCGCGACTGGTCGATTTCCCGTAACCGTTTTTGGGGAACGCCGATTCCGGTTTGGAAGTCGGATAATCCCAAGTTTCCGCGTGTCGATGTTTTTGGTTCAATCGCCGAAATCAAGGAAAAGACGGGTATAGAAGTGACCAATCTGCACAAGCCTTATATTGACGATGTTGTTTATCCCAATCCCGACGATCCGTCCGGCAAAACCATGATGCGCCGTGTCGGCGACGTTTTTGACTGCTGGTTCGAGTCGGGATCAATGCCTTATGCTCAGGTACACTATCCGTTTGATAACAAGGAGTGGTTCGAAAATCATTTCCCGGCTGACTTCATTGTCGAAGCGATGGACCAGACCCGCGGTTGGTTTTATACCTTGACCGTGCTGTCGACGGCGTTGCATAACAAGCCTGCGTTCAAAAACTGCATTTGTACCGGATTATTGATGGCTGAAGGCGGGCAAAAACTGTCCAAACGCCTGAAAAACTATCCGGATCCTAATGAAGTTCTGGACAACATCGGTTCGGATGCTTTGCGCTGGTTCCTGGTTTCTTCTCCGGTCTTAAAAGGCGGCAACCTTGCCGTCGACAAAGAAGGCAAGGAGATTGCCAAGGCAGCCCGTGTTGCGCAGATTCCTTTGTGGAACGCCTTTTATTTCTTCACGCTGTATGCCAATGCCGAAGGTTATAAAGCCAAGGAAATCAGTTCCTCTGCCGAGGCGATTGACAATTATATCCTTTCCAAACTCAAACGCTTGCGTGACGTCGTCAAACAAGGGCTGGAGAGCTATGACGTGTCTATGGCAACCGGTGAAGTAGCTTCCTTTATGGAAATCCTGAACAACTGGTATATCCGTCGCACCCGCGACCGTTTCTGGGAAGGGGACGCTCAAGCTTTTGACACGTTATATACCGTGTTGGTTAACGTTGCCAAAATCACGGCGCCGCTGATGCCTTTTGTAAGCGAATATATTTTCAAGAATCTCACCGGTGAAGAGTCTGTTCATTTAACGGATTATCCTGCGCTGGAGGCGATTAAGCCTGACGAAAATCTGGTTGAGGAAATGGACTTCCTGCAGGATTTATGCTCTGCCGGCAAGTTCATCCGCGAAGAGAAAAATCTCCGCAACCGTTTGCCGTTGGCCAGCCTGACGCTTATCGGACGTGAACTTGATGTGCCGTATCAGGAAATCGTAAAAGATGAACTGAATGTCAAAGAGGTCAAGTTTGACAATAATTTAAGCCGCTATGCCGACAAAAAGATTTACCTCTACACGCCGTTGCTGGGTAAGGCTTTGGGTAAAGATATGGGACCGGTAATGGGGGCTTATAAACAAGGACAATGGGAGCTCAATTCTGACGGCACTTTGAGTATTGCCGGCCAGACGCTGGGGCGGGATTTGTTCGAAGTCCGTTTGGAGATGAAAGACGGTGTTGCAGGCAAGGCGTTTGCCGACAATAAAGCGGTCGTCACTTTGGACACAGCCGTCACTGACGAACTCAAACGTGAAGGAATGGCGCGCGACTTTGTCCGCTTGGTTCAAACGTTGCGCAAGGATAAGGACTTTAACATTTCCGATCGTATCGAACTTTGCTATGCAACGGATAATTCCGAACTGGCGCTCGCTTTGCAAGAGAACAAAGACTACATTGCCGAGCAGGTTTTGGCGGTCAAGCTGACGGACGGCTGTACGGCCGGAACGTCGGCTGACATTGAAGGTGCTGCGGTTACGTTTGATGCCAAGGTCAGCAGTTCCAAAGTTGCCTGAGGCGATATCCCGAATACAAAAGAAGCCCGCTAAAATGCGGGCTTTTTTATGGCAATAAAAAACCCCGGATAAATCCACCGGGGTTCTTGTTGGAACTAATTAATATATTCCGGTTCCGTGACAAAGGACGCAATAACCAGGACCGCCACCGCCACACAGTCCGCGTTGCGGACACATCGACAACAGGGTTGAGATATTGTCATTGCATCTGGAGTTGTGATCCTTAATCGAGCTGATTAAGCTGCTTCTCATACCCGAACAGTTCATCATCATCGGATAGGAACCACAGTTCTTACAACCCGCATCACAGAAAGCAATGGAATCTCTTGCCGATGAGTTAAAGTTTGAGACTTGGGATCTCAAAGCAGTTCCTTCGCTGATACAGGGGTCGGCTTTACATTTGTATTTTGTTGTACCGCAAGCCGTGCAGGAGTCTGCAATGCCGTACGTACAGCTTACAAAGTCGTAGCCGGAACACTTGCTTGAGAAAGAGCAAGCTTCGCACTTATAGCAGGTGCCGGAAGTTGCACCGCAGGAGCAGACTTTAGCGGTTGTGCCGGTCTGAGTCTGAGATGACGAACAGCTGGATGCCTGATATCCCGACGGGCAGCTGTAGCTGTGGGTATGCGCCGGGGCTTTGTAACAGGTTCCTGAAGCAGCACCGCAAGAACAGGTCTTGGACGTCGTTTGAGCCGAACTTCCCCAGGAATTGGTTGCCGAATATCCTGACGGACAGCTGTAGCTGTGGGTATGACCTTTACAGCACAGTCTGGTACCGCCGCAGCCGTCAGAGCAGGATTCCGTACCGTAGGTACAGCCTGTCTCGTTTGCTGCCGGTGTACAGGATTTACAGGATGTGCACTTTCCGCAGGAGTTGGTCGAAGCGCAACCGTAGTCACAGGACTTGGAACTGACGTTACAGTCCGGGTTACCCGCACAGGAAGTACAGATGCCGCAGGAGTTGCTGCTTGCACAACCGTAAGTACAAGAAACCGGGGTCGCGCTGCAGTCCGGGTTGGCTTTACAAGACGTGCATTTAGAGCAGGAGTTGTAAGAAGCGCATCCGTAGCTGCAGGATTTGGAGGAAACGTCACAGTCGGGGTTGGACTTGCAGGAGGTACAACGGTTGCAGGAGTTGTATCCGGCACATCCGTAAGTACAGTCTTTAGAAGAAACCGTGCATTCGGGGCGAATGGTACAAGAATTATACTTTCCGCCGCAGGAAGTCCCACTGGGTTGGTTTTCTCCGGAGCAGTTGGAAGAATTATATTTGAACTCGGATTTGCAGGTACAGGCGTTGTACTTTCCGTCACAGGAGCCGCCGGAAACCGTATAGTTTCCAGAACAGTTAGAAGACGTATATTGATATTCCGAAGGGCAAATACATCCTTTCTGACAAGTCATTCCGGCGACGGGATGAACCACACCGGTAGATAACTTTGGCGAAGGACATTTTGTATAAAGATTGTAATGTTTCATACAATCAGAATCGTCTTTGACAATATCCCCGCCGCCGCCGTCAGCAGAACCGCGAGAGTCCTGACCGCCTTGCCAATCGGGAAGCCACCAGGTCTTGGCACTCGCATTGCTGTATGCCAAGAAGCATGCTGTTATTGCTAACAGCACCAATTTGAATGATTTGGACATGACCACACCACCTATTTTGATATAATTATACACACACACTTATATTATACATTAAATCCTGAATTTTTCAAATCATATTTGTTGGAATCCGTTTGCGTTTTTTTTGTTGTCATACAGAGGGTTGAAGCGAAGCTTTGTTTTTTTTTTGCAAACTTTCACATTTCTGTAACAATCGGATGGAGATAAATTTTTAACTTTTTTGCGCTATAATCCTTATAATTAAACAGTTTGCGTCTTTTTTCGAGAAAATCGTCAAACTTGACAAAAAGTTATTGAATCAATCTCTAAAATGTTGTATATTCTTAGCAACTGGAGATTTTGACTATAAAACGAGGAGTTAAATTTATGGCTATGGATCAGGAAACCGCTCGACTGATTTTATCAGGGGACTTGAGTGATATTTCGTTGTTTGACATTAAAGAGGCAGTTGCCGCTGCCGACGATGCCGCTTTGGAAAGCAAAGTGAATGCATATTTGGACAGCTTGCGTCAGGAGGCCTACAAACTTGAAATCACCGATGCTGTTGAACTCGCCAACGGCCTCAGGGATTATACAGCCTTAAATGCCCGGGAGCGTTCCGATGCGGAAAATGCCGTTTCTGCCCGTATTGCCGAAATTGTTAATGCTTCCAATGACCGGATTTGGGATATTGACGAATTTAATGTTGTCGGTCTGGCTACGGTAATTGCCGCCGATCGTAACGGTACGCCGCTTCAGGCCGGTGCCGAGCGGGATGTTGCCCATCTGGTAGATGCCAAAATCAATGCCCATGCCGAAAAACTGGCCTCCGGACAAGAGATTAACAATACTATATATGAGAAGAGCCTTAATTATCTCCTGACCCAAACGCCTCATTGCTCTGAAGAAACCAAAAGAAATCTCCGTCAGATTATGGAAAAAACAGCCGGGATTGATAATGTTCCGGGTGGTTTGATGGTTCGCAACGAGCGGGCGCTGAGCTTTACCGACAATAATTTTGAACTTTTTGAACGCGATGAAAACGGCAAGGAAACAGATAAGGTTTCGGCTCAGTTCAAAAATCTGGAAAACATCATCAGCCGTATGACAATCACCCAAATGGGCGAAAAAGAGGTCGAAACGCTTGATGCCGAAGAAAAACGCGCTGCCGTAAACGCTCTGTTCCGGGCGTCGGTTTTGCGTGCGTCAAAGGCAACGATGATTGATCCGCAGTTTTTGTTTGAAAACAAGACGACGATTGCCCAACGTAAAAAATTCATTGAAAACGTAGAATTCGAGTTTACCAAATCTTTGTTGATTTCCAAGGTTGGCGAAAATATGGTCGAATTGACGGCCGGCGATTTTGAAAAGGATGCGGCCGGTCGCTATGCTCTGCGCGATACCGCAATTGACGGCCGGCTGGTTCCTCAGATGTCTGCCGACATTAAAGACGCGGCTTCTTTGTTGTATGGCAAAGGCGATATTCTTGTCGACAAGGATTTTCTGAGTGCCGACAGCGCTGCCGCACAGTTTGAATACGAACAACACAAAGGGATTCTGAAAGCCAAACTCGGCAATCTCTACCTTGGTTTGAGAAATTATAAAAAAGCTTATGAAAAAGTCCGTGAAACGGCAAAACGCGCTTTTGGCAAAGATAATCTTTACCGCCTGCTCAACAACAACGGTATGAGTATGCTTATCAGCACCGGTGTTACGGTTGGATCTCTGGCTGCTCTGACCGCGTCGGCTCCTGCTACCGGAACCGCAATCGCCGCGGCTGCCGTTTATGCCGGATGGAATTTTGCCAATGCCTCGGTTTCTCCGGTAATTGATCAACTGCGCGAACAACGTCGTCAGCATGAAAAAGAAATTGGTAAAAAACTTGGTTTTGCCGCCCGTTTGAAGTATAGCTACGGCAATGTCAAAAAGATTAAAGCCGCTTTCAAGGCTGTAAAAGAAAAAGACCTCAACTACAAGACAAAAGTCGGAACGACATTGGTTGTCGGAGCGCTTGGCGGAACCGTTATGGGCGGTGCCGGCAGCATTCTCGCCCGTTATGCAATGTCTCCGGCCATCAGCGGAACGGTTGCTGTCTTTGCACACAGACGCGTTAAGGCTTCCAAAAAAGATTTGATAAAGAACCGCAGCGTTGCGGCTTATCAAAGGTATAAAAGCGCCAAACAGGCACGTACCAGCGCTAATGTCTCCGTAGCCGTTTCCGGTGCTTCCGCCGTGTTCTTCGGGGCACAGGCTGCACATAATCATGCCGAAGTCATCGGCGCAGTGGCCAAACTGGACAATACCGCCGACTGGAACAATATTCTGACTCAGGCGCAAACGTCTTCGCTTTCTGCAAAACTTGCCCATGAATTGGGAATGTCAAAACCCTGGTACAATCCGGCCGGTTGGTTCAACCGCAGTTATGACTTCTCATCGGTTGATTCTGAAAAATTGCAGGCCGCTTTGGGCAAGGTTGTCAAGGCTTCGGAAGCAGCATATCCTGCCGACCTTAAAAATGCTCTCCAGGCAGTGGAAGCAGCCCGCGCCGGAACTGAGTCTCCGGTTGCCGCTGAAACGATATTAAACGGCAAAGAGGAACGTATCAATGCTCTGAATGCGCAGGAATACGCTGCGGCCAGAAGCGGTGCGGCTCCGGAAAACCTTTACAACCAGATTAACGGTGAAAACTTCTCAATGACCACTTATCAAACGACAATCAGAGAGTCGTTTTTCACAACGCGCAACAGCAATACCGGATACGACGATTTGAATGTAAACGGCGTCAAGGTCAGAACCGCCAAAGAACTGATGACTCTTCTGGAAGCAAGTTCTAATGAAAATCATCTGGAAGGCAAACCCGGCGGTATGACTGCTGCGGATTATCTCTATCACCGCAATATGTTGAAAGAGTATATCGGCATTCGTGACAATCAGGACCTGTCCAATGAGTTGAACCGGGCCGGTGTAACGCAGGAACAGTGGAATGAGTTAATCAAAAACGGTACCGGTGACAAAGCCTTGGTCGACAAATTGTTTGCCACCAAACTCGGCGGTCACGCGGCTCGTTTGCTGATTGATTTGGATATTGAATGTAAAGAAGTTAACGATGTTCAAAAGGCAGTCATCCATCGCGGATTGGCAACCATTAATATGGACCCCAACGATGCACATTCCGGTGGTAAAATCGGTTACTACAAAGGTGCAGACTCCATTGCTTTTGCCGATAATACCTATACCGGTGCCGGTGTTCACCGCCATCAGAGCATTGATTGTGACGGCGAACTGACGACCGTCTACCACAACGGCGGCGGTAAAGTCAAAGTGGAGGAAGTCGTTGAAGTAAAAGTAAAAGAAGATCCCGTTGAAATCAAACCTCAAGACGTTGAGCCGGTTGTGGAAGAAAAACCTGAAGAACTTGAATATAGTGTTGCCGATAACGGGGCTAAACCGATGCACAAGGCTTATTACTTCCTGCCGGGTGAGTATGGCAAAGAAGTTGCCGAGGTCGGCCAGTTCAATGCTGACGGTACCCCAAATGTTGACGGTGCTTCGGCCTCTACAATCTGGGTCAAACCGAATGCCAAAGATCCTGACAAGCTTGATGTCTATAGTTTATTGGATGACCAGGCTGTTAAGACTGAAACCATCAGCAAACGGAACATCTCTTATGTAAACGGTCTGGTTGCCAAGAATATTGATGATGACGGCAATGTTGCCAGCAAAAAGGCAACCCTGATTTTGAGCCCGTATGAACCTGGTTACGGTGATATCGGCTCGACCAAAGTTACGGTTTCCAAACTGCCTGAAGGTATGGTCGATCGTTTTGAAGAAGCAGGTTTGGTTGATCGGAAGAATGCCGAAGTCAATACCTCTAATCCCATTGTTCAAAATATGCTGATGACCAATGATGGCAAGCTTCCCGCGGCTTCTCCGGAAGATGTTGCCGCTGCCGGTGAGCGTTTGGGACTCAGCAGAGGCAAGCTGATGAGTAAGTTTGAAAACGGCGTAACCAACTACAGAATGTTGACTGACGAAGGTGTTGTCCATGCTGTCGAAAGCAAGGGTGAGGACGGTAAACTTCATGTCAAAGTTACCGTACACGATCTCAATGACAGGCCAAGCGCCAACATTAGCCGGGAAAGCAGAGAAAAGGCCTTCCAGCAAATGAAAGAATCCATTAACAGCCATAAAAAAGCGCTTATGCAAAGTCAGCAAAAGACAAAGCAGTAACAAAAAGCCGGGATGTTTATCCCGGCTTTTTTCTGTTTTTTTTATCCGATATAACGACGGTCATAACGGGGATTCTTTCCGATTCGCGACATAATCTCGTAAGAGATTGTGCCGGCGTCACGCCCCATGTCGTCAAGCGTATAAAAATCATCTGCCAGATATGCGGTGTCTCCGACTTCCAGATGCTCGATTCCGGTAACGTCGCAAATGATGTTGTCCATTGAAATCCTTCCGATGATTCTGGCTTCGTTAAGTCTGCCGCCAACCTTAAAGAAGACTTTGCCCACGTTGGATAGCGAGCGGGGAATGCCGTCGCCGTAACCAATCGAGATAATGGCGATTTTACGGTCGGTGTTGGCACGATAAGTTGCCGAATAACCGACAAATTCGCCTTTGCTCAGTTCTTCAATTTGTAAAACCGGAGCCTTGACCCGAACCACGTTTTTCATTTGGTTTTCACGATAGGGCGCCGTGTTGATGCCATACATCGCCGCTCCCAGACGAACGACGTCCTGCTGAAAGTCTCCTCCCAGAAATACGCCGTCGGAAGCCGACAATGAAGCCGGAAGTTTGGGAAAATAAGTTTCCTTGATGTGCTTGAAATTTTCCAACTGATGTGCGTTCATAAAATGGTCTTTTTCGTCGGCACAGGCCAGATGCGACATAACCATACCGAATTCCTTAATGTCTTCCGGGCTTAATGCCGCCAATTCTTTTTCCCTGAATCCCAGGCGGTTCAGCCCGGTTTCCACATGAATGACCGGTTTGACGCCTTTAAGGCGGTTTTCTTTCCAAAAGGAAAACATCTCCGGACAGCTGATAACCGGAACCAACTGCGGCACCCGCTTAAATACCGGCAGACTGTCTTCACCGATTCCCTGCAAAACATAAATTTTTGCCTCGGGGGCAGCATTCGCAACGATTTCCCCTTCCACGGCATGTGCTACAAAAAAGTTACGGCAGTTAGCTTCCTGATACAAAACGTCTGCTACAACTCCCGCGTCAAGGCCGTAAGCATTGTCTTTGACAACGGCGGCGCTGGCGGATTTCGGCGCCAGTTTTTGCAGCATCTTGTAATTTTCTACTAAATTGTTTAAATCGATTTCCAATATTGGTCTTGTCAAAACGCTCATAATTACCTAAAATCCTAACAAATTCAATTACAGGTCATATTTAATATGCAATTTATCGACACCCATATCCATTTGCAAGATTATAAGACAAAAAGTGCACCGCAAATAATTGCCGGCGCACGGGCTGCCGGTGTCGAAAAATTTGTTTGTGCCGCTGTGACCGAGGAGGACTGGCCCGAGGTTGCCGCTTTGGCGGAGGCCTATCCCGAAGTGGTTGTTCCCGCATATGGCTTGCATCCCTGGTATGCCGGGCAGGCGCGTCCCGGTTGGGAAAAACGTCTGGAAGCTTATCTGCGGCGTTGCCCCGCAGCGCTGGTCGGAGAAGCCGGTCTTGACCGCCTGCATAATTCGGAAATTGAGCCGCAATTGTCGGTTTTTCGGGCTCAGGCCGAGCTTGCCCGTACTTTTAAACGTCCGTTGTTGGTGCATGCCGTCAAGGCGTGGGAATGGCTGCAAAAGGTTTGGACAGAGCTTCCGCCGCAGTTTGTTATGCACTCTTTTACCGGTCCGCAGGAGGTTGTGCCCAAGATTGTTTCTGCGGGCGGCTATGTCTCTTTTTCACAGTCGATATTAAAGAAAACAAACTGCGAAGACGTAGTCCGCGCCGTTCCGGCCGTTCGTCTGCTGCTCGAAAGCGACGGTCCTTATCAGGCGTTGGAGCGAAACCGGGAATCTGAGCCGGCGTTTCTGCCCTGCTTGGCAGAGAAACTGGCGGCGGCCCGCGGAGAAAACCTGGAAGAATTTGTTAGTCAAACATATCAAAATGCGTTAGGATTTATCAATGTCTGCAACTGATCGTTTAACCCGTACCCGAATGCTTTTGGGAGATGAGGGGCTGTCCCGTTTGCAAAATGCCGCCGTTATGGTTGTCGGTCTCGGCGCGGTTGGCGGCTATGCTCTGGAGGCATTGGCCCGTTCCGGGATAGGACGCCTGGTTTTGGTTGATTTTGATGTCTTTGATGAGAGTAATATCAACCGTCAGATTTTGGCGTTGACTTCGACTGTCGGACAAAAGAAGACCGAGGTTGCCCGCCGCCGGGTGCTGGACATTAATCCCGACTGTATTGTCGAAACCAAAGATATGTTCGTCAATGCCGACACCTTGCCTCAGCTGCTGGACATTCCGGTTGACTTCGTGGTGGATGCCATTGATGCGCTTAATCCCAAATGCTGTCTGATGGAAGCGCTTTATGAACGCGGAATACCTTTTATTTCGTCAATGGGGGCGGCATTAAAAACCGATCCCTCGTTTATCAAATGCGGAACTTTGAGTGCCAGCAAAAACTGCGGCCTTGCCAAGTTTATCCGCAAACGGCTGCGCAAACGCGGCCTAGAAATCAGCAGAATCAACTGTGTTTATTCCGACGAGCAAGTCTGCCTGCCCGAAACGGCTTTGGCCTTTGACGGAGACGATGTTTCCGCCGGACGTGTCCGTCATACGCTGGGGTCTTTGCCGACCATCACCGCCATCTTTGGGCTGACGATAGCAAATTACGTCATCACCAGCCTCTCCGGCCATCGCCGCATTAATTGAAAGGACTTTTGCCAATGGATAAATCGCCCAAAGGAATGCGCCTCCATATAGCCCTGATGGGGCGGGTCAATTCCGGAAAATCAAGTTTTTTGAATTTGGTTGCCGGTCAGGATATTTCGATAACTTCAGCCGAGGAGGGAACCACCACCGACGTTGTTGAAAAAACACAGGAACTCTTGCCTGTAGGACCGGTCGTGTGGCTGGATACCGCCGGTTTTGGCGACAAAACCGCTTTGTCGGACGCCCGTCTGGCGAAAACCCGTGCCGTTTTTGAACGCAGCGATGTCATTGTTTTGGTTTGCGAAGGCAACTGCATCGGCGAATATGAACAACAGATTTTGGACGAGGCGGCGGCACGGAAGCTGCCCGTAGTCAAAATTTTTAACAAAGCGGACATTCTGCCCTCCGACGGCGACGGCATTGCCGTAAACTCGACCGATGCAAACAGCCGTACCGAGGTGCTCAATCGCTTTAAGGCGGCTTTGCTGAAAGTCGTTCCCGAAGATTTTATTCATACGCCGCCGCTGCTGGGCGATTTGGCGCCGGCCGGAAGCACCGTCGTATTGATTGTGCCGATAGACCTTGAAGCACCCAAAGGCCGCCTTATTCTGCCGCAGGTGCAGGCCATCCGCGACGGCCTCGACCATGGGCAGGTTGTGATGGTGGTCAGAGAAAGCGAATATGGTGCTGCTTTGGCTAATCTCAAACAACCGCCGGCGTTGGTGGTATGTGATTCTCAGGTCGTGGATTTTATGGTTGCCAATACGCCGTCAAACATTCCCTGCACCACGTTTTCGATTCTGATGGCGCGGCTGAAAGGCGACATTGTCCGCCTGGTTGAAGGAGCGGCGGCACTGCGCCGGCTCTCCGACGGCGATAGGGTTCTGATAGCGGAATCCTGCACGCACCATGCTGTCGAGGACGATATCGGCCGGGTAAAGATTCCCCGTTGGCTGCGTGCCAAAAGCGGCAAAGAACTCGAAATCAATCATGTCGCCGGACACGATTTTCCGGCTGACCTTTCGGCTTACAGGGTTGTGATCCAATGTGGCGGTTGTATGCAGAATCGGCGGGAAATCCTTTCCCGTATCAATCGTTGTGAACAGGTTGACGTGCCGGTTACCAATTACGGCGTCTGCATTTCCGAACTCAAAGGCGTTCTGGAACGGGTGCTCCAGCCGTTTCCCGAGGCATTGGAGGCTTACCGGCGCATAAAATAAAATTTCCGGCGCTTGACTTTTGTCTAAATAGTTCTAAATTGAAATAATCTTGGAACTATTAGTATTAACATTATTAAAATCTCAAAAAAGATGAAAAAAGATGAACATTTTGGCACCGCTTACGGTTTGCCTCAAGTAGATGTGACCGGCTTGGAAAGTTTTATCCCCGAAGATGAAATTTTCAGGCTTTTGGGTCAGCCCTGCAACGACAAGGGACGTATTCGCGCAATTATTGAAAAATCGCTGGATATCAGCCGGGTTGCGCAGTGTTTGTGTCTTGAGCCGGAAGAAATGGCCGCACTTTTAAATGTAACGGACCCCGAACTGATTGAAGAAATCGAAGAAGCCGCCCGCACGTTAAAGAAAAAGGTCTATGGCAATCGCATTGTTTTGTTTGCACCGTTGTATATCGGCAACGAGTGTATCAACAACTGCGAATACTGCGGTTTGCGCTGTTCCAACAAGGAAGTCGTCCGCGATACCTTGACGCCTTCGCGTCTGGAGCAGGAAATTCGCGCCTTGCAGTCTCTGGGGCATAAACGGTTGATAGAAGTCTTTGGCGAACATCCGCGCTACAGCCCGGAATTCATCGCCGAGGTCGTCCGTCGGACCTATGGCGTCAAAGAGGGAAAAGGAGCCATCCGCCGCGTTAACATTAATGCTGCGCCGCTTGATGTTGAAGGTTTTAAGACCGTCAAGGCGGCGGGAATAGGAACTTACCAGATATTTATGGAAACCTATCACCGCGAAACCTATAAGGCGCGTCATCCCAGCGGCCCGAAGTCGAATTACCTCTGGCGCCTGTTTGCGTTTGATCGTGCGATGGAAGCCGGAATTGACGACGTAGGTATGGGAGCTTTAATCGGTCTTTATGACTATAAGTTTGAAGCTTTGGCAATGCTTTACCACACCAAACATCTTGAACAGAAGTTTGGCGTCGGTCCGCACACCATTTCTTTTCCGCGCATCGAACCTGCGATAGGCACTGATTTTTCCAATCATCCGCCGTATGCGCCGAGCGATCGCGAGTTTATGAAAATGATTGCGGTTATCCGCCTGAGCGTTCCGTACACGGGAATGATTCTGACGGCGAGAGAACCGGTCGCCTTGCGCAACGAAGCCATTGGCTACGGAATTTCGCAAATTGATGCCGGCTCTAACGTTGGTATCGGCGGATATTCTCTGAGCAAGGACGAAAGCGACAAACGGAGCCAGTTTTGCCTCAGCGACGACCGTCCTCTGGATGAAGTTGTCGGAGAGCTGTGCGAAGCCGGGTTTTTGCCTTCGTTTTGCACCGGCTGCTACCGCCTCGGCCGAACCGGCGAACATTTTATGGAAGTCGCCCGTCCGGGATTTGTCCAGCAGTTTTGCACGCCCAACGGCATTTTGACGTTGTTGGAATTTTTGCAGGACTACGCCAGCGAAGCGACCCGGACTAAAGCGCTGCCGACGATTGAACGCGAAGTCCGCGACTATCCCGACAGCAGCCCGCTGAAAGCGAAGCTTTTGGAGCGTATGGAGCAGATAAGGCAGGGCAAACGCGATTTGTTTTTCTGATAATCGTTCACCCTTTTTGCAATGCCGGCAGAACTTGTTTCTGTCGGCTTTGTTTTTGGGTGGAAGTTAAGGCTATTTAAGTGTAAAACTTTGTTTATTTTCTTGTCATAATCGCAGAAATCTTCTATTCTTTGTCCAAAGTTTGTGCAAAATACGGGAATCTAAAGAATGAAAATGATAAAACCCATAGTCAATTTATCGAAAGTGGCCGATAATTATGACACTTTTCTGCTAGGTTTTAACGGCGTCGTTACGGATGGCAACGGCCTGATTCCCAATGTTGCCGCAACGTTGAACAGCCTTCATAAAAACGGCAAAAAAGTCATTCTGCTCACCAATTCGGCTCAGCGGGTGGCGGCGATTGCCGGTTTTTTCCTCAAAAACGGCGTTTCCATGAATGTCTTTAGCTGCATTATGAGTGCCGGCGAAATCTTGCACTATAAGCTCAAGGTCCGCAGCGGAGACTTCGCCGCCGTCGGCAACAATTACTTTCACCTGGGCTCAGCGGCGGATGACGGCGTGTTCAGCGGTTTAGATTTTCAGCCCGTTGACCGGGTGGAAAATGCTCACTTCATCTATATGAATGAAGTTGCCGACGTTTCTGATACGCTCGAAGCTTATCTGCCGGCCTTGGAACACGCAGCTGCCTTGGGGCTGCCTTTTGTCTGTGCCGGCAATGACACTTCCAGTTTCAAAAACGGCAAAATCTGCCTGGCTCCCGGTGCCGTTGCCGAACAATATGCGGTAATGGGCGGCCGGATTATCACGCTGGGCAAACCGGACAGCGCTGTTTTCAACTATTGTCTTGACGGCAGCTCCGGCTCTGTTTTGGTTATCGGTGACAACCTTGCTACCGATATTAAGGGCGCTGAGTTGCTGAGTTTGGATTCGATGTTGGTGTCCAAAGGCGTACATGTAAACTTTCTGGGCGAAGGGTATATTCCCGATGTTGCCAAAACCCGCGAATTGTCCAATAATTTTGACGTTTCGCCCAACTACGTCATCTCCAATTTGCGGTGGTAGCCATGTTTTTACAGCGTCATCGTTATTCCGTTCTTTTTACGGCGGTTGTTTTGCTGGCTTGGATTATCAGCACGCCGCTGCCGCGTTTGGGCAAAATAAACCTTTACGGCTTTGATAACCCGCCCCGGATTGGCGAGGCGATAACATACCCGGAAACCGTCTCTTTTTTGCAGTTGTGGTCTGAGTTTATGCAAAAGGACATCAGCCGGTACGGGTTGTTGCAGATTTCTCTCACCAATACCATTCCCTCGGAAGGCTTTTCTCCGCAGCTGGTTCGCTGGCTGAAGAACGAGGGCTGGGACGCTGACCGTTTTTTCTATGTTGAACAGCGCCTTAAGGCTGCGGTTAAAACCGCTTATTTAAAAGAGAATTTAAAAACCAACCGGAACATTTTGCAGCATATGTCCAAACACGGACCGGATAAAATCAATTATGAAAATATGCTGGAAATCGTCGAAAGCCAGGAACAGCAGCTGAATGTGGAAAAAGTCCGTCCGGAAGAACTGATTTTGGTCAGTCAGGATTTATACACTATCAAAGACGTGCTCGACGGAAAAGTCGTTTATCCTCGGGAGAATTAGATTCGGGTTGTTTCACCGTCGGCTTGTGACCGCAAAAGTCCGTGTCCGTTCGGCATATTTCTTTCAAACAATCCCTGCGTTTGCTTAAACGTTGCCTGCGCCGCTGCCGCCGGCCAGTTCTGCAATTTCCAGCCATTCGCTTTCTTTGGCGTCTTTTTCTTCTTGCTTGGCACAGAGGTCTTTGGTCAGACGGTCAAATTTTTCGGGATTTTCGGTGTAAAGCGAACTGTCGCCGAGCTCGGCCTCTATGGCTGCGATTTCTTCTTCCAGTTTAGCCACTTCCTGAGGCAAAACCTCAAGCAGCCGCTGCTGCTTGTAACTGAGCTTGCGGCTGTTGCCGGCCGGTTTGGCGGCGGAGGGCTTGTCTTCTTTGTTTTTGTCGGCTTTTTTTGCAGTAGGCTTGGCCGCCGCGGCGTTTTCCTGCTGTCCCTTAATTTTTTCAAGCAGTTCGCTGTAACTTCCTGCGTGTTCGCTGACCGTTCCGTCACCTTTCATATAAATGACCGAAGTTACCACCCGGTCAAGAAAATCGCGGTCGTGGCTGACAATCAGAATAGTCCCCTGATAGTCGTCCAGCACTTCTTGCAGCAGGTCCAGCGTATCCATATCCAAATCGTTGGTCGGCTCGTCCAAAACCAGAAAGTTGGACGGCTGAGCCAGGGCAACCGCCAGCATCAGGCGGTTTTTCTCTCCGCCGGACAACGCCGCCACCGGACAATGCGCCTGATCCGGCTTGAATAAAAAGTCTTTAAGATACGCCACCACATGGCGATACTGCCCGTGTACCAAAATATGGTCGCCTTTGTCGCACAAGGTCTGCCAGAGCGTTTTTTTCGGGTCGAGCGTCAGCCTGTTTTGGTCAAAATAAGCCTCTTGCAGGTTTTTGCCGATGCGCACAAATCCGCTGTCCGGCTCCAATCGTTTGGTCAGAAGCTTGATGAGGGTGGTTTTGCCGGCGCCGTTAGGGCCGACAATGCCGATTTTGTTGCCTTTAATCACCCGGGTAGAAAAGTCTTTGACAATTTCGCGTTCGCCGAAACTCTTGCAAATATGCTTGGCCTCAATAACCAGCTTGGAGCGAAAATCGCCTTCTTCCACGTTGAGATTGATGCTGCCGGCCTGCTTAATTTGATTGCGCCGCTCGGCCCGCAGCTGTTGCAGTTTGCGCAGCCGTCCCATATTGCGTTTGCGGCGGGCGGTCACGCCTTTGTGCAGCCATTCGGTTTCTTCTTCGATTTTTTTGTTGAGGTTATGCTGCTCAATCAGCTCCTGATTGATAACCTGCTCCTGCCACTCTTCAAAAAACTTAAAGCCTTTGTTGTTGCAATGCATAACGCCGCGGTCAAGCCAGAAAGTCGTCTTCGAGGTATTGTTGAGAAACATCCTGTCGTGCGAAATCAGCATCACCGCACCGTTAAAGGTTTCGATGATTTTCTCAAGCTTTTCAATTGTCGGCAGGTCGAGATGGTTGGTCGGCTCGTCCAAAAGCAGAATGTCCGGTTCGGAAACCAGCGCCTGAGCCAGGGCGGCCTTGCGTTTTTCGCCGCCGGAAGCGCTTGCTACCGGTTGTTGTTCCAAAATGCCCAGCTGCCCGATAAGAATGTCGGCCTTGTACTCCAGCCCGTGTTCGTCGGCCGGCAGTCCGGCCAGCACCACGTCACGCAGGGTGGCAAACCCGCTGAAGTCGGGGTCTTGCGGCATATAGGCGACTTTGGTTCCCGGCTGAATGAAAATTTCTCCGCGGTCGGGTTCCAGTTTTCCGGCAATAACTTTCAGCAGGGTGGATTTTCCGCAGCCGTTGCGCCCCACCAGGCAGATTTTGTCTCCCCGGTTGATGTAGAATTCCACATTGCGAAACAGTTGATTGTTGCCAAAGGCCAAACCGGCCGACTTTATCGTGTAAATTGGCGGCTCAAACATCTTATTCTCTTGTATTATAAATCTTCTTCCACCAGTTTAACGCCGGCCAGCTGCCATTCCAGCCCTTCGGCAGCCCACAGGAAAAAGTCGTTGATTTTGTCTTCCTTGATGCCGATGTTCATCCCGATGGTATAGATTGCGGCCATTTCTTCGTCGCTGAGCTCGTGGTTGGCCATCGCCAGCATAATCATTTCGCGGATGATGTAGCGTTTGAGCCGCATACTGGAAACCTGTTTCAGTTCCTTAATCAAATCGTCGGCTTTTTTTGCCGGCTTGATTTTTTTGACGGCCGCGGGGTCAAACCCGGCCTGCTCGGCCTGTTGACGCAGATATTCGTCATTGTCCGCGCATTTTCTCTCTTCCTTGCTTAATATATATATAAGTGCTTTAAGGTAAATTTCCTTTTCTTCGGTCGAAAGCGTCTTTTTAAAAGTAGTCATCTGGTTTCCTTGTTTTTTTTACTTGTTAATTACTTATACATAAAAAAATAAAGATTTGCAAAAAAAATAAAAACAATTATATAATGAGGGCGCAATTGAAGTTAATCTATACTAATACTAAGCGGGAAGGAGACTGCTATGCCCCTTAAAATTGAACTCAAACCACATGAAAGCATTATCATCGGCGAGTCATTGATTACCAATGACGGTGAGCGTACGCGTTTTTATATTGAGGGGAACGTTCCTATCCTGCGCGAAAAATTCATTCTCCGCGAAAAAGAAGCCAACACGCCCTGCAAGAGGGTCTATTTTGTGGTTCAGCAAATGTATCTCTCCCGCGGCGACGACAAATTGCAGGATATGTACCTTGAGTACGTCCGCGATTTACAAAAAGCCGCGCCGAGCCTAATTCCCTATATTGCGCCGGTAACCGAAAACATCATTAATTCAGATTACTACAGCGCCATTAAAAACGCCGACAAACTGCTCAAAAAAGAGGAAGAATTGTTTGGCGAAACCTTGAAATCCTGCTCTTAATGCTTATAGCTTATTGTAAGATGTAAATAAAATACATTTTCCCGAGTCTTTTTTTCAAAATTGTTAATAATTTATTCATAAGCTCTGATGTAAATTGTTAACAGAGAAAAATGTTTGACAGGCTGATGTAAAGAAAGTGATGTGAATTTAGGCCTCTCAAGTCCCGGAAATCCGCCGTATTTTGAGAACTCCTTGTCATTAACTATTTATTTGCAAATATGCGCTAGAACATACTATTATGAAAAAAAGGGTTTAAACGAACTAAAAAATATGATATTCTAAACTTGTATCGTCAGTAAGACGGTCACAAGTTATGTGTTCCATAGTATTGGAGAAAGAAAATGGCAGATATTTCACTTACAGCGAGCATGCGTACAAACCTGTTGTCCCTGCAGAACACTCAGAGTCTGATGGACACCACACAGGAACGCCTCTCGACCGGCTTGAAGGTTAACTCGGCAATCGACAACGCTTCAAGCTACTACACCGCCCAATCCTTAAACAACCGTGCAAGCGACTTAAGCGCATTGCTGGACAGCATGGGTCAGGGTATTCAGACAATTCAGGCAGCCAACGAGGGTATTGAAGCGATTACCGAATTCGTGGAGCAGGCTAAGGCTATTGCCAACTCCGCTCGCGACGCTGCATCTAAAACCGATGTTAAAACGCTGAATGCAAAGTTCTCTGATTTGACGACGCCTCAGACACCGAAAACGGCTACCGGCACTTCTTTGAAGTTTGAAGTAACCAGAACCGATGGTACTAGCCTGAAAGATGCTGTCGATAAGGTTAATGCAGAATTGAAAGCTGCTGATTTGCAGGCCAAATCTCTTGACGATTATGTTGCACAGGTGAAAAAAGCAATTGAGGCCGGTGGCACTGAGTTTGCTAAGATTGTCGATATTAAGGTTGATGATAAAACCGGCAAAATCACTTTTACCGCAAAAGCCGGCTATAATATTAAAGCAACTGGTGCTGGAGACCTTGCCGGCTTGGGCAAAGACCCGGATGCAGGCACTCCCACCAACGATGTTACTTCTACAGTTGCTGTTAATACTGATCGTCAGAAGTACGCGTTGCAGTTTAATGAGATTTTAACTCAGATTGACAATCTGGCTAAAGATGCTGGTTACAAAGGTATCAACCTGTTGCAGATGAATACCTTGACCGTTATCTTCAACGAAGACCGTTCTTCTCAGATTGAGGTTAAGGGGACGGATGCTTCTTCCGTTGGCTTGATGTTGGACGAAGCTGTCAATAACTGGCAGACCAATGAAGATATCGAAACATCTATCCGCCAGACCGAAGAAGCTATCAGTAGCCTGCGTATTATGGCCTCTGACTATGGTAACTACTACAGCATCGTGCAAAACCGCCAGAGCTTTACCAAGAGCTTGGTCAATGTGCTGACCGAGGGTGCCGATAACCTGACTTTGGCCGATATGAACGAAGAGTCTGCAAATATGCTGGCCCTGCAAACCAGACAGCAATTGGCAATCAACTCTTTGAGCCTGGCCTCTCAAGCCGCCCAAGGTGTACTGCAGCTGTTCTAAGTTTCAGTATAAATGTTCAAAAGGCGGTAGCAGATACCGCCTTTTTTTATGCCTTTTCGGGTAGGATTGAAGAAAATAAGAATTATCTAATCTAAATAACTTTGTCTTTTTAAGCTTGCTCAAAGCTGTCTTTTATTATATTATGACAAATGGACAAAATAGGGATGTGTCGTTATGGTTAAATATGATAAGGAACTGGCGGAAATTTTACAAGGCCGCGAACTGTCTGATCTTTCTGTTGACGAGGTCAACACTATCCAAAAGCAGCAGGACGAAATAAGAATGCAAAAGCTTGATTCTTATTTGGCTGACGGTACCATAACGCAGTTTGACTACGACTATCTGCGTCCTTATTGCGAAAATACGATGGCTCCCTATAAGGAGCTTTATGACGCCATTTGCCGTTCGCGCGGCCAAAAGCCCCGGGTCTATTATAAAAATATTGACACCGGAGAGGTCGACCGCGAAAATCTTTATCTCATCCAGCACATTGCGCCGTTCACCTCTATGGTTCTCGAGTTTCACGACGACAACGGCCAGCCGCTGTATGTCTCGCTGGGCAAGCTGAAGTCTGTTGAACGCATTATTGAAAAGATAGGCCCGAACAGTAATTATGCCCGCAAATATGAAGCCAAATGCCGGGAGGTTGTCAGGCGCTATCAGGGACATATCGACGACCCGCGTTGTCGTCAACAGTTGGCGGCTATTCCTCGTCCGGTCGAAAACGTTAACGACATTCTCCGCTGCACGACTATCTGCAACCGTTTCAAAGACGTTCGCGGCACGTTTATGCTTATGGAAAAAGATCCTTATGTCTTTGTAAACCCCTCTGAGATTAAGGATAAACATAAGGGCAACATTCTGCCGGTTAATCCCGAGCAGCGGCTGGCTTTCTCCGACAATCCGCGCAATCACCGTGATTTTAAGTTCATCGGACATCTGCCCGGCGGGTTTAAGGCCGAGTTTATGGCAATGACTGCCGTATACGAAAAATATTATAAAATGACGCATAAGAGCTATGAGGTTTACCGGACGCTTGAGACGGAAATCAACGGTTTTCCCGAACCGGAAAAAATGACCCGTGAACAGTATATTGCCAAAAAACAAAAAGAGCTCAAACTGTTCCAGATTCAGGAAGATATCCGCAAGGTCAGCGGCGCCGGATTCGAACAGGAAAATATTGAAGTTCTTAAAGATGTCCGCATTATGGAAGACCAGTTTCGTTATGAAGGTAAAAAGCCCCAAAAAGACGGCACTTATCCCGAATGCCGGGATTACATCCGCGAGAACTTTTACGTTCGGACCGTCCAGGCGCTCGACAGCAATACTTTCAGTTATGTTTCCGACCAGCTGTACGATGTGTTTGACCGCTATCTGCCGGAGATTAAAAGAAAATATCTCGCAGACATCCGCGATGTGGAAAACCGCTACAGTATGAAAGGGCTCGACGGTGCTCATCTTGACGCTCACTATCTTGCCGCCGATAACGACGAGTATGAAGTTCTCCGCGCAATGGACGACGGCCACGTAAAACTGCCCCGCCGTTCGTTCAAGGCTTTTCCCGCCCGGGAAGAAGAGGCCGGAAGAATATATCTGAATCCCCAGTCTGTCGCTAAAGACAATAAAAAGGTTGCAAAATCCGCGGGCAACATTAATATGTTCACATATATCGCCACTCAGAACAAAAGATTAAAATATTAGGGAAAAATATGCTGAGATTATTACTTTTGCTGCTGCTTGCAGTCAGTTTTTCAGGAACGCCGGCGTTGGCCGGCAATGACGACGCCTTCATCTCTTTGTTCGACGGAACTCCCGAGGCGTCTAAACCGGAAAAGAAGACGGCCGAAGACGATGATGAGGACAGCATTTTCTCTTTCCTTAATTTCAAAAGCAAAAAAAAGGATGAGGCGCCCAAGCTGAATGTCGCCGACGAAAAACGCCTTTCGCCGCTTGAGCAGTCCGTTAAGCTGGCGGAAAAAGGCGATGTCAACGCCCAGTTGCTGTTGGGATATTCTTATCTTTACGGCGAAAACGGCGCCAAGGTGGACTATGATAAAGCTTTTGAGTATTATGCCAAGGCCGCGATGCAAAACGACAATGTCGGCCTCAACAATCTCGGCAGCCTGTACTATAGCGGCATCGGTATTGAGCGCAATACCGCCAAGGCGGCGATTTTGTTCGAAAAAGCGGCAAAACTCGGCAATGCCGAAGCCACCGTTAATCTGGCTTTCATTCTCATCACCGGCAACGGTGTGGTCAAAGATACCGCCCAGGCAATGGATATGTTTGAAAAAGGGGCTGAGCTGAATAACCCGACCGCCAAGTTTATGCTGGGTTATGCTTATTATACCGGCCGTCTCCGCGACCGCGATTATAAAAAGGCTGCTGTTTTGATGAAAACGGCTGCCGAAGCCAAGTTTGACGAAGCGCAGTATATTTTGGCTCTGATGTATGTCAATGGTCTCGGATTACCCCAAAACTATGGCAATGCCGTTAAATATCTCAAATTGGCCGTCAGCCAGGGGCATGTTCCCGCCATGATGGCTTTGGGCGATATTCTGGCTCGCGGCGAAAAATATACCAAAGATTTATACACCGCCCATATCATGTTTAACCTGGCGGCAGTTCGCGGTGCGCCCACAGCTGCGGAAAAACGCGATGCTATTGAGTCGAAACTGAAGATTGACGAGGTTTTGCAGGCTCAGGCCGAAGCGGAGCGCTTCCATGAAAAGCCGTCTGATTTGACCAAATACGTTGATCAGACTTTTGGCACGGATGTCCGCAGTTATATTGATTCTGCCCGATAATTTTTTTAAGAAAAAGCCCTCCGTTCAAACAGGGCTTTTTTGTTACCGGCGGTCAACCAGTTCAATGTTAACCTGTTTGTTATAGAGCGCCAGCAGACGCTTGAAGAAGACAAAATAATATCCTTTTCCCCTTTCCAGCCGGTGCAAATAGCGGTAAGACACTCTGGCGCTGTCGGCGGCCTGTTCAAAGCTCAAGCCACGTGCTAAGCGCTCTTCCCGCAGCATCAGGCCGACGCTGCCGCGGACGGTTTTGGGGTCAATGTTAT
>OHFW01000104.1_pt1 | contig 50024 bp, 32 predicted proteins | sample 1567601 | NCBI WGS metagenome assembly OHFW01 (sample SAMEA3879594, study PRJEB24766) | human gut metagenome | biome: human-associated habitat; feature: feces | place: USA | collected 1985/1987 | reverse complement strand
TCGTAGGCGATATACTGTGCCACGTTGAGGTCGAAATGCTGACCGGAAGTCTCATCCTCCACATCAGGGAGGATCACCTCGCCACCATGGCGGATGACGGTCTCGATGAGCATCTTCTCCACCTTCGAGGCCTGCTGCATGGGACTGGCGGGGGCGAAAGGCTGCGGCTGACTGGCCTGGCTGGCCTGCGCACGCTCCTCCTCGCGCTGGCGTGCCTCCTTGCCCTGGTAGATGAAGCGGTTCATCTGGGCGATGAGCGTATCCTCGCGCACGTCGGTCCTGTGGGCACACTCGCGGAGGTAACTGGCGCGGACAATAGGGTCGCGGATGACGGCAATGCTCCTGACGATCTGATTGACAGCCTCGGCGCGGCGCACGGGGTCGGTGACGCCCTGCAGGAGGGCCTGGGTCTGGAAGACGATGAAGTCGGTACGGTTTTGCTCGATATAGGCCTGGAGCTCCTCGGAGGACCGGCTGCGGGCGAAGTCGTCGGGGTCTTGGCCGTCAGGGAGGAAGAGCACCTTGACATTCATGCCCTCGGAGAGCAGCAGGTCCGTACCGCGCAGGGCGGCCTTCTGGCCTGCCTCGTCGCCATCATAGACGAGGGTGACGTTGGGGGTGAAGCGGTGGATGAGCTTGATCTGGGGAATGGTGAGGGCCGTTCCCGAACCCGCCACGACATTCTCCACGCCGCGCTGGCTCAGACTGATCACGTCGGCCTGGCCTTCCACGAGCAGGGCCTCGCCCTGCTTGCTCATGGCGCGCTTCGCCAGGTCGATGCCATAGAGTTCGTTGGTCTTGTGGTAGATCTCGGAGTCGGGCGAGTTGACATACTTCATACGCACGCCATGGGTGCGGGTGTCGAGGACGCGGCCCGTGAAGCCCACTACCTTGCCGCTCATGGTGATCCAGGGGAAGATGACGCGGCCGGCAAAGCGATCGGTCAACGAGCCGTCGGAGCGCTCATAGCAGAGGCCCGACTTGAGGAGGACGTCTTTCTGGAATCCCTCGCGCTGGGCAGCATCGGTCATGGCGTGGCCACTGGCGAGGCAGAAGCCCAGGCGAAACTTGCGGATGGTGTCGTCGCGGAAACCGCGCTGGCGGAAGTATTGGAGTCCGATGGCCTGACCATCAGGGTTGTTGAGGAGGGTGTCCTCGAAGTATTTGGCCGCCCACTCGTTGGCCAGGAAGAGGGAGTCGCGCTCCGTGGCCTGGCGACGCTCCTCGTCGGTCAGTTCGCGGTCGTGGATCTCGATATGGTAGCGGTTGGCCAACCAGCGCAAGGCCTCTGGATAGGTCTTCTGCTCGTGCTTCATGATGAAGTTGACGGCATTGCCCGCCTCGCCACAGGCGAAGCATTTATAGACTCCCTTCGACGGACTGACGGAGAACGAAGGCGTCTTGTCGTCGTGGAAAGGACACAATCCCGTATAGCTCGTGCCGCGCTTGCGGAGCGTCACAAACTCGGAGATGACATCGACGATGTCGGTCGCATCCATGATCCTGTCTATCGTAGCCCGGTCTATCATACTTTGTCTTTGCGTATGAGCTGATTGTCTTTTAATCTTTGCAAAGATACAAACTTTTGGATAACAAGCCAACGATTACCTCAAATTTAATCCCAGATTCGTCCTCTGTATGCTGGAGAAAACCAGTTTTCTCGTCTTAAGCAACCTTATCACGCCAAAATGCGGAGAATAGAAAAAATTTTTGTACCTTTGCATCTTGAAAAAACAACAAGGAAGTCAATGCGCGAATATACCGACGAGGAGCTGGCACAACTGCTCGACAAAGACATTTTTCACCATATCTCAGAAGCCGCCGACAGTCTGGGCGTAGATTGCTACGTCGTGGGAGGCTATGTACGCGACATCTTTTTGGAACGCCCGTCGAACGACATCGACGTGGTGGTGGTAGGAAGCGGCATAGCCGTAGCCGAGAAGCTGAGAAAGATCCTGGGAAGGCGGGCACACGTGAGCGTGTTTCGCAACTTCGGGACGGCACAGGTGAAATTCCACGGTATGGAGGTGGAGTTTGTCGGCGCACGAAAGGAGAGCTACAGCCACGACTCGCGGAAGCCTATCGTGGAGGATGGAACGCTGGAGGACGACCAGGACCGTCGCGACTTCACCATCAACGCCATGGCCATCTGTCTGAACAAGGCGCGCTTCGGCGAACTGGTAGATCCCTTCGACGGCATAGGCGATCTCTGGGAGGGCATCATCCGCACGCCCCTGGACCCGGACGTCACCTTCTCGGACGACCCACTACGAATGCTGCGTTGTGTGAGGTTTGCCACCCAACTCAACTTTTTCATCGAGGAGGAGACCTTCGAGGCGCTCTCACGCAACGCCGAGCGCATCCGTATCATCAGCGGGGAGCGCATAGCCGAGGAGTTCTGCAAGATCATGGCTTCGCAATATCCGAGCAAGGGATTCTTCGAGCTGCAGCGCTGCGGACTGCTGGGCCTCATCATTCCCGAACTGACGGCCCTCGACCTCGTCGAGACGCGCAACGGCAGGGCACATAAGAACAATTTCCACCACACGCTGGAGGTGCTGGAGAACGTGGCACGAGCCGAGGAGCGACGCTACGAGCAGGAGAAGCAGGAGAACCCCGAGCAGCCTCCTTTCAAGGCCAATATCTGGCTGCGCTGGGCGGCCATCTTCCACGACATCGGCAAACCCAAGAGCAAGCGCTGGGACAACCAGCTGGGCTGGACTTTCCACAACCACAACGACATCGGGGCCAGGATGGTGCCGGAGATGTTCAGGAGGATGAAACTGCCGCTGGACAGCAAGATGAAGTATGTGCAGAAGCTCGTGGAGCTCCACATGCGACCGATCGCCATTGCCGACGACGTGGTGACGGACTCGGCCGTGAGAAGGCTCATCAACGACGCGGGCGACGACATCGACGACCTCATGATGCTCTGCGAGGCCGACATCACGAGCAAGAACCAGGTGAGGAAGAAGCAGTTTTTGGAGAACTTCCGCATCGTCAGGGAGAAGATAGCCGACCTCAAGGAGCGCGACTACAAGCGTCTGCTGCAGCCGGTCATCGACGGCAACGAAATCATGGAGCTCTTCCATCTGAAACCGTCCCGCGAGGTGGGCGAACTGAAGAAGGCGCTCAAGGAGGCCGTACTGGAAAATATCGTGCCCAACGAGCGAGAGCCGCTCTTGGCGCTGCTCAGAGAGAAGGCCAAGGAGCTGGGTGTGGGATGACCTGTGGACCAGAAACTGGGTTGTGGGGCTGAGCCCGTGGACCTGGAAACTGGGTCTTGGGATAAGTCTATGGACCAGGAGACTGGACGAGGACAAGCCTGAGGCCCCAAGTCCGATAGGTAGAAAAAATCACGTACGAGGAGTAACGGTAAAGGCCAAGAGTAGCCTTTACCATTACTAACTCGGAATAATTATAGTTAAAAAAACTTTGCGAAGTACGCCTTTCTGAATGGAAATGGGTACTTTTGCATAGTTGAAAACTGATTGCGTCGCATTAGTTTTCCAATGTCCCGCTATCAATCAGAGGATTAACCGCAGCGGGAGAACAAACAAATCGTTTTCAGAAAACAAAAATAAAGAATCATTTATAGGTATGAAGAAAAACAAGTTTTTGCTGTTTGCTGCCATCGCTATGGCAGTACTTACGAGTTGCGGAGGCGGCCAAAAAGGACTGCCAACGAGCAACGAGTATCCGGTAGTGACAATTGGTCCGGCCAACGCTCAGTTGAAGACCACCTACCCTGCCACTATCAAAGGCGTACAGGACGTGGAAGTACGTCCGAAAATCTCGGGTTTCATCACCAAGCTCTATGTCCATGAGGGCCAGGCGGTAAGCGCGGGCCAGGTGCTCTTCGAGCTCGACAACGCCACCTATCAGGCAGCCGTCCGTGCTGCTCAGGCACAGATCAACCAGGCCGAGGCCAGCGTACGTTCAGCTCAGGCAGGCATCCAGACGGCAAACGCCTCGCTCAACTCGGCACAGGCGCAGGCTGCCACGGCGCAGTTGACCTACAACAACAGCCAAAACCTCTATAATAATAAGGTGATCGGAGAATATGAGCTGCAGACCGCTCGCAACAGCTATCAGACCGCTCAGGCTGGCGTGCGCCAAGCTCAGAGCAGCGTTAGCTCGGCCAATGCAGGCCTGAAGCAGGCAGAGGCTGCCGTAGCAGCCGCCAAGGCACAGCTCGCCACGGCCAGGGAGAACCTCTCCTTCTGCTATGTGAAGAGCCCGGCCAATGGCGTGGTGGGCAACCTGCCCTACAAGGTGGGCGCACTCGTCAGCCCGTCCTCGGCACAGCCCGTGACGACGGTCAGCGACATCTCGACCATCGAGGTCTATTTCTCCATGTCGGAGAGCGACATCCTCAACCTCACGCGCAGCAACAATGGTCTGGCAGGAGCCATCAACAGCTTCCCGGCCCTGAGCCTCCAGCTCACCGACGGTTCGATCTACAACCACGAGGGCAAGGTGGTCAAGACCTCGGGCATCATCGACCCGACTACGGGTTCGCTCTCCATCATCGCCCGCTTCCCCAACCCAGAGCGTCTGCTCAAGAGTGGTGGAGCAGGCCAGGTGATCATCGCCAAGAACAATAACCACGCCATCCTCGTGCCGATGGAAGCCACGACGCAGGTGCAGGACAAGTACTTCGTCTATAAGGTGGACGGCAACGGCAAGGTGCACTACACGGAGGTGACGGTAGATCCGCAGAACGACGGCAACAACTATATCATCACCAGCGGACTGAAGATGGGCGACCGCATCGTGGTCAAGGGTCTGACGGGCCTCACCGACGGCCAGGAGATCAAGGCCCTCACGCTCCAGGAGTATGATGCTGCTATGAAGAATGCCGCCGAGCTGGGTGCCAAGCAGGGATCGTCAGAAGGCTTCCTCGACGCCATGACGGGCAAGGGCGACAAGAAGTAAACCAAGAGAGTGCCATCGGGAGGAGGACGCTGTCCGCCTCCCATCATGGTCAACACATAAAAGAAGAAAACAATGACATTTACTAATTTTATCAAGCGACCGGTACTCTCGACGGTGATCTCCATCTTCTTCGTACTCCTGGGTACGATCGGACTGGTGTCGCTGCCTATCGAGCAGTACCCGAACATTGCGCCACCTACCATTAGCGTGATGGCCAACTATCCGGGCGCTGACGCACAGACGGTGCTCAACTCCGTGGTGACACCGCTGGAGGAGAGCATCAACGGTGTGGAGAACATGACCTACATCACCTCGTCGGCAAGCAATAGCGGCCTGGCACAGATCACGGTCTTCTTCAAGCAGGGATCCAACGCCGATATGGCCGCCGTCAACGTCAACAACCGTGTGCAGCAGGCTCAGGCTCTGCTCCCAGCAGAGGTGACCAAAGCGGGTGTGACGGTTTCGAAGCGACAGAGCTCCAACGTCATCATGTACTCGCTGACCACGGACGACGGACGCTACGACACGAAGTTCCTCAACAACTACAACAACATCAACGTCTCGCCGGCACTGAAGCGTGTCAACGGTGTGGGTGACGTGCAGAGCCCGTCCACGGCCGACTACACAATCCGTATCTGGCTCGACCCGGTGAAGATGAAGAACTACGGCCTCATGCCGTCCAACATCACGGCAGCTCTGGCCGAGCAGAACCTGGAGGCTTCTCCGGGTACGATCGGCGAGCAGAGCGACGTGGCCTACCAGTACACGCTCCGCTACAAGGGCCGTATGAAGACGTCGGAGGAGTATGGCAACATCGTCCTCACGAGCAATACCAATGGTCAGACGCTCCACCTCAAGGATGTGGCCAGAATAGAACTGGGTCAGCAGTCCTACGGCGTGCAACTGAAGAACAACGGCCATCCTGCCGTGATGGGTATGGTGCAGCAGATTGCAGGATCCAACGCCACCCAGATCGCCAAAGATGTGAAGGCCGAGCTGGAGCGCCAGGCAAAGAACTTCCCACCGGGACTGAAATATACCATCGAGCAAGACGTGACGGAGTTCCTTTACGCCTCCATCGAGGAGGTGATCTTCACGCTCTTCATCACCCTGCTGCTGGTGTTCTTCGTCGTCTATATCTTCCTCCAGGACTTCCGCTCCACGCTGATCCCGATGATCGCCGTGCCGGTCGCCTTGATAGGTACGTTCTTCTTCCTGTGGATCTTCGGATTCTCCATCAACTTGCTGACGCTGTCGGCCCTGCTGCTGGCTATCGCCATTGTGGTCGATGACGCCATCGTGGTTGTCGAGGCCGTTCACGCCAAGCTCGACATGGGCTACAAGAGCGCGCTCACGGCCAGTATCGACGCCATGAACGAGATCTCGAGTGCTATCATCTCCATCACGCTGGTGATGTCGGCCGTGTTCGTCCCTGTGTCGTTCATCGGTGGTATGAGTGGTACGTTCTACCGCGAGTTTGGTATCACGATGGCTATCTCCATCTTGATCTCTGCCGTCAACGCCCTGACGCTCTCTCCGGCCCTTTGCGCCATCTTCCTGAAGCCGAAGGACGAGGAGGAGGCCAACGGTGGCAAGAAGATGTCTTTCGTCGATCGCTTCCACGCAGGCTTCAACCAGTCGTTCGACAAGATTACAAACAAGTATAAGAAGGGTGTGGAGCGCATCATCAACAACCGCATCGTGACGGGTATCTCTGTCGTGGCGGGCATCGTGGCGCTGGTCTTCTTCATGGGTACGACCAAGACGGGTTTGATCCCTGACGAGGATACGGGTACGCTCTTCTGTACCATCTCTCTCCCCCCGTCAACGGGCCAGGACAAGACGCTGGAGGTTGGCGAGAAGATCGACGCCATGCTGGCCACCAACCCGTGGATCGAGCGTCGTGAGATGATTGCAGGTTACAACTTCATCGCTGGTGCCGGTTCTGACCAGGCCACCTTCATCATCAAGCTGAAACCGTTTGACGAGCGTAAGTGGGGTATGATAGACCGCGTCAAGTCCGTGTTCACGGGTGCGGGTATCGCAGGATTGTTCATCGATCCGAGTTCGTCCAACTCCGTGCTGGGTATGATCTATAAGCAGACAGCCACCATCAAAGGTGCACAGATCCTGGCCTTCGCGCCGCCTATGGTGTCCGGATTCTCGGCTACCAACGGTCTGACCTTCTCTATGGAGGACCGCACGGGTGGCGACCTCAACAAGTTCTACGACGTGACGCAGAAGTTCCTCAAGGCGCTGGGTGAGCGCGAGGAGATCCAGCGAGCCATGACCTCCTACAACCCGAACTATCCGCAGTATATGGTCAACATCGACGTAGCCAAAGCCAAGCAGGCCGGTACGTCGCCCCAGGCCATCCTCTCCACGATGTCGGGCTACTTCGGTGGTCAGTACGCCAGCAACTTCAACGCCTTCGGTAAGCTCTACCGTGTCTATATACAGGGTAGCCCCGAGAGCCGCATGACAATCGACAAGCTCAACGATGTCTATATACGCACCAACAACGGCATGTCGCCCATCAACGAGTTTGTCACGCTGAAGAGAACCTACGGTCCTTCCAGCATCAACCGCTTCAACCTCTTCACCGCCATCACCATCAACGCCACGGCTGCCGACGGCTATTCCTCTGGTCAGGCCATCAAGGCTGTGGAAGAAGTGGCCAAGCAGACGCTGCCCGACGGCTACACCTACGAGTATTCGGGTCTGACCCGATCGGAGCAGGAGTCGAGCAGTTCGACGGGTATGATCTTCATCCTCTGCTTCATCTTCGTCTATCTGATCCTCTCCGCACAGTATGAGAGCTACCTGCTACCGCTGGCCGTATTGCTCTCCGTGCCGTTCGGTCTTGCGGGTGCTTTCATCTTCACCCAGCTCTTCGGCCATAGCAACGACATCTACATGCAGATCTCGCTGATCATGTTGATCGGTCTGTTGGCCAAGAACGCCATCTTGATTGTGCAGTTCGCCCTGGAGCGCCGTCAGACAGGTATGGCCATCCGCTACGCTGCCATCCTTGGTGCCGTGGCTCGTCTGCGCCCGATCCTCATGACCTCACTGGCCATGGTCATCGGTCTGCTGCCGCTGATGTTTGCCTCGGGTGTGGGCCGCAACGGTAACCAGACGCTGGGTGCTGCCGCCGTCGGTGGTATGTTGATCGGTACAATCTGCCAGGTGTTCGTCGTCCCGTCGCTCTTCGCCATCTTCCAGTGGCTGCAGGAGCGCATCAAGCCGCTCGAGTTCCACGATGAGGAGAACGAGGAGGTGGTCCGCGAACTGGAGCAGTACGCCCAGGGACCTGCCGGCGACTACAAGGTGGAGAACGCCCCGATGTAAAATAGCTGAGTAGCCATTCCGCTCCCCTGCCCCACTGAGGACGAGGGAGCGGGAGGCTCCCACACAATATAATAAGGATACATATAATAATAGACAATATGACAATCAAAAATATGACGCGCATGACGGGTGGTCGCCTGCTGCTCCTGGCGGGTCTCGCCACCCTCTCGCTGACGGGATGCAAGAGCCTCTATGGCGACTACGAGCGTCCCGAGGTGAAGACGGACGGCATCGTGCGCGACCCCGTAAACGACCAGGCGACGCTGGAGGGCAGCAACGACTTCGGCAACCTGCCGTGGAGAAGCGTCTTTACCGACCCGCAGTTGCAATCGCTGATCGAGAAAGCATTGGCCAACAACCCGAACCTTCTCAACGCCATGCTCAACGTGGACATTGCCGAGTCGCAACTCAAGGCCGCCAAGCTCGCCTACCTTCCCTCGCTGGTACTCGCCCCGACGGGCACCATCACCCACATGGGTGAGGGCGCAGAGGCCAACAAGAGCTACACGCTGCCCCTCGCGGCAAGCTGGAACGTGGACATCTTCGGTACACTCCGATCCTCGAAGAAGGCTGCCGCTATGTCGCTCCTTCAGACAAAGGACTACCAGCTGGCAGTACAGACACGCCTTATCAGCAATGTCGCCAACCTCTACTACACGCTCCTCATGCTCGACAAGCAGATGGAGATCGTCACGGACATGGAGAACCTCACGAAGGACACCTGGGACATGATGAAACTGCAGATGGAGTTTGGACGCGCCCGCTCTACGAGCGTGCAGAGCGCAGAGGCTGCCTACTATAACGTGAAAAACCAGAGCGTGAACATCAAGCGACAGATCCGCGAGAGTGAAAACTCCCTCAGCCTCCTGCTGGGAGAACCTGCTCAGACCATCGCTCGTGGCAAACTCGACGGCCAGTCGCTGCCTGAGAGCTACGCTGGTGGCGTGGGTGTGCAACTGCTGAGCAACCGCCCCGACGTACACGCCAACGAGATGGCGCTCGCCAGCTGCTTCTATGGTGTGCAGAACGCACGCAGCCGCTTCTACCCCTCTATCAACATCACGGCCAACGCGGGCTGGACGAACGGACAGGGCACGATCAATCCGGCCAAGTTCTTGGTGCAAGCCGTAGGTTCACTCACCCAGCCGCTCTTCATGAAGGGTCAGCTGAAGGCGGGCCTTCGTGTGGCTGAGGACCAGTATAAGCAGGCTTACAACACCTGGCAGAACTCCATCCTCACGGCAGGATCGGAGGTGAGCAACGCTCTCGTGGCCTACAACGCAGCCAAGGAGAGCGAGGAACTGGAGCAGAAGCGCATCGACGTGCTCAAGAAGAACGTCGAGGATATCGAACTGCTCTACAAGCAGAGTTCAAGTACCTACCTGGAGGTCATCACGGCACAGCAGAACCTGCTCAACGCCCAGGTCTCACAGGTGCAGGATCAGTTCACGAAATTGCAGTCGATCGTCAACCTCTATTATGCCCTTGGCGGTGGTAGCAATTAACTAATAAGACAGTAAGATTATGAGTAGCACAATAATCAGTCCGAAGGCCGAGGTGTCTCCCAAGGCACATATCGGCGAAGGTTGCAAAATATTCCCGTTTGTCTATATCGAGGACGACGTGGTGATTGGTGACAACTGTATCATCTTCCCCTTCGTGTCAATCCTCAACGGCACACGCATGGGCAACGGCAACAAGATCCACCAAGGCTCCGTCATCGCTGCCTTGCCGCAGGATTTCAATTTCAAGGGTGCCAACTCCCAGGTCGTCATGGGCGACATGAACATCATCCGCGAGAATGTAGTCATCAACCGCGGCACACACGAGGGTGGCAAGACGGTCTTGGGCTCCAACAACGTGCTCATGGAGGGTGTGCATATCTCTCACGACACACGCGTGAGCAATTCTTGCGTCATCGGCTATGGCACAAAGATCGCTGGCGATTGCGAGATCGAGGACGGAGTGATCTTCTCCTCATCGGTCATCGAGAATGCCAGGACGCGTGTGGGTCGTGGCGCGATGATCCAGGCTGGAACGACCTTCTCAAAGGACGTCCCGCCCTATATCGTAGCTGGTGGAACGCCGGTAGGCTATGGTGGTGTCAACACCACGATGGCACGGGCTGCAGGAATAGATGAGAAGGTGATCAAGCATATCGCCAACGCCTACCGCCTGCTTTTCCATGGTCAAAACTCGGTGTTCGATGTTTGCCACCAGATCGTCGAGCAGGTACCTGACTCGGAGGAAATTCGCATTATCGTCGATTTCCTTCGCAGTACAAAAGAAGGAATCATTAGTAAATTATAGTTTCATACCTATCGTAATTTACAAGAAAGAGGGGATGGCCGTGAGGTCACTCCCTCTTTGCTTGTTCATTCTGGCCCAGACGAAAGAGGACGTTAGGCCTGCAATAGGATGGCGAAAAAAAAATGAGCCGACTCGATACAGAGCCTCATCAATAGGAGGCGGTACACTCGATACCCAACGCCTTCACGCGATCGCGGATGGCGTCGAGCTCCTCATGGGTGGCCTTTTCCAAAAACTGTCCAGGTGTCTCGCGGTCGATGGTGTAAATCATCACTTCGCGAGGCGCGATATATTTCACGGCCTCCAACCACGGGGCAACATACTCTTCTCCTACATTGGTCACATCCTCGCCCTCATCGTTCTTTCCACGAAGGAACATGGTCTGGACAATACATTGCCCGTCAAAGGACTTCATGCCTTCTATGATCTTCTTCACATCATAGGAAGGCAACGCTGGACGATCAAGGCGCTTTATGTAATCGGGGTTGACCGTATCGAGCTTGAGGATGTTGTTATCGACCTTAGCCAAAGCAGCATGGACCGCAGGGCGATGGATGAAAGTCGAGTTGCTCAAGACAGAGATCTTGGCCTCAGGACAGTAGGCGTCGCGCAGACGGATGGTTTCATCGATGATCTCGGGAAAGTGAGGATTACTGGTCGGTTCGCCATTGCCTGCAAAAGTCATCACGTCGGGATGGACTCCCTCGTCATGCATCTCCTTGAGTTTCGCCTCCAGTGCGCGGGAGACCGCCTCGGTGGTCGGGAAGGGAGTATGCGTGCGATGGTCGGCGTTGTAGCCACACTCGCAGTAGATACAGTCGAAACTACAGAGTTTGCCGTCGGCAGGTATAAGATTGATGCCCAAGGATATTCCGAGCCGCCGACTGTGCACGGGCCCATAGATGGGCGATGGAAATAGAATTGTTGACATAATCGTGTTCGTATGTTTATTTCTTGCAAAAGTACAACATTCTTTTCACACACCCAATCTTTTCACTTAGTTTGTTGTCAGCAATCGCATAAGCAAGAAACAGAAAAAGGGGGTTGAAAAGGACGAAGAACCAAATAAAACTTAATATATTTGCCTATTTTGCAATTTTACGTTACCTTTGCAGCAACATTGGCTTATTGGCCTTATTGCGATTTTTAGAATAAGAAAGTAGAAGTTAGTTTCAGCAATGAAAAAGAAACGCAATCAAGCCCGCAATCACCGCAGTTTGCAGGTTATCACGCTATGTATCAGCACGGCCATGGTGCTGGTTCTGATAGGTATAGTCGTATTAACCGTATTCACAGGACGCAACCTCTCCAACTATGTGAAGGAGAACCTCACCGTCACGATGGTGTTGCAACCTGACCTCACACCCTCGGAGTGTGCGGCTTTGTGCAAGAAGGTGCAACGCTTCGACTACATCACCAACGTGGAATACACGAGCAAGGAGCAAGCCCTCAAAGAAGGCACGAAGGAACTGGGTGCGAATCCAGCCGAGTTTGCTGGCGAAAACCCCTTTACGGCAGAGATCGAGTTGCGCCTGAAGGCCAACTATGCCAACAACGACTCTATCAAGAAGATTGCCGCCGACCTGAAGCAGTTTAATGGTGTCTCTGACGTGACCTACCGACAGGACCTGGTCAACAGTGTGAACAAAATGTTGCGCAAGATCAGTTTCGTACTGCTGATCATCGCAGCACTCCTGACGGTCGTCTCGTTCTCCTTGATCAACAACACTATCCGCCTCAGCATCTATGCGCGTCGCTTCGCGATACACACCATGAAACTCGTGGGTGCCTCGTGGGGCTTCATCCGACTGCCTTTCCTGCGCATGGCCGTGGGACTAGGCTTGCTCTCTGCCGTCATGGCCTTGATCGTGCTGGGAGCCGGCATGCTCGCTCTCTACAACTATGAGCCGGAGATGCTGACGATCATCAATGGCGAGGTCATGGCCTTTACAGCGCTGGTAGTCCTGGCCGTAGGCATCATCCTCACCACGATCTGCTCCTGGCTCTCGGTCAACAAATTCCTGCGCATGAAGGCGGGAGACCTCTACAAGATTTAATCACCGCCCGAAATGGGTCGGCCTCACTATCACGAGAAGGAAATAATACAAACATAGAATATGGATAAAAGTAAATTAGCTTTCGGCCGCATCAACTACATCCTGCTTGTAGTAGGTGTGGCGATCGTCGTCATTGGCTTCATCCTGATGAGCGGCGGCACATCGACCAAGGAGATGTTCAATCCCGAGGTGTTCAGCCCGACGCGTATCAAGGTGGCGCCTGTCGTCACGCTGGTGGGTTATATTACCATCATCGCCTCCATCCTCGTTCGTCCGAAGGGCGGAGAGGCAGGAGCCGAGATGGCAACACAATCGTCTGAAACCAACGTCACGGAGGCATAATGGACCTGATAGAAACCATCATCATCGCCATCGTAGAGGGATTGACCGAGTTTCTTCCCGTCTCTTCCACAGGCCACATGATCATCGCACAAAACCTGTTGGGAGTGCCGAGCACGCCGTTTGTCAAGGCCTTCACGGTCATCATCCAGTTTGGCGCCATCCTCTCGGTGGTCCTGCTCTACTGGAAGCGCTTCTTCCAGCTCAACCATACGCCAGCACCAGAGGGCAGCACGTCGCTCCAGAAGTTCCTTCACAAGTGGGACTTCTACTGGAAGATCTTTGTCGCCTTCGTCCCTGCCGTCGTGCTGGGTGGTCTCCTCAATGGCGTGATAGAGCATCTGCTCGGCAGCGTCACGATCGTTGCTATCATGCTGGTTGTTGGTGGTGTCTTCATGTTGTTCTGCGACAAGTGGTTCTGCCATGGCAAGGAGACCAACCCCGTCACCGAGAAGCGTGCGTTCCGCATCGGCCTCTGCCAGTGTCTGGCCATGATACCTGGTGTCAGCCGCAGTATGGCGACCATCGTCGGCGGTATGGCCAACGGACTGACGCGTAAGCGCGCGGCAGAGTTTTCCTTCTTCCTGGCCGTGCCCACCATGTTGGCTGCCACGTGCCTGGAGGTGTTGAAGATGATCCTGGCTGGCGAATTCGACGACATGTCGGGCAATATCTCCACGCTGCTCATCGGCAGTTTGGTCTCGTTTGTGGTAGCCATCCTTGCCATGAAATGGTTTGTCAGTTTCATTGCTAAATATGGCTTCAAACTCTTTGGCTGGTACCGCATCATCGTCGGACTGCTCATCCTGGGACTGCTCCTCACGGGCCACTCACTCCAAATGGTTGACTAAGCCGGGATGACGATCAATTTCAAAGAAGGGATACTCATCCCCATCGACAAGCCCTATGGCGTGACGAGTTTCAAGGCCCTCGCCCACATCCGCTACCTCTGCTCCCACGTCTTGGGTGGCAAGGTGAAGATGGGACACGCTGGCACACTCGATCCGCTCGCCACTGGCGTCTTGGTGCTTGCCACGGGAAAAAAGACGAAGCAGATCGAGACGCTGCAGCAACACACGAAGGAGTATGTCGCCACGATACAGCTGGGGGCGACGACCGTGAGCTACGACATGGAGCACCCGGTCAGCGCCACCTTCCCCACGGAGCATATCACGCGAGAGCTGATTCTTGAGACGCTGCAGCAGTTTATTGGCGAGATAGAACAGATACCGCCTACCTACAGTGCAGTAAAGGTCAACGGCGTCCGCGCCTATGACGTGCGCCGCAATGGCGAGCACATAGAGCTCAAACCCAAGCACGTCCGCATCGACGAGATAGAAGTGGTGTCGTTTGATGCCGAAAAGATGCAGCTCGTCCTGCGCGTAGTCTGCGGCAAGGGCACCTATATCCGTGCCTTGGCCCGAGATTTGGGCCGCGCACTCTCCTCGGGAGCTTACCTCACCTCCCTCCGTCGCACACAAGTGGGCGACGTGCGGGTGGAGAACTGTCTTTCCTACGACCATTTTGAAGAGTGGCTGGCACAGCAAACAATAGAAAAAGAAAACAAGTAAGATATGAAACTATCGCAGTTTAAATTCGATTTGCCACAGGACTTGGTGGCACTCTATCCCCATTCCTCCACCCATACCATCACTCGGCCCAACGGAACAACCGCCGAGTTTGACGTGGTAAGGCCCGACGAGGCGCGGCTGATGGTGCTCCACAAGCAATCGGAGACGATAGACCTGTATCATAAGGACGAGGAGGGCAACCCGATAGAGGGCGACTACATCCTCTTCAAGGATCTTGTGAACTATTTTGGAGAGGGAGACACCTTCGTCTTCAACGATACCAAAGTGTTCCCCGCCCGTCTCTACGGCACGAAGGAGAAGACGGATGCCAAGATCGAGGTGTTCCTGCTCCGCGAACTCAATCCCGAGATGCGCCTGTGGGACGTACTCGTCGAACCGGCACGCAAGATTCGTATTGGCAACAAACTCTTCTTTGAGGAGTCGGGCACCATGGTGGCTGAAGTGATCGACAACACCACCTCAAGAGGGCGCACCCTGCGTTTCCTCTACGACTGCCCGCACGATGAGTTCAAGAAAGAGCTCTTCGCCCTGGGCGAGGCACCACTGCCCCGATATATCATCGACAACCGTCCGAAGGAGGAAGGACAGGACTTTGCCCATGCCACCGAAGAGGACATGGAGTACTTCCAGACTCCGTTCGCCAAACACGAGGGTGCTGTCACGGCTCCCAGCACGGGCATCCACTTCTCGCGCGAGATGCTCAAGATGATGGAGATACGAGGCATCAATCCTGCCTATGTCACCCTTCATTGCGGTTTGGGCAATTTCCACAAGATTGAGGTGGAGGACCTGACGAAGCACAAGATGGACTCGGAGCAGATGTTCATCACGTCTGAAGCCTGCGAGATCGTCAACGACACGAAGCGCAAGGGGCATCATGTGTGCAGCATTGGAGCAAGTGTGGTCAAAGCCACTGAGACGGCTGTGGGCACAGACGGCCTACTGAAGGAGTTTGAGGGATGGACCAACAAGTTTATCTTCCCTCCCTACAACTTCGGCTTGTCCGACTCGATGGTAGCCAACTTCTACCACCCCTATTCCACGCTGCTGATGACTCAGTGTGCATTTGGAGGCTACGACATGGTGATGAAGGCATACGAACTGGCTGTCGCCAACGGTTACAAATTTGGATGCTACGGAGACAGTCTGCTCATCCTCAACGACTAATCAGCCTTGCTACATCGTCTGTATCTCTCCTTGGGTTCCAATCTTGGCAACCGTAGGCAACTGCTCCAGTCAGCCATCGCCCTACTGAGGGAGCGTGTCGGCTCGGTGGAACGCATATCTTCCTTTATAGAGACGGCACCATGGGGCTTCGAGAGCGAACATCAGTTTCTCAATGCCTGCGTCTGCATCAACACCAGGATGACCCCACGCGAGGTGCTGGAAGCTACGAACCAGATAGAGCGTGAACTGGGCAGGACACGGAAGTCGTCCAATGGTCAATATGCTGACCGCCCGATAGACATCGACATTCTCCTCTATGATGACATACAGGTAAACGAACCCGATTTGGTCATTCCGCACCCCCACATGGAGGAACGCGATTTTGTCATGATTCCTTTACAAGAAATCAGACCCGAAAAACAGGGGTAAGCCCTGCTATCAACAACAAAGGTTTTTCTCTTTCGTGAGAAAAACCTTTGTTGTTATCATACCCTTTAGAGGGGTGATAATATGCTCCGTCAACGATATTAGGTTCGTTGGGCCACGAAGTTATGTTCATCGGCCTACGAAGTTAACTTCATCAGCCAACGAAGCTAAGTTCATATTTTCACCCCTTTTTCTATACTTTTGGCCTATTTTAGACTCTTTTCCCGCTACAACGAGTCTATGTGGCGTTTGAAGCAGGATTTGATGAGAGACTGCCTTTGAAAAGAAAAACGAATTGTTTAGATTTTTCGTTTAGATTTAAGGCAATCATCATACACCATCAGTCCTTTCACCGTTAGTAGATATTTCTGGCGAGGATGACGTGGCGAATTTGGGTATTTCATTTTTACCAATCCTTCTGTAATGGCTGGCGTAAGAGAATATTCAAGGAAATTGGGGCGGTTCTTCAAGCCAACAGCTTCCATCATTTCCTTTACGCTCTTTTCACCTGTGCCAATTGTAACAAGCAACCGTTTTATGTTTTCTGATAAGATTGATACCGAATTATCAGAACTTGTATGGGCAGTTGTATGGATGCTTGTATGGGTGCTTGTATGGGTGGAATCTACATCGTTATAACCTACAAGCATATAGCGGTTCTTCAGCTCATGATGTTCACCCATCAACAAATTACGGAAAAACTTAATAAGGAAAGACTTATTGGGTTCTATACCCTTTGACGGATTACGATAGTTCGCACGAACAAGGGCATTGCGGAAATACCACGAGTTGTCGGCAAATAAATCGTTATCGACCTTGAATCCAATTGAACGCAAATATTTAATGACAAACACCGCAGTGGTTCGTGTGTTGCCCTCACGGAACGGATGGTTTTGCCATAGCAACGTTACAAAATCTACAATGTGATCAATAATTTCATCCGTGTTCAATCCTTTGTAATTAAAGTCCTTTTCTTGTTGAATGTCATATCGTAACGCCATCATAATGTCGGCAGCACGTCCATACACAACGCTATCGCCACGTAACACCCATTCCTTTTTGCTGATGTCATAGGACCGCAGTTTACCTGCATGTTTGAATACACCCTCGAACAAGTGCCTATGGATATTCAAAAACTCCAACGCGGTGAACGAGAAAGACTGCTCGTTCAGCAACTTGGCAATATTGGCAGCTACTCGATCGGCCTCTTCCTTTTCTGCATCGTCTTCGTCATGTGTTGTTTTGTTGACATAGTACGACTTCAACTGTTCACGCACATCATCAATGGTAATGTCACCTTCAATATGCCTGACGGCCGTCTCCTTCAGATAGTCGGAAACCTTCAGACCATCCACATCCTGCAGACCGATAGCCGTACGCCATACCGAAGCCCTCTCGCGCTTATGTGGCTCTGCCACACGCTCGTAAGCTTCGAAATCAAGATATTGTTGCTTGCTCTTGTTGTCCATCGCATTTATTTTTTATCTCAACCAAACAGCAGTTCAATTTTTCTCAAATATCAAACTCACCCTCGGTATTAAACACAGCACTGAAATCATCCTCAGTAACACAATTAAGCACTTTACTTCTTACCGCCAACTTGCAGAAATCTAACCGAAGCATTCTGTCACCTTTCTTCCTCAGCATCTGAATTCTACTGAAACTTAGACAATCCTGCGCATATTTAGCAAGCGCCTTTGCTTTTGGCAAATTGTCAGTCTTGTCATCTCTGTGTGGTTCAAGTAGGGAAAAGTCATAGCCATTATTTCCATCGTGTCTAACGATAATAAAGTCGGGATAAAATCTCTTTGTTTCATTGCCACACTCGTATGGAATGCATAAAGCCCATGGCTTGCGGTCTTGATTGCGAAGCCAGCAAATATACTGTGGATGTTTTCGTTCTTCATCCAAAGTCTGTGGCTCCCATCCTTTCAACTTGAATGTGGCTGTACCTTCTGCATTCACAAACAGATGATCAGTACAAGTATTGCCATCGTTGTCAAGGTCTACATTGATAGTTTCCGGCAAATGGAATAAATGCTTGGAGACTGTACTGCCCTGTGCAACGAGATTATTATATTGAAGTCTATAATTTTCCTGAAGATGTTTAGTTTTGGGACGATACAAGTCGGCCAACCGCTCAAACTCACCTTTGGCGTAACCCATTAGTAAATCACGCTGATGCTGGTCGGCTGCATACAGAATAACATCATACATATAGGCATACTCATCCTCTCCATCTTCATATAAATCGGCGTATTTGTCGCCTATACCTTCCCCACATAGCAAGATGTTAGCTTGCACATATTGGTGGCTTAGACCAGCATCCGTTCTTGAAAAGAGGTTGGGGCCTTGCTGAAAATCATAGGTATTCCCGCTCTTGTAAAATTCCACACTCAGAGTGTTCAACTGGAATGTCAATGCCTTTTCTACCAATGCTTCATATTCGTTTGCCGCTTTCAATTGCTCTATATATGTATGTATTCTTTTTGCAACAGCGTCTTTCACCTCATCTACAGCTTTAGCAGTATCATCCATTTTTGCCATAACTGCAAGACGAGCCATATCGAAGAGGGCTCTCAGATAGTTTCTTGTCACGGTGGACTTTTTCACCTCGTAAGTCAGAATTTCTGCCTGATTGATGGCATCTTTCACTTGTTCGTATGGATCGGTGATGACATCTGAATTTGCAGACGTTTCTACTTCTCCCATATTGTCAGCGTCAAACTCGCTTTGATTTTGTGCCGGTTGGATAATTTCAACATCTGGCTGCTGGGTATTTGGCATTGTGCTATACTGTTCTGGTACATCTGATGAATTTGGCGAGGAGCCGACGGATGTAGCCACCGCATCCGTCCTAGATGTTCCAACAGTACAAACTAAAGTTGTTTGGGCTGCTGATGCGTGCGATTGTTGCGGACTCAATGAAGTCGGTGTAATGGGTCTTTTGGCGGTCATCACCACTGTCGTTTTCTTGCCACCCTGCACGGTTTGTATGTCAGTAGGCAAATCACCGCCTTCTTCTTCCGAAAGGTTCTTTACGACATCGGCTACCGTATCCGCGTCAAAGTGCGGCAGATACAGATGTACATAATTAAGCGATTCGTCAACTTCAATGCGCATTCTCAGTGGCGTACGAATCATTCTGCCAAGCAGTTGAGCTATGTATGTGGCATCTTTTGCCACACGATATGACATCATGGCTTCAGCACGTGGACAATCCCATCCAGTAGTCAATGCTTCCTTGAAAAAGACTATCTTTATGTTTCTGTCGTCGTTGATGGCCGACGGCTCACAATAAGGTACCTCCAATCCGTTGACAGACAGTGTGCCTTGCTCCCCAAAAGCATGAACCACCTCGCCTTTCTCAAACGTTTCGCCCGTGCGTCGTTCCACTTCACGCAAACACTCGTCCAAATCGGTTGTAGAAACTCTACCCGTTGTGCCGGCCTCCACCTGAATCAGAAAAACAGGGCACACATTCTGATAATGTTGTTTCTCGGTATAGTCGTGCCAATGGAGGCACTTGTCCTTCCATTCGTCGGCCGCTGCTTGAAGTACAGCCAAGTTTTTGTTTATCGCACTTTCTTCTGGATAGTGAATTTCAACAATGTCCTTCAGCAGTCCCGACTCACGCACCTCTTTCGGAGTTACAACCACCTTGTTTAAGGTTGAAAGGCTTGCACTGCCCAGCTTGTTGAAGCGCTCTGGTGTGGCACTCATGCCGATGATGAAAGGCAAAGCGGAAAGGCCGTCTTTAGGACTTCCGTTTACGAACTTCTGCATGATGGTTGTCTGGTTGACTTTTGCTCCGCGATGTGCCTCATCAATAATGAGCACAAGATTCTGTCCGTATTCCTCTATGGTGTTTTCTATGGTTTCCCAAATCGTATAGTCACGACCATCGCCTGTACCAACCATCTTGCTGCCTTTGCCTAACTTCTGCGTATTGAGGAAATAGACCATACCAGGCTCAAGTTTCTCGCCACGAAACGACTCATCCAATGTCTTGAACTGGCTTATAACGAGTTTGTTGCAATATCTCACCAATTTCTGCTTGCTCTGCTCGTTCAGTTCTGGCGAGTCACTAAGCCAAATGAGAATACTGTCGGGTATGGCAGCCACCAGTCCATCGTCATCGCCACACAGCATCGATTCTATGAAGTTTGCCATCATGATGGTCTTTCCTGCACCTGTAGGAGCTGTAAACGAGATGATTTGCTTCTGTCCGAAATGCTGCCAGTTCATTTGAGCCATGGCTGCAGTCCGGCGGAGTTCGCCGACTCTGTCTTTCTGAAAGGGTTTAAGTGATATGTTCATATTGTGTGTCGTCGTTATTTTGTTGCATAATTGATACGGAAATTGTCCAAATAGTCACGGTAGAGCTGGAAGGTTTTCATCCCTTTCAGTTCGTTTGTCATAGCGAGGTACGCATTCTGGCTGTCTGTAATCAGATACACCACCTTTATTTCGGGGTGTTGGCTTATGTCTTCCTTGAAACGTACAAAGAAAGCCTCATCTGTCAATATGGCCATGCGATTGTTGGGCAAAATGGCATAATCGTCTGTGATACGCTTTGGACATTTGCCTATTGCCCCTGCTTTCATCCATAGCAACGGCAACAATTCTTGCAACTGGCGTCCTCTCGCCACAGAACGCTTGTCCAAGAAGCCGAGTTTAAAGAAGGCTGCATTAGCCTTGAATCCTTCGCTCATTGGCATTTTAACGGGTATGGTTTCCTCTATCTGTCCCATCACCTCGCTCACCTCAGCCTTTATTCGCTTGAAGTCGGCATCCTTTTCTGCCACGATGTAGAAGCGAGTGATATGGCTGTTGCCGTCTAATGCTTCCATCCATGCCTCCGCCTCATTTACGTCAAACAAAATGCTGGCATTATAGCTGTCATCTTCTGACACGAGGAACGGCACGTCGTCACTCATCGTTGGCAACTTCACATCTTTTTGCTTGTTGATAAGCGTCACCAAGGCTTTCTTCTGCTTCTTTGTGGCATCGACTGGCAGGAAGTTGATTTGCGTAAACTTTCTGTCGGTCAGTTTCGTTTCTGTCAGCGATGTTATGTAGTCGCCCTCGATAGGCTTGCCGTTCACATCCTCGCCAAGTATGCTACACTTCGTTCGTGGCCAGTTCACATAGCGGGCAATTCCCCACTTTTCCCATTCTTCATCGCCGGGTCGAATACCTTGCGGTCTCAGTTCCTTTTCTTTCGGTTCACCAATCTCATTGTTGGTCACCATAATGCAACGGCGGTGTCCGCCATCTTCCTTGTTCAAGAGGTTTACGGCATGGAGGGTCGTACCACTTCCGGCAAAGAAGTCGAGGATTAGGGCGTTAGGCTTGTTGGCTACAAAGAACCGGATAGTGTCGTGGACAGCGTAGAGAGATTTGGGAAATTCAAAACGTTTATCATTAAAAATATTTCTAATTAATGTTGAACCATATGCAGATGCGTCATGTAATGCAATCTTCCATTGTGTAGGAGCAATACTTAAAGAATCATCATCGCATTCTTTCTTTACCGTAACAATGGAATTATTGTTATTTGAGTAACCTATTATTTCAAATTCCCCAGAAATAACCTTATTATATTCTCCATTTGGCAAATAATTTATCACAAATCCATAAGATGTTTCCTTGCCTACTTTAATGCGGCCCTGTGATATTCTATTTTGAAGTTCTTGTGGCCCAACTTGCCAACACCCTTGACTTCCATTGGCTCTCAATGGTAGGACTTGAATTAATCCAAGACAATCCGTGTCTTTATCTACACCTTGAGGCAATGATTTTCCTATTTTTTTGATATTTTTAGAAACAGGATCAACATAAATAGCATAATATAACCCCATTCTTTCTTGCCTTGAAGAATGGGATCCTCTTCTCATCATCGATGTCCATCCCAACTTGGCTATGTTATTTTTCCCTTCATGTTTAGATTTTATTGCGGAAGGTGACCATTCTATACCTAAATCCAATGGACAAGGGCTTGCAGTTCCAATCATAACAACATATATATACTCATCAGCTCTTCTGAATCCATTTCTTGTTACACCTTTGGGATTTACCAATGTACTCACCATCTGAATCCTCGCCTCAGGGAACATCTGCTCCAACAGGCATCCAAGATGATGATATTCCAGTTCATCAATCGTTACAATCAGCACCGAGTCGTTAGGGTTAAGCAGTTTCTTGGCTATCTTCAACCGTGCCTCCATCATCGACAACCACTTGGAGTGACGATACGCATCCGTACCGTCAACATAGTCGCAGTTGTATTTCCAATCGTGCGAGTCGGGCTTGTTGTAAGGAGGGTCTATATAGATGCAGTCCACCATACCCGGATAAAGATAAGCAAGAGTCTGTAAGGCATGATAATTATCCGCCTCTATCAGCGTATGCCACAAGTCGCTGTCGGGTGCATTCTCCACACTGTCCATGGGCTTCAGATAAGGATATATCACATCGCCACGCTGCGCCACAGCCACTAAATCGTCAAGCAAGAAAGTCTTATCCTCCAGAGAAGCAAGATTTCGGCACACGGCATTGTCTTTCTCAATGTCTTGCACCTCATACACGTCATTAGGAGTATTGCCACGCAAAGCCACCTTCGTGCCACGACGAATCGTCACCTCTGGCATAAGTACATTATCAGGTAAATGGTTCTCGTAAACCAGTCCAAACCTTTTCTTCTTAGTCAGTCGATCCACCTCTTCTCTGATTTGCTCTTGCAATTCAGTATTAGGTATTCGCTCTATATATTGGTCTATTGCAGCCATTCTTTTCTTGTATATTTATAGTTAATGTATTTACTTCTCATGCCCATTGCAGTATTTTTTTGTTAGACCGATGCATTTGACGAAATATTAAGAAGTTTCTCGCCTCTATCCAGCATTTCTTCGTCTGCAAGAGCATGGAGAAAGCATCCAAGTTATTGCGTTCTACATCTCTTTTTAAACAAGACATGACTAATTCAAATTATCGCTATCACAATTTTGCTTTTTTCTACCCTTTTCTCACTGACAGACCTTTCGCCTGTACTGTTAATACGGGCTTTCAGCCCGTATTAACAGTACAGGCCGAAAAACATTTAGATTTTTACAACCTTCCACCCTGCTCCTCAATAAGCTGTTGGATGGCGAGTCTGAGTTGGTCCATATCATGGAAAACGACTCCATGCATTCCAACCTTTCGCGCGCCCTCAATATTGTCTGGGCGGTCATCTATGAAGACGCACTCCTCGGGACGCACACCAAACTTCGAAAGAAACAACTCGTAGATTTCTCGTTCGGGCTTTAAGTAGTGACAGGTGTAAGAGATAAGGCTATCCTCCAGGGGAGAGAATACCCGAGGGAAACGGTCGATAACCTCATGTACTTTCGCAGACCAGTTGCTCAGACCCAACAAGCGGTAGCCCTCAGCTTTGAGCTGGCACATCCATTCATACATCCCCTCCGTCTCTCCCGTAAACATATCAGCGAAATGCTTGTCGAAACGATCTATCGCATCGGCATACTCGGGCCATTGACGTTGCTGACGCTCTATATAGTAATGGAAAGGATGAAAGGCGCGATCTACCTCGTCGCTAAAACTATGCGGCAGCGCTTGGGCAAAAAACTGACGTGCCTTCTCCTCGCTATGAAAATAATCCGAGAAATAGGCGATGAAATCATGCTGCACGAGCACGCCGCCGAAGTCGAAAACAATGTTTTTTATCATCTTAATCGTTATTATATGCGATGGGTATGAAATGGTTGATAAGTTGGATTCAAGAACATGGCTTCTCGACATCACTCAACTTCCTTTCTGCAAAACTACTAAAAAGAATTGAGTTGGCCAAATCGGAGGAAACGAAAACAAAGATTTAGGCGAATAGAAGGAGGATTCTCGTGCTTTTTTCATACTTTTGCATTGCGGAAAGGAGGGGCGACCTATCAAGTTCATACGACAGTCCCCAACGACTTTCTTATAACTAAGGACAAACAAAGAATGATGATTGAATGGTTCATAGGCGTGGTCATCGGCCTGGCGGTTGGGTTGACCATCGGTATTCTTCTACAGAAATCGAAACTCGTAGGCCGGCTGCAAGCCTTGGAAGGTGAGGCAGCGGGACTCCGCCGACAGATGGAGGGAGAGCGGTCTGCAGCAGCAAAGCAAGTAACGCAGATCCGGGAGGACGCTTCGCGGCAAATGCGACAACTCACTGATCGTGACGAGGCGCTGCTTGCGAACGAGCGCAATCTGCATGACCGGGAGATGGAAACAGTGCGTAGCGCACACGCCAAGCAGATCGCGTCGCTCGAATCACAGATAGCGGAGGAGCGCAGACATGCCACAGAACTACGGGAGGAGAACAACCGCCAATGGGCGCAGCGTCTTGATACGCTCCGCGAGGAGATGCGGAAGAATGCGGCCGAACAGTTGGCTGCCAAACAACGATCCCTACAGGAGGACAACCGCCAGCAGATGGATGAGCTACTCAAACCGATCAAGGAACAGTTTGCCGACTTCAAGCGGACGGTGGAGGAAAACAGGGCGCAAAGCGAGTTGAACAAGAAGGATCTGCAGAACACATTCGAATCGACGATGCGCCTCTTCCAGCAGCAACAGCAGCAGGCAGTAGCTTCAATGAAGGAGCAGACAGCTCGCATCGGTTCAGACGCTGCCAACCTCACCCGTGCGCTCAAGGGCGACAGCAAGCAGCAGGGCGACTGGGGAGAGATGGTCTTGGCTACCCTTTTGGAGAATAGCGGACTGCGCAAGGACGAGGAGTACTTTGTACAAGAGCAGACCAAAGACAGCGAGGGCAGAAGTTTCCGCCCCGACATCATCGTTCGCTTCCCAGAAGGTCGGAGCGTGGTGATCGACTCCAAGGTCTCTTTGACGGCCTATGCCAATGCCGTGGCTACCGAGGACGACGCACAGCGCGACCGCTTGCTGCGCGAGCATGTGCAAAGCGTACGACGCCACGTCGATGAACTGGCAGAGAAGGACTACAGCAAGTTGGTGGATGACGCTATCGGTTTTGTCCTGATGTTCATTCCCAACGAGTCGGGCTACATCGCCGCCATGCGACAGCAGCCGGACCTGGGTCGATACGCCTATCAAAAACACATCATCATCATCTCTCCCAGCAATCTTCTGATGGCCTTGCAACTGGCGTACAACCTCTGGCAGTACGACCGACAAAACAAGAATGTGGAGAAGATCGTCAAGGCTGCAGCCGACCTGTACGACAAGGTGGCGGGATTTGGAGACACCTTCTCCTCGCTCGGCGACCTGATAGCGCGCCTGTCGGGGGCGTTTGAGAAAGCAAGACTGCAACTCTATGATGGCAAGGGCAACGTAATGCGCCGCATCGAAGGACTCAAGTCGCTCGGCGTAACACCCAAAAAGAGTATCAAAGACCTCGACAACCATGCGTTGACCAGCTCAGGGGATGACACGCAGGCTTAAGAATAGGGGCACATAAAAAGGATCTTCATTAATATATATAAGGAGAAAACGGATGATAAGAGCTTCTTTTGAGAGTGACTACAATAACGGCTGCCTGCCGGAGATTCTCCGCCGCCTGTCGGAGACCAACGATGAGAAGTCGAGCGGCTATGGTTTCGACCCTTATACCGAAAGGGCAAAGGACCGGATCCGCAAGGCGTGCGACATGACGGAGGCAGAAGTCCATTTCCTTGTGGGCGGCACACAGACCAATGCTACAGCCATCGACTCGCTGCTGCAGGGCTGCGAGGGTGTGCTTTCGGTCGATACGGGCCACATCAACGTCCATGAATCGGGGGCAGTAGAGGCTTTCGGACACAAGGTATTGGTACTTCCTGGTATAGCTGGAGGCAAGATGGCTGCCTCGCAGATCGACGACTACATGCGCAAGTTTCTTGCCGACGAGACCTACCCACACATGGTACAGCCTGGCATGGTCTATATCACACTTCCAACGGAACTTGGCGCACTCTATTCGCGCAAGGAATTGGCCGAGATCTATACTGTATGCCAACAGTACGGACTGCGACTCTATGTCGATGGGGCACGGCTCGGTTACGGGCTGATGGCGGAAGGCAACGACATCAACCTGCCGTTTCTTGCACACCATTGCGACGCCTTCTACATAGGAGGCACGAAGGTGGGAGCATTGCTGGGCGAAGCCTTGGTCTATACCAACACGCGCGCACCCAAATATATCTTCACCATCATCAAGCGACACGGTGCATTGCTCGCCAAGGGTCGTGTCTTGGGCTTGCAGTTTGACACGCTCTTCACGGACGACCTCTACTTTCGCGTCTCTCGACATGCGATCGACATGGCCCAAGCATTGCGAAAGGTCTTCGCCAAGCATGGCTTGTCCCTCGGCATCGACTCGCCAACCAACCAGCAGTTTGTCATCCTCTCCAAAGAACAGAAACAACGGTTGGCGGAAGAGATAGCCTTCGAGATATGGGAACCCCTCTCCGATGACCGCTTGCTATGCCGCTTTGTGACCTGCTGGGCCACAACGGAGGCCGACATCGTGGCCCTCGACGAGGCATTGGCACACATATTGGCAGCTAACACCTGACGCTTAACCTATTTCACTAAAAAATAGTAAAACGAGCTTATAGATTTATACAGATATTTTTCTTGCGATTAAAAACTGAAGACATGAGAAGAAGAAGACTAACAACTGCTCTTTTGAGCTTACTCCTTTCGATAGTGGCGTTTGCAGCCCAAAAGAATCTGGACAAGGACATTACTATGGTGACTTATGAACAAGGATGGATGGACATGAATGGGACATTGTCCTTGAAAAATAATACCGGTGTGGAGGTCAAGAATGTCGTATTCTTGATTACCTACCTTGACATGTCAGGCAACGAACTTGATTATGAGGAGTTTAACAAATTAGTAAGCATAGCACCAGGAAAGACAAAAAAGATCGACATTCCGGCCTACGAACAGGAACGATTTTATCACTATTACAAGTCACCAGGTAATGAAATGGAACCGAAAACTGCCTTCAAAATCAAGTTTCAGCTAAAGGATTATAATGTAGAAGGAGAGGCCGAAGAACTTAATAGTAGTAGTCTAATTAGAGAAAGGAACACTAAAGATGGTTTTTACCTAATTATTGCTATCAGCATTCTACTATTCCTCATAGGCATATCAATTGGTTTGTATGTCATGGTTGCTGTGATGGCACAGAAACGGAACCGAAACGTAGTGATCTGGATTTTATTGAGTCTCATCGCGACGCCTTTATTGATGATCATCATCCTTCTGGCTATCGGGGAAAACAAAGACTATAACCCTCAAATCCGCAACTAATAGGACTAAGGTTTTTTTTTGCTTGCAAAGCGAGAAATGATCATTTTGTGGCACATGTTCTTGTGCAGCAGAAACGTCTCGGGCACAAAAACCCCTACCCCACAAAGCGACTTGAGGTAATACAGTCTGTATTCCTACGGGATATTTGTTGACTATTATTGCCATGTTCTACTCGCTTTGCATATTGCGCTACTAAGTTACGAAGAAAAAATGAATTACTCAAGCATTTATACTATTTATTTAATGAGTAAAATTCTGAGATACCTTGCACTATTCTTGCAAAAACCGTTTTAACAGCCATTTGTCGTCCAAAGACAACAAGTCCACCAAAATGAGACATCGGGGTTTACATATCCTCCATCGACAGGCCTTGATATCCGATATCGTATTTTTTGAATTTTCCTGTTGCCTGAAAGAAATGTTCGGCTTTATCTTTCAAAATACCGAGATTTATATCTTTGGCTTGGCGTTTAACCTCATAAAAGGTGACTTTTTGTTCCAGTTCGTCGGCTGCGATCAGATCGATTTCGTTCTCTCCTTTTCTGTCCCACCAGGAAGCTATCTGCGTATATTCTTCACTTTCTATCATCTTCGCCAAAAAGTATCTTTCCAGCACTTTGCCAGTGTATGTGGTGTAGTCCTTATCCATGAGCATCTTTAGTTTTTTATTGGCACCAACTTCAATCATGTATCCATATTTATAGATGTAGCGAAACCAAACGCGAAGGAAGTTATCTTCTATCTGATAGTGAATGTTGCGATTAGCCTTTTGAAACATCGGGGTATAACGAGAAATCAAACAATAGTCATTCTCCAGTTTGGCGAGATAGCCCGCAATTTCTATTTTCATGATGCTTTCAATTTCACCTCGAGTCGTGTAACCAGAAGCGATAAGTTGTAATATCTCGAAGTAGCGGGCATAGTCTTTGCCAAATTCTTCTATCAGCATATTTTTTCCTTCGTATATGAAATAAGAATTTTTTGCAACAAACTTCTCTGTCATCTGTTCTTTGGTCATCGCTCCTGCATCCATCATCATTTCAACATATTCCGCAACTCCGCCAGTATAACTGTAGAGTGCCAGCAAATCTTCGTTGGTATAAGCAGAATTATATGAAGAGAGTATCTCCTTGACAACAGAAGGAGGAAATGGAGTGACTTTGATTTCTCCAGTCTGCCTGCCATAGAGTGGCTGCTTGTTGTTTTTAAAAATGACATTCATTAGTGAATAGACAGAACCACAAACTACGAGGTTGATATGAGCCTCTTGTTTGTTAAGATCCCAGATTTTTTGCATGTCAGAGAAGACAGACGGATTAACTCTCTTGAAATCTTGAAACTCATCTATAATGAGGGTGAGAGGGCGATTTTTGGATAGTTGGAGCAAATATTTAAAGATGTCGGCAAAGCGTACTACTTCACCGAGAATAGGAAGCTGGAGTTTACTTGTTATCTCTTCGACAAAATCTTTGCAGAGTTCTGCCTCTGTTTTTCTTGCAACAAAAAAATACAGCATATCCTGAACATCCTCGTATGCCTTTATCAACAAGGATGTCTTTCCACTGCGTCGGCGTCCAGTCACGATAGTGAAACGAGCCGTTTGCAAAGATAGTCTTCTTGTCTCTTGCAATTCTTTTATTTCGTTATGCCTTCCAAAAAACTTCATATTCCTGCTACTTTAGAGTTTCTTTTTTATCTCTATTTTCGTAACCAGTATTTCTGAAACCGTGGTTACGAATGCAAAGATAACAAAAAATGCTGACTACCAACACTTTCATTGACTGTTTTAAGCTTTTTTATTTATTCATTCATTAGACACATTTCCGAAATGGCGGTTTCGAACACAAAACGAATCAGGTATTGTTTGAATCGTAAGCACTGTATGGAATGGAGTGCAGCAGACATGAAAGTCCATTGGCAACCATTATACTAAGATAGAAAAAGCAGAATGGCTTTGTAAGGAGAAGAACAGAAATGACAATGGGGAAACCGCACTTGTAGCACCGTTTCCCCATCATCGTTTCGCAGTTTTCTACGGCTCTGCTTATTCCTTGTTGGCACGCTTGCGCTCCAAGTGGTCAAGGATAATCTTGCGCATACGGATGCTCTTCGGAGTCACTTCGACATACTCATCGGCCTTGATATACTCGAGACACTCCTCAAGGCTCATCTCCACCTTCGGAATGACGCGGGCCTTGTCGTCGCTACCGCTTGCGCGCACATTGGTAAGCTGCTTGGCCTTTGTCACATTGATGACAAGGTCGTTCTCGTGGATATGCTCGCCAACCACCTCGCCGCCATAGACTTCGTCGCCCGGATCAATGAAGAAACTACCACGGTCTTGCAGTTTGTCGATAGCATAGGCGTAGGCCGTTCCAGTCTCCAAAGCGAGCATCGAGCCGTTGGTTCTTCTGACTATCTCTCCCTTGTACGGCTGGTAATCCTTGAAGCGATGGGCCATGATAGCCTCTCCCTGGCTGGCCGTGAGCACATTGGTACGCAGGCCAATAATGCCACGCGATGGTATTTCGAAGGTGATATTGACACGGTCGCCCTCAGTATCCATTCCCAAGAGGTCGCCCTTTCTGCGCGTCACCATATCAATCATCTTTGACGAGAAGTCGTTGGGCACATTGATGGTCAATTCCTCAATAGGCTCGCACTTCTGACCATCGATCTCCTTATAAATCACTTGCGGCTGGCCTACCTGCAACTCGTAGCCCTCACGACGCATGGTCTCAACAAGCACGCTGAGATGGAGGACACCACGACCACTGACAATCCACTTGTCGGTAGAACCCTCAAGAGGCTTGACACGCAGGGCAAGATTCTTCTCAAGCTCCTTTTGCAAGCGATCGTTGATATGGCGGGAAGTGCAGAACTTGCCCTCGCGACCGAAGAAGGGAGAGTCGTTGATGGTGAAGAGCATCGACATGGTCGGCTCATCGACGGCAATGGGAGGAAGCGGCTCTGGGTGTTCGAAATCAGAAATCGTATCGCCAATCTCAAAACGCTCCAAGCCAATGACGGCACAGATATCACCCGAGCTGACGGCATCGGTCTTCTTGTGACCCATACCCTCGAAGGTGTGCAACTCCTTGATTTTTGTCTTCTCCTGCGTGCCATCGCGGTGGCAGATGGTGATGTTCGTGCCATTGCGAATCGTACCTCTGTGGACACGTCCCACAGCAATACGTCCTGTGTAGCTGGAGTAATCCAGCGACGTGATGAGCATCTGCGGCGTACCCTCAAGGACGCGTGGAGCCGGAATAACTTCCAAAATCTTGTCGAGCAAATAGTCGATATTGTCCGTCGGAGTTTTGAAATCTGGACCCATCCAGCCATTCTTGGCCGAACCATAGACGACGGGGAAGTCCAACTGATCCTCTGTCGCATTGAGGTCACACATCAGGTCGAAGACCATCTCATAGACTTCCTCCGGGCGGCAGTTGGGCTTGTCCACCTTGTTGACCACCACGATGGGCTTCAGACCTATCTGTAGGGCCTTTTGAAGCACGAAACGGGTCTGCGGCATCGGGCCCTCAAAGGCATCGACAAGGAGCAAACAACCATCGGCCATATTGAGCACGCGCTCCACCTCTCCACCGAAATCAGAGTGACCCGGCGTGTCGAGGATATTGATTTTCACACCTTTCCAGTTGATACTGACGTTCTTACTCAGAATGGTTATACCGCGCTCTCGCTCCAGATCGTTGGCGTCGAGCACTTCACCGCTGTTATCCTGTCCATCGCGGAAGAGTTTGCCCGCGAGCATCATCTTATCGACCAGCGTTGTCTTGCCGTGATCGACATGTGCAATGACTGCAATGTTACGAATATCTTGCATTTTACCTTAAAACTATCGTCGTTATGGAAAATCCTGTGCAAAGGTACGAAGATAATCCGAAATATAACTGACTTAGAGCATTTTTCCGTCCAGAAAGGTGCTTGTATGGAAAAAAAGTAGTAACTTTGCACCCGCACTTTCGGAAAGTCCGATGCATTCGACACCGCTGCGTACAGATTGATGACTTACGAGGCGGGGGAAGGATGTAATGGTGCATTCATTTAATCATCAAAACAAAATGTACTTAGACAAAACTAAGAAGCAAGAGATCTTTACCCAGTTCGGTCACGACCAGAAAGCAGAGGACACGGGTTCCGCTGAGAGCCAGATTGCCATCTTCACCTACCGCATCAAGCACCTCACGGAGCATGTGAAGAAGCACCACAAGGACTTCGTCACCACGCGCTCTCTGACCCAGCTGGTCGGTAAGCGTCGCGCTTTGCTCGACTATCTCTACGAGCGCGACATCGAGCGTTACCGCGCTATCATCAAGGCTCTTGGCTTGCGTAAGTAATCAAAGTGCATTCCGCGCGCTTTCCATTTCGTGAAAGCGCACGGAAGCTGACTTTCGCATCATTTGAGATGAGTATCATTCCGTTCCAAAGGTCGAAAGACTGGGAATAGAATGATATTTTTTATAGGATGGTTTTATATAGTATGCACTAAATTAATTCCGCCAACAGGTTAACTTATGTAATATACAAGGGGAAGCCTTTTGTTTTGACTTCCCCTTGACACCTGTTATTTTATAAGGACTTTCCTCTTGTTTATGATATATATTCCTTTCGGAAGATATTCAGTTATTCTGTTAAAAACAACATCTTTCTTAACTAAATGCCCTTGTATATCGAACACATCAACAACAGAATCGGACGAGATGCTAAATATACCTGTTGAAGTAGCGTATTTGCCAACTATAACAATGTCTTTTGCAGGCATTGTTTCTGGAATATCAAACCATCCTTCAAAATCATATCCCTCTATTACTGGAGCATTTGGCGCTTCTGGTAAGACAGCTCCAAATTCAACAGAATCGACACGGATAGTATCTTCGTCAATTTTGTATGTTACCGTGTAGATATTAACGCTATAGTTACCGTTTATGGTCAAATTCTTTGCAGGCATGGTTGTGGGATGCTCCTCCCAGCCAGCGAAAGTATGGCCTTCCTTTTCTGGAGCGGTCGGCTCGACAATCTCTGAGCCATAGGCAACAGTCATCTCGCTTATCACATCATCGCCTATCTTGAATGTCAGTGTATAGGTATTCACTGTGTAAGAACCTGTGACTGTCACATCGTGTGCAGGCATCGTCTCTGGCAAGCCACTCCATCCATCGAAAGTGTGTCCCTCTTTTGTCGGAGCTTTAATGGCGGTAAGTGGTGCGCCATATTCAACATCGCTTTCTGAAATTACGGTTTCGCCTATCATGTAGGTCAGCTTATAACTGTTGACCGTGTAGCTTCCGTTGATGGTCAGATTGCTTGCAGGCATGGTTGCAGGGTGTTCATCCCAACCAGCGAAAGTATAGCCTTCTTTCTCTGGAGCGGTCGGCTCTGTAGGCAAAGCAGAACCATACTCAACCTCATCAATGCGGATAACCTTCTGATCTATCATGTATGTCACGGTGTAGATCTCAGGCGCGAATGTTGCAGAGACCTCCATATTGCCGATGATTTGAATGATAAGAGGGTTTTCTGTTGAACCATTGTACCAACTAACGAATTTGTATCCATTATTTGGCACTGCTGTAAATGTCGCTTCTGCTCCTTCCACATATTCGCCAGCACCTTCTATTGTTCCGTATGGTGATGTTGCCACACTGACTGCATAAGTCGGCACTTGGAATGTCACCTCGAAAGGTGTGCTTGGAAAGCCTGTCCTTTCGTCGGCTGTGAAAGGAAGCGAGGTCAGAAGCCAATGCTGTTTTACTTCTTCCTCCGCCGTTTTGTTGTACGCTCGGAATGTAATGGTTTCGCCACTTTTCACATTGCTGCGTACACGCAGGTAGTAGTAATCGTTGCCATAGTTGCTTGCCACCGTCGCCACACCACGGCACTCCTCGCCACAGAATGCAGCCAAGGTGTACTCGCTTGGCGCAACAGTTTGTCCATTGATACTCAATGCCGCGAACACCGTCATATCGTATTCGTAATCGTTGGCATCGCAGCTCCAATCCGGCTCCGCCGCATTTGCTGTCAACGACAGCAAAGCGGCAAAAGCCATGATAATGTATTTGTTGAATGTTGTTTTCATACTGTGTGTCAATATACTTTAATGAATCGTTTGTAAACCACGCCCTTATCAGTGACAATACCCAAGATATAGTTACCGTCAACAAGATAGGACACATTCAGTCCCTTTTCTGCATTATATTGCGTGTCTGCGTTAATGATTGCTCCCGACAGGGCAATGATGCGTACACTCTTAATGTCTTTTACATTACCGTTTATATACAGCGTGTTACGCACAGGATTTGGATAAATATTGAAATTGTCTGTCTCAACAGCATCGATGCCAGTGGCATCTGCCACATTCAGCAGTTTTGGCTTTGTGTATGTGCCCACATTATCCTCTCTATACGAAACCGCTTCCTGTACTGCAAGTTCATTTCCAGTAACATTCTCGTATGCCTTGAATGACACTTTGCCATCAGAAGCCTGTCCGTGAATAGTGATGAATAGACGGTCATCAACATATTGGCTGATACCACGACACTCATCGCCAACAAAAGCACCTATAGTGTATGCACCTACAGGGGCTACATTGCCGTTAGCCACCACTTGCGCAATCATTGTCATGTTGTCGGGATATTTGTGCCCATCAACAGTCCAAGGAGAAACTGAATAAGCCTTGATATGGGTTGCGTTATCCGTATCAACAACCTTTGTAATGCGGGAGAAAGGATAGGTGAATTCTTTCTTTGCCGCAGAATAGTACATATATCCTTCGCCATGTTTCAATGTAGTCAATGTTCCTGTCCACTTGCCTCCAACAAACGTTGCAAAATCGCTTTGTCCTTTAATCACATCATTTTCAACAGGATTAAGATTTGCCAAAGCGTCTTCTATTGCTATATCAATAGTAGGAACATATCCTATCCATGTCCATCCTTTCTGTATTGGCTGGGATATCTCTGTCGGCAGATAGATTTGGCCTGACAAATCAAGTTCTGTAGCGGCATTTACCTTGATTTTGTATGCCTCTGTGGGTTCTACTTTTGTCAGCGTACCTGTAAGTCCGTACAATGGGTCGTTAACAAGTTCGTTGTTTATGCCAACGAAACGCTCTACGTCGTCTGCTATAGAAGCGAGCAACTGCTTTGGGTCTTGCTTTGTAGCAAGGTTTGACGACATCCAAGTCCATCCTTCTGCCAATGGCAATGTGAAATCAACCATGTTGTTGAAATTGGCGTAGAACTTCTCTGATGGTTGCGAGTAGCATGAGCCGTTTGACTGGCATACATAGTATGTACCTGTCTCGGTCGGTGTGAAAGTGATGTCGGTTGCACCCTCTATTTTCTCGCCGTCCTTGTACCACTGGTTGCCGCGCTCTATCGAAGACACAAGCACTTGGTCGTTATGCACTGTAATTGTAGGTGCTTGTGGCAAGGCATTGATTTGCAGATTAAGCACATACACGCTGTCACACATATAGTCGTTGCTCTTTGTGTAGAAGTACTGACCTGCCTCAGTTATTTCCTTTCCATGGAAGTCATACACATCACCCTCACAGATAGCCACATTCAGCGTGTCGGGCTGCGGACGTTCCAGCACTCTGTTCATGTTCAGGGTGAATGCCTTTGAGAAAGACAGACCGCCTTCATCGGTAGTGCTGATGCGTACAGAGAACACAGAATCCTCGGCACACTTGAAACACTCCTTTGCCTTCAACTGTGCACCGTCAATCTGGAACATATCATTGTGGATAGCTCCTTCACCCTCTGCCAAAGCGTAGGTGAACTTCACTTCGTCTTCAGAGTCGGTGGTGGACAGTTCACCGATAAAGCCTTTTGCTTCTATGTCATCGTTGAAGATGGTGTCGGATAGGGCAATGTCAGTCGGTGCTTGGTTGAAGTTGACGATGAGGTCTGGTGCTTCCTTCAGCGGTTCCATATTGCCAGTGTTGTCAATGGCAAGCGAGAACAGTTTGTACTGCTTGCCTGCTTCGGTCGGGAATGTAACGATGGAGTCCGGTGCGTATGTTCCGTATTCCTCATATATTCCTGCGTTGTTGGCAAGGAAGAGGGTCACGGACTTCACGCCTGAGCCATTCTCATCATCCTTTGCGGTGAAGGATAGGCTGTAGGAAGCCCCACCCTGGCCCTCCCCCGCGGGGGAGAGAATAGGTTCGCCTGTCACTTTGCTCTGTGGATTGCCTGCATCAATCTTGTTGCACCAACGATTGGTAGGGATAGTATCGTTCTCGTCGAACACGATATTGGCTTGAATGCTGATGGTATCACCCGTCTGCATGGTTGCCAATGGTCGCAGGCTGAAAGTCACGAAGCCTTCGCCTACGTGTGTCGAGTCGTTCACTTGCAGCAGTCCCTTGTCGTGTTCCCACGGAGCATATCCCGTTGCAGGGTCGATGGTGCTGAATGTCCAGAACGCTTGGTTCTTCACCACATCAAGACCGCCAATAACATCGACGAAGATGTCTAATGAGTCGCGCAAATCAATGCGGTTTTGATAGGCATTCGGACTATTCTCCACCGTGTACGACATATTAGAGAAGCAGTAAGTGCCGATTCCGAAGCCTTTCTGCAAAGCCTTGCTTTGGAAATCGAAGCGCACATCCACCATCTGTGCCGCAGCCGTTGCAAACTCAGGGTCATTCTCAAACATAATGGTGTAGTTGAGAATGTCCTTTATACTTACCCATCTAACAGAATCATAACCTGCAGGGCCGATTATTTCGTTCGGGTCATACGACAACTTGCCATCAGGGTCGTAATTGTCTTCTGGATAAGGCTTAGGGTCTGGGTTGTTTGGATTCTGGTATCCTTGGTTGCAACTGACCTGAGCAAATGAAGGTATTTCTATTATTAGACATACCAACAGTATTATTATTGCTTTCATAATCTAATTCTTAACCTGTTAAAAACTCACTCTTTCAACTTTATATATATCTATATTCCGTATGTCTGGAAGAACTTCCCAAACTTTCCCTCCCCTTACACCATCTTGGGGTATCGGTAAAGCTTTACGAAAGAGATTGTCGTCGCCAGGTGAAAGATTTCTTAATTCAATATCGCCTTCTGCCAATCTTCTACCATTATTTACCTTAGGAAGTCCCGCTCCATCTCGATAAGACGAACCTAGATTTTTAGGATTATCAAGAGACCAAGAATTACGATAATCCCAATTACTATTAGGAGCTTTATGTCTGGTTAATTTAGAAGCTCCACCATGAACTCTGTAAATCGGGATACGCGCCTCATTCAAGATAGGCATTTTTGTTAGCCATGGCATTTTTGATAACATATTACCTGTGCCGCCATATTTACTTGCAACAGAACTTAATAAACGTCCTCCAATTTTACCCAACACTTTTCCTCCAATTTTACCTATGGGACCCGCAAGTGCAGATAATCCAATATTTAATGCACTACGGCCTAATTTTTCTGCGTTTGTCAAACATTCATCAGTCCATATCTTGTACAAATCCCATGCTGTCCATAAGAGGAGACCTCCTGCTATAATCAATGGAATTATTTCACCAGAAGGATCTACAAAATTTGTACTACTATTAACCACATAAGCTAAATCATTCATACCATCCACATACATTAGTGGGTCGTGTTGCATAAACCTACCAATATACGGATGTTGGCTGCGGGCACGGAAATAGTAGATACCGAGTTCTGCATCATACTCACGTCCAGTAAAGAGAATATTGTTACCAGCAGACGAAGCCGCAAGTTCTGTACCTATGGCATCTGTGAATGTCGGCACACCATAAACATCGTAAGCAACACGCTCAACCAAATTGCCTTCTGCATTGGTGAGAGCCATTGTAGAACCGAGATGATTTGTGTGGTAATAATACGTTTTATCACCACGAGTCATTTGCAAAGCCTCATCAATATTATTACCATAAAGATAAGAGGCGGCAAGTTCGTTGCCATTGTATTCCTCGACCATCTGGTCACCTATATAATAATAGTTGATGTCATTCTTCGCAATGCGACGACCGAGGGCATCGTACTTGAAAGTGACAGCATCGTTATCGGCAGATACCATACGATTATTGAGGTCGTAAACGTAAGTGTGCTTGTCATCATTGAGCAAATTGCCGTTTCCGTCATACTGCGGAGTGAACGACAGACCGCCAGTGATGGAGGTGTAGGCATTCACGTTGTTGGCAGTGTAGTTGGTGGTTATGCCATTCTCTACTGTCTTCACGCGGTTGCCAAGCAAATCAAACTGATAAGTCTTATCCACCGCCGAGCCACGCTTGAACGAAACCAACTGTGAGATGGCATCATAGCCATAGTTCTCTGTCTGGGTCTCGTCAATACCGTCTTTGCGTTGAGTAATGTTACCAAGAGCGTCATACGTCATAGCAAGGTCGAGTATCTTTGCATCGTCAGCAATGCGCGACAGCCAACCATTCTCGTTGTACTCGTAGTTGGTTGTTATGCCATTGGCGTAAGTCTGCGATGTCTTCTGGCCAGCTACATTATAGGCCATTGCCACAGCCTCACTGCCATTCTGCATGATATTATTTATCAAGTCACGAACGTTAAGGTGTTCCTCCACTTTAATACCGCTTGGATAGGTGTATGAGCGCAGACCGTTTGCGATGTCATAACCATAGCTCATCGTTTTACCATTAAGCGTTTCTGACAAAAGACGACCAGCCTTGTCATAGACAAATTGCACAGTTGCATTCTTGTTGACGGCCTTTAGCATTTGACCAACTGCATCATAACCGAACTCATCGCGGGTGTTGTCAGCATACATCTTGCTAAGCAAATTACCGACCACATCGTAGGTGTATTTGGTCGCATTACCTGCACGGTCTTTGCTTTCAATCACATTACCCAAAACATCGTAACGGTATTGCAACGAAGTGCCATTGGCAAACGAGATTTGCGTGTTGCGGTTCAGTGCGTCGTAAGTCCAAGTGGTGGCATTGTTGCGGGCATCGGTAACTTTTACGAGATTGCCGTTACCATCATACTCAAAAGTTGTCTTGGCATTCAGCGCATCAATATGCGAGAGTTGCTGATTGAGCGATGAGTAAGTGTAGCTTGTCACGTTATTCAGCGCATCCGTAACGGTCAGCAAGTTGGAATTAGCATCGTAGGTGTATCGGGTCGCAGCACCACTTGGCAGTGTTTCACTTGTACGGCGATTCAATCCATCGTAGGCGTAGTTCACGGTGCGTTCCATACCGTCTGTGATGGTAATGCGGTTTCCGTTACCATCGTAAGTGTATTTGGCAATCACGCCCATGTTATCCCAAATTTGAATAACACGGTCAGAGAGGTCATAATCATAGTTGATGGTGTTGCCATTAGGCAGGAACACAGCGATGAGGTTGCCTTTGCCATCATAGTCATACGAAGTCTTTTCTCCTGCAGGATTGGTCTGCGACAGCAATTTGTTGCGCTCGTTGTAGGTCATTGTTGTAGTCTGACCTAACGCATCCGTTACAGAAAGCACGTTGCCCTTTCCGTCGTATGTCAGTTTTGTTGTATGACCAGCGGCATCGGTGCGAGAAAGCACATCGTTTACGGCATTGTAAGTATAGGCCGTGATGTGATTGGCGGCATCAGTGACACGCACAATATTGCCAACCTTGTCATAACTCAACTTGGTGCTGTTGCCCAACGCATCTGTCTGTTGCGTAATACGATTGTTGGCATCGTACTGATAGCTTGTGGTATTGCTACGGCCATCTGTGGCAGATGTGATGTTGCCATAACCGTCGTAACCGAAACGTTGTGTATAACCAGCAGCATCCATGATAGAAGCCGTTGTACCATTGTCGTTATATGTTGTCTTCGTCACGTTGCTGTTGGCATCGGTAGCGGTCAACTGCCATCCGCGCTCGTTATAAGTGAACGAGTTGGAGAAACCTTCCGGTCCGCTAATGCTGGTCAAGTTGCCTTTGGCATCGTATGAGAAACGATAGCTGTTACCGTTCTTGTCTTGATAACTTGCTACTTGATTGAAGTCCGATTCGTATGTGTAACGTTCGGTGTTACCCATAGCATCAGTTGCTGAAAGCATATTACCATTGTCATCGTAGGTGTAGGTCGTAATGCCACCATTCGCATCGGTACGCTTAATGACATTATCGTCCTCGTCGTATTCCAATGTAGCCTGCGTGCCACAGCACAGTCCGACCTTTTCTACAACACGTCCTTTGTCATCCCAACGATAGTAAGAATACTGATTCTTTGGCTCGGTATAGTCGATGAAGACTGTCTTGTCGCCATCGTAGCGGATGCTTTTATCCGTAACATCCGTTTTCATGCGACCGACCATGCCAGCACTGTTGTAGGCAATTATTGTCTTATTACCATTGGCATCGGTAATCTCGTCGATGTGGTTGTCCTTGTCGTAGTCATAGAGCGTGGAGAATCCCATTGCATCTGTGCGCTTACGCAGACGATTCTTGGCATCATATTGATAAGTAAATGCGCCGTTGAGAAACGAAGCCGTGGCACGAGTCATCATGCCGTTGGTATATTCCAGATTGATGGTGTGACCCACAGCGTCTTTGATTTGCACAAGCAGACTGTCTTGATAGGTCAAGTCTGTTCGGTTGCCGAAGCGGTCAACCTCTGCAGTCAATTTCTTGTAAGTTGAATTGCCAAAGATGTGTTTCTCACCAGTCTTTTCCGTTACGGTGTATGTTTCGCCTTCCAATGTTAGCTTACTGAATACACCTGCGGGTGCTTCGAAGTCATTGCCGTAACGTTTGAAGGTGTCAGAGCGTCCATCGCCTTGATAGATAGTTACATCGCCATTGTCGGCTATCTCATAGCGCATTTCATAGCCAAGAGAGAAGCCGAGACCATAGCCATAATTGGTATCGTGCGACGAACTGTTGTAATAGAAGCGCAATTCCATCGGCATTGCCGAATTCTGTGTCTCAAAGTCCGTCTGACCAAAGAACAGAACGCCATTATAGCTGTTCACCCACAACCCATTGGGGCCAGCAATCTTTGGTCGTATGATGTTCTGTGCTGCGACAGTGAGCAGCAGCATAGAACAACAGAATGTGAATATTATACGTTTCATATATTATTGATTTTTTATTTTACTACATAGAGATAAACGTGCGTGTATCCAGATGTTTGTTGCAAGAATAGGTTGACTGTTCGCTGAGTTCCAGGAGAAATGGTTGCATAGCCACGATTATCCACACCTGTATCAGGTATGAGATGCAACTCATGCTTTTCCTCCTTTAGTCCTTCTATTGATGTTGCAATATTGCCACCTTCAACAACAATCAGAAGTTCACAAATACTAACATCTGTGTTGCCGCCATTGGCGTATGTAACAGATATTGGCGAGGCACCATTAAGACGTGTAACCTTTGGACCTTCCAGTTTTATGCCCAAACCAACAGACGTACCAGGTAGCACATTGAAACCATTAGGCAATGTTGCCTGTGTGCCATCGGGAAGCTCAGAAACCACATCATACGAACCGACTGCAGCATCTTGCAGGTTGAAGATGGTGCGCGTGGATGTTTGATCGTGGAATGTGATAGACTCGGCAGGAATGTACTGCTTGTCACGCAACAGTCGGAAGTCCATGATTGAATCGAACAATGCACCGTGAATATCAGTTGTGAGCCAACCGCCATTGCCGCCCTCCTTGATGCTGAGTGATGTTGCACCGAACTGCACCTCGTTGGCAGAGATTGTCATATACACATCATCGTCTGCGGTCTGGTCACTCAACAGGAACTCATTCAGACTCTTGTTGGTCGCGCTGTTAGCTTGCGTCAGTACATAATAGTTGCCAGATTGCACATTAGGCACAAGCAGCTCTTGCTTTCCATCCTCCAATGCACTTGACTTGCGGTCATACTTGGCAGTTGTCGGTACGCTTTCATATGCCACATACATTGTTGAGGGATTTGCCTCCGGGTGATTCAGATACAGGCCGAGGGTCTTGGCTGAAATGCCATCGTGAACAGGCAGTTTGAACAAGCCTGATGTTGTGGCTGATGCGCTTTCGCCAAGCGACAGACGCGCGTAGTTGAGTGAAGTGGCAGCATCACATACGCGACTGTTATTATCATAGTTTGATTCTGCGATAGAATGTGTCGAGTTGGTCTTTACTATGATGTAGTAAGAACCCTCAACCATGTTTGTGATGCGGCCTGTGGCTTCGCGCTCAATGCTGTTGCCAGCTTCAATGCGCACATTGCCTGATACCACACCAACCATTTCATCACTGGCATCCAGTTTGTTGTCTTTCGACATATAGATGACATCGCGAAGTAGACCTTCTGTATCATTGTCGCTGTTGTTCTGCACTGTATAGGTAATAGTGACGGATTCGCCTGCAGTAATAGACGAAGGAGCAGACAATCTTGTTATCGCAAGTTCTGCAGGAGTTGCTGACGAATTGACAATGGCAGCAGTTGTGCGGGTGGTGTTATTGCTTGTGTTTGACTCGTAGATGACATCGTTGGCATCTGTCATAGCATACACAACATAATAGCCTTGTGCATCGGTCGGTACTTTGATTGTTGCCGTCAAGTCGTAGGGCTCGCCAGGTTGCAATACGCCAACGTGGGACTTACTGCCTAACTGTATTGCCTTTTGCTGGTCAAAGTTGTAATCGCTACAGAGGTAGAAGGCATCAGCCCATTTGTCTTTTCGGGTAGGTGCAACACCCACATTCTTGACAGTTGCTTTAACTGTAGCTGTTTGTCCAGCCTTCAAATCACCCTCAATAGAGAAATTGCTGATTGTCAAGTCAGGTAGCGGGGATTGCACAGCAGTGAACCGTGCTGTAGCTGTATTATTAGTGTTGTCGCGCCCATCAATTGATACAATAATATACTTGTTGCCAATCATACCGTCTGAGATAGTGATTGTGGCTTTCTGCTCAATAAATGCGCCTTTCTCCAACTGCTTCACAGAAAAGTTTTCGATCAACTTGTCTGTACGGGTGTTAAGTGTCGCATCATCCGACAGATAAACGGATGCGATTGTGGCATTCGCACTCCATGTGCCATTGTTGCTTACTGTCCATGAAATCTCCACAGGCTCTGCCGTCATTATCTCGTTTGGTACATTAAGCTGAGAAACGGTTAAGTCGGGCAAGTTGCCATTCAGATATATTGGCAGCGAAGAATAGTTGTCGTTGTAAGTCTTTTCTGATACGGACTTATCACGATTGGCGTATGCTATCAAGTAGTAGTTGCCACCCATGATATTTGAGGGCAGTGTTATATGTGACGAGCAATCGACCTTTGCGCCAGACTGCATATCTGCTGTTGATGGCAAAGTGCCGTACTCCATATTCAAAGCAATGGCAGACGAAGCATCGTAAGTCTTACTCTTTGACAAGAACAATTCTTTCTTTACATCCTTGCCAATGATTTCTGTACCTGCGTTACGAACAGAGAATGACACATCAATAGCAGCGCCCATATCTACTGTGGCAGGAGCCGTCAGACCAAAAACGGCGACATTAGTTCCATTCACCTTGGCTTGCTCTGCACTTTGTGCGTCCACATACTCGAATGTTCGCTGAAGATTGGCAGACTTGTTGTTAGCTGTGTTTGACTCTATAATATCATTGTTTATGTTTGTCTTTACAAACACATACTTCAAACCAGTCAGACTTGAATTTTTCGGTATGGTGATATTGGTGCGGAAAGTCTTTGACACATTCTTTGCGAGCGATATTGTGTTGGTGACTGTAGCCAACTGCACAGCATTTGAACCATCGGCTTTGCTGCTTGCATAGAAAGCATCAGTAATCGTTCTATTACTTATGTTAGACTGTCCCACATTGCGTACTGACCAAGCGACGGCAACATTGTCGCCTGTAATCAAATTCTCCTCAGATATTGAGATAAGCGATGCCGCAAGGTCGGTGCTTTGTAGCTCAACCTTGCCAGAACAAAGGATATTGTTATCCTCACCGTCATACTCAAATACGTTGTTGTCGGCATCCACCTTTACATATATATAATATGTGCCCGGCGTGAGTGAGGGTAACTTGACAGAGCAAGTGGCATTATAATCATCGCCCACATATTTGTATTTTGGAGTATATCCACTTGTAACACCTGCGGCTTTCTGCTTCACATGTGCAGGAACAGCTGCAACAGGTTGGTCTATCTGATAGCTTCCAGAACGAGAGCATGAGCCTATGCACACAGCATTACCATCAAGGCCATTGGCAGAAGATGAAATATAAAGTTTATCTGTCCAGCGCGAAGAGAATGGTACGCCTGGGCCAATGTTTGCGACAGAATAGGTAACATCAAACAGTGAGTTGAGTGATACTTGTGCAGGAACCTTGATAGATGTAGGCTTGAAGTCCGCTCCAGGAGTCATCAACACATTGACTTGTGGAGTGCAGCCCCAATTGTTGGCAGTGTTGGCTGACTCATAAACCACATCGTTCAGATCAACTTGCACATGGAAATAAGTCTCACCAGACCACTCGTAAGGAATATGACCTGTGAATGTCAATTCAACAGTTTCGTCTGGATTCAATGATATATCCACGTTCCTGGAATCAAGTCGGTAGTCAAGACCATCTTCGCGGTCGGAATTATGTGAGAGATATAATGCACAGGCTATGTTCTTTGTCGTAGTCGCTGCACCGCCTTTGTTTTGAAGCGTTGCTGTCACCTTGACCTTCTTGCCTGAATAGAACGCAGTTGATGAGGCCAATCCAGATGTCGTGAGTGGGGAAGGTGCAGTGTTTTCTCCTGCGTATGATTCACTATTGTCAACTACAACTGTTACATTCGGCACTTGAAGGTCGGCCAAAGGTGGAATCTGGATTTCAATAGCCTTGTAACGGAAGTTGTCGCTGCGAGTTGGAGTCTCATTTTCTTCATCCACTTTGTTATATTGCGCATCTGTGCTGGCATACAGATAAGAATCTGTAGGATTATATGGACGAGGCAAAACATTACCTACAGAAGAAAGGTCGATATTGGTAACGCTACGCATATCAGAAGTAACCACCACGTCATAGTTGCCATATATTCGTTCTTCAAGTGGGATGTTTACAGTGTTGTTGTACGATTAACCACTTGCCAAGGCCGAAACGTTGCTGACTGTTTTGAGCAGCTTTGCTCCTGTCATGGATGTTCCTCCTTGAATGTCTGGTACGAGCCACACATAATCATTCCACTGAATGTCTCCAGTATTGCCGCGACCATCATTGCAAACAGTCCAGCTGACAGTCATGTCAGAACCAGCAATCGCTTCCGAGCATTCAAGCGCTGTTACATGTAGATTTGGCAGACTAACGATGTGTACAATACCATTGTTTGCCTCGTTAATTACATTAGCACCAGACTTAACACCCATAACGGCATCGGATATGGTGATTTCATAATCTTTGTCTTCGTCCAACGTCGAGTTAGCTTTCAAGTTCACAGAAACGAGTGAGCCCTTGATGCCCTTCAACGGTGAGTTGGTTGAAGACAGGATTGCGAACTTATAGCGGTTGTTGCCCATGTTGCGCGCCGTTACCATGTGGCCTGCACCTCTGCCGGTAATGATGGCAGAAGACGGAGTGATGGTAAAGCCAGAAGGCAATGTCAGCGTGAACTGCACCGCTACAATTTCGCTAAGATTGTCCATATCTATCGTCAGCTGAGTTTCTGTGCCTCGCTGCATTCGCTTTTCAGAAACGGACAGTCTGTTGACTTCTTGTGCCGATACGGTTAGTACCGAACCCAAGAGAGCCAATAGCAAGAGAAAAGTTTTCTTAGCTTTCATATTCTGAATTTTATTTTGTTATCATTACTTTGGTAGAACGGCCTTTTGATCGTACGATATAGACATTGCCTTGTCGTATATTCTGTCGATTCAACTTCTGACCATCGAGAGTATAGATTTCGCATCCGTTGAGCATGTCAGCTGAAATGGCACAGATTGCTGTTGTCTGTGATTGCAACCACTTAATTTCGTCAGCATTGCAGTCTGCGAGTTTGGCTGTGATTCCATAAACATCGCCGACAGTTGCAAGTGCAAACTCGCCAGTTGGAATCGTGCCACCGTTGAATGAATAGCCAATGAAGTGAACGCTATTGCCGTTCTGCTTCTGGCTAACCATAATGCCAAGTGCATTAAGTTCGTTATTCAACTCGAAAGCAGAGACACCATTGAGCACAATGTCGAATGCTGCAACTGGGATTGTTGAGTTGAGAACTAACTTGCCATCAATGATTTGGAGTATTGCGTCGGGGTCAGTTTCAACCAATGGCATATTTGCCCTTGTCCTTGCAGGAGCAGAAGCAGGACTTTGTTCCAACAATAGGTTTACACCGCAAATAGCATCCTGAATGTTGATTGTTTCGTCTTCCCATAGATTTGCTGCGGTGAAGTTGAACGGACGGTTCTGGTATTCCTCAAACATATAGTTGATGACACTCTGGACATCAAGGATGTCGATAGACCCATTAAAGTTTGCATCACCCTGTTCAAAGAAGAAGCGCAGATGGAAGTTGCTGCCTGTCAAATTACTGCTCTTGTCAAGGGCAAACACCTTCAATGTGTCACCGCTATGACCGTAGAACGTGTTCTGAGAGGAAACATACGGCATAGTCAGTAGGCCGTTCTTGTATGACAGTTGCAAAGCCCATTGGTCAGTATTGTTGTAGTTAAACGACTCTGCTTCGGATGTGGTGCAAATGAAGTTCAAGTCCGTATTGTACCTTTGATTTGCATGGTCGTAAAGTACAATGGTCGGAATCTGTGCGGCCAACTGCTCTATATTCAGATGAGCAATATCGAAGTCAATAGTCTTGTCTATCGTCTGATGACTGATGTCTAAAGAAGTGACATTTGGTGAAATCATCGGATAAAGGTCTGAGAACTGATTGTAAGAGAAATTCAACGATGTCAGGTTCGGAAGCTGAGCGGCCAACAATCCAGCATTGCCTGTCAGATTGTTATGTGACAAATCAACTGACTTCAGTTGAGAAAAGGCAAGAAGGCCTGTCGGTATTCCAGTGAGGTTCTTGCTCTTGAAATTTACTCCAACAACATGCCCTTGCTCGATAACGAGACCGTCAAACTTACTTACTGCCACTGGACCAGCAGCCAGATTCCAAGAAGGCGACCAGCCGTTTTCTTGCAGCTGAGTACTGAGAACATTCAAAGCAAGCCATTCGTTATCGTCAAATTGATAGATAGAGAACGAACCTATCTTTTCGTTAGCCTTTCCATAATAGAGCGTACCATCAGCAAATTCTGCATAGATGTCGTACGAGCCAACGCTTGACGGGGCATCTGTGCTTACTGCATTGTCTTCTGTGTTCACGTATGTAATGACAACATCGCCAACGCCTTCAACTTTGGCCACTGTTGCTGCATGAGTTTCGCCGTCATAGCTTATGTCATTGTTTGGAAGTGTGAACTCGTAGAGATTGCTCGAAAGCTGTGCCTTGTCGATATTGAACGAAGCTGACAATGTTCCTTTGTAATTACGAATACCAGTAACTTCAATAGTTCCTTCTCCAGGATAAAGGTTATTCTTGTAAGCAACGGTGTAGTCAGCATCTTCTACAAGATTGTTGTTCCTGTCTGATGTAAATTGCCATTCTGGACGTTTTGAATAGCCATTGTAAACAAAGTTGTCCTCAGGCAGAACAATGCCACCTTCAAGAGCAAGCGGACTAATCTCGAATGAGTAGGTGCGTCTTCCGATACTCAACGGGAACACACCTTGAACCATGAATGTCGCTGTTCCTGCATTCACATTGTTGCGGTATTCATTTACGACATATTGTCCTTCAGCTAAATCACAAGTGAGGTTTGTCTGATAGATTGAATCGCCATAGTTATAGACTTTATTCTCAATGCCTGCAACTTCATGGAAACACACATCTTTATATATGATAGGTGTAAGCATGGTTGTATTTCCGACTGCGTCCACCGTACGGAAACGGATTGTGTGAGTATCCTTTTCAGGATTGAACATCGCAATAAGTTCTGCTGTAAATTCTTCTCCAGAAGCCAAAGTGTCGGTCAAGGCTTTCCATTCTTCGCTATCTTCCACAGCATATTCAATCATGCCGTCAATTCCAGCAGGACTTTCGTACTCGCCGCTAAGCGTGAGCTTATGAGGACGGGAGAGGTCATTCCAACCATCAGGGTCATCAGGAGTAACCTCAAATGAAGAATTAGGCTCAAGCCTTACATCACCAACACCGATAAGGTAAGAGAAAACAACAGTTGCACCAGCAGGAATTGTCCTGTTTTTCCAACACCAGCCCATAGCACTGTCATAAGAACCGTTCTCTATCATAAAGTTGTCACTTCTTTCATAGTTCCCGACTATATTATATGCATTGCTGTTATATCCATAATTTCCGAACCAGAAATCATCAACTTTAGACACACCTGCTAATCCTGCACCAAAGAGGACACATAGTTGTGCGCCATAACCATCTTTCATGGTCAATCCATATGTATTCTCCAATTGGTCTTTCCTGCGTGAGATAGGTGCGCGATCATTACTGCCTATCATAACATCAGCATAAGCTCCCAATGATATTGTAACATCAACACTGTTTGTGTTTGTCAGAGAATAACACATTCTTGCCAATTCGCCTTGTTGCTCAACATATGATGAAAATAAAACCCCATTATAGATTTCACCATTGTTGCAAGATGTCGTATATGTACCATCAGAAGATGCAGTGTTCTTTGACATTGAAACCGTGTTGTCTGAAAACACATATCGTTCATAGTCAAATGAAATTAAAGTACACCAACCATTCATGGTTATATTAAAACTATCATCATAGGTTGCAACAACTTCCCCTGACGCTGTTTCTACAGATGGATTTGCTATAAATTCATCGGTCTGTTTACAGAATAATGCATCACGTCCCCAGTTGTCCATGTATAATGTTTGTACGGGGAACGTAATAGTATGATTTTCTTTGTCAATTACACCTGTAATACTTCCCCCAAAAGTCGCGAAATTAGTAAGGGTTACAATATTTCCTTCTGTCTCTATTAACGTAGCATTATAATAGTCATCACCTGTATAATATTCGTCGAGATACTCGCCATTATACCAGTACTTCTGATTTCCGCGCCATGAGTTTACTGTGTAAGAGCCGGAAATGGTTTCTTCACCATGATCCTCTGCTTTCTTTGTGACGCTAATTGCAGCTTTATACCCTCCATCGGAATATGTTGAGCTATACCAGCTGCCATTGAAATAGCCCTTTACATCTATAGAAGAGCCTTTCTGTTGATAACATAAGTCTGTTGTTCCTACTTGTTCATAGCCAGAAGGAACATAATCAGAACTAGCTGCCCTTGTCATTTTGGAATGAGGTAGGGGCTTTTGCGGTAACTTGGGCTTTGTTTGAGCATATCCATTAAGCCCAAACAGAAATAAGCCCAACACTAGCATTGAGACAAATCTTGTTCCCAATGTTGAGCGACGTGTTCGCCACTGTTGAATTTGTTTTGAAATCATATTTGTTAGTTTAATACTTTGGTAAGTTTGTAGTTATGTGGTCGCAGCGCTATGCCGCAATCCACATGAACTCATTGTAAACGTCCTGAATTATCTTCGGGTAGTGTTCTGGAGCGCACCTTGAAGAAAATCTTTGGACAAGAAAGAGGCTGGTCATCAAGAGTTTATATCTTGATATGGAATAAGTCCAACCATTGCGATGCATTTGTAGTTTGGCTACATTGATGGCTGTCAGTGAAAAGTTGAAGGCATTTTGCAGTGCGTTCTTATTTCGAGATTAGCAATCCGTTAGCCCTGTGAATTGCTTCGCATCGCGATAGCAGTTATGAGAAGCTTTACATAAATTATATCGCGACAGCAAGCAGTTTACGGGACTTATGGATTGTCAGGCAAGACACAAGAGACAGCTGGACTTTGCGTTCAACGCATCGTTCGCCTCCCTGAATGCCGCCAAGGTCTTCATAAAAGACAATGGCATGGACAATTCCATGGCAAAAGTTAAGTCGCTGATGTTCAATGCGAACTATACGAAATTACTTTTCGACATGTCCCGATGCCGACCGAACCGAACTTTAATTAGTAGGGTTGTCAAAGAACTCATTGGCTGGCAGCCAAAGGCTGCGTAGCCATATACTCAAATTTTAACGAACTATTGTTATTATTCAAATGTTTTTTTTAACGCGCACAGGATTCGTCATCCCAAACGCTACCTTTAGTTTTGCAAACAGGCTTCCCCTCCTCCTGCACCTCTTGCTAAGAGGTGTGAAAAGGGGTGTAAAATGGTGGCTAACAATAGATAAGATAAAACTAAGCAGCCTGTTTTTGGGAAAAACAACGTTGCCTAATGTGTTTTTTTTAGCAAAAAGTTTGGTTGGTATATCCTTTTGTTGTAACTTTGCACCCAGTTATCAACCAACGGGTTAAACATCCTTTACAAAGCTGATAACAAAACAGTTCAAGTCCCATGTTCGATGGGATCACACCTCTTAGCAAGAGGTGC
>OHFW01000071.1_pt1 | contig 57372 bp, 61 predicted proteins | sample 1567601 | NCBI WGS metagenome assembly OHFW01 (sample SAMEA3879594, study PRJEB24766) | human gut metagenome | biome: human-associated habitat; feature: feces | place: USA | collected 1985/1987 | reverse complement strand
TCGTCAGCTCGTGTCGTGAGATGTTGGGTTAAGTCCCGCAACGAGCGCAACCCCTGCTACCAGTTGCCATCAGGTAACGCTGGGCACTCTGGTAGGACTGCCGGTGACAAGCCGGAGGAAGGTGGGGATGACGTCAAGTCATCATGGCTCTTACGAGTTGGGCTACACACGTGCTACAATGGCACCTACAGAGGGAAGCGAGATCGCGAGGTCGAGCGAATCTTAAAAAGGTGTCTCAGTTCAGATTGTACTCTGCAACTCGAGTACATGAAGTTGGAATCGCTAGTAATCGCGGATCAGCATGCCGCGGTGAATACGTTCCCGGGTCTTGTACACACCGCCCGTCACGCCATGGGAGTTTGTTCTGCCTGACGGCGTTGAGCTAACCTAGCAATAGGAGGCTGGCGACCACGGTAGGGTAAGCGACTGGGGCGAAGTCGTAACAAGGTAGCCGTAGGGGAACCTGCGGCTGGATCACCTCCTTTCAAAGAAACGAAGCAGTAAGGATTACTGCCTACGTATCCTCTTAAGATATCTGGTGGCAAGCCGTTTAAGGGTTTGTAGCTCAGGTGGTTAGAGCGCACGCCTGATAAGCGTGAGGTCGGAAGTTCAAGTCTTCCCAGACCCACCAAGACTGCGAGAGCAAGATAAAGTTTGCTTTTATGGTAAATCGGGGGTATAGCTCAGCTGGGAGAGCACCTGCTTTGCAAGCAGGGGGTCAGGAGTTCGATCCTCCTTACCTCCACCAAGATATGGCAAGAAGAAAGAGTTACCTAAGCGATTAGGTAAGGGCACGAGAGTGCGAGTTATAAAGACATTGTAAATAAGAAGAAAAGAAACGAATTAGAGTAAAATCTAAGGAGAAAGTAGAAAATACACCTTTTAATATGAAATATTAAAAACGGGTAAATTTTACTGAGAGTATAGATGAGATTCCAGGGATGGGAGATTATTTATACGTAAAGAATCAAGCGATAGGTAAGAGCATTTGGCGAATGCCTAGGCAATCAGAGGCGAAGAAGGACGTGATACACTGCGAAAAGCCGTGGGGAGCTGTGAATAAGCATTGATCCGCGGATGTCCGAATGGGGAAACCCGGCCGCAAGGTCACTTTCACACGAATACATAGTGTAGAAAGAGCGAACGCAGGGAACTGAAACATCTAAGTACCTGTAGGAAAGGAAATCAACCGAGACTCCGAAAGTAGTGGCGAGCGAAATCGGACCAGCCGATGGATTTATTAATAAGAATTGGAAGCATCTGGAAAGTTGCACCAAAGAAGGTGATAGTCCTGTACAAGTAGAAAGTTAATAAATTCTTGAGTAAGGCGGAGCACGAGAAATTCTGTCTGAAAATGGGGAGACCACTCTCCAAGGCTAAGTACTACTGATTGACCGATAGTGAACAAGTACCGTGAGGGAAAGGTGAAAAGCACCCCTATAAGGGGAGTGAAAGAGAACCTGAAACCGAATGCTTACAAGCAGTCGGAGGGTCTTTAAGGCCTGACGGCGTACCTTTTGTATAATGGGTCAGCGACTTAGTGTATGTAGCAAGCTTAAGCCGATAGGTGTAGGCGTAGCGAAAGCGAGTTTTAATAGAGCGATAAGTTACATGCATTAGACCCGAAACCGAGTGATCTAGCCATGAGCAGGTTGAAGGTTGGGTAACACCAACTGGAGGACCGCACCCATATCTGTTGAAAAAGATAGGGATGACTTGTGGCTAGGGGTGAAAGGCCAATCAAACTCGGAAATAGCTGGTTCTCCGCGAAAACTATTTAGGTAGTGCGGTGAGCGGACACCTTGAGGGGTAGAGCACTGAAAGAGCTAAGGGGGAGCGATCCTTACTAAACTTTATCAAACTCCGAATACTCAAGAGTGATACTCACCAGACAGACATTAGGTGCTAAGGTCTAGTGTCGAGAGGGAAAGAGCCCAGACCGTCAATTAAGGTCCCAAAATTATGGCTAAGTGGTAAAGGAAGTGAATTGTCCAAAACAGTCAGGAGGTTGGCTTAGAAGCAGCCATCCTTTAAAGAAAGCGTAATAGCTCACTGATCTAAACAAGACGATTTGCGCCGAAGATGTAACGGGGCTAAAGCCATATACCGAAATTACGGATTTACACGTAAGTGTAAGTGGTAGCGGAGCGTTCTGTAGGCCTGCGAAGGTGAATCGTAAGGTTTGCTGGAGGTATCAGAAGTGAGAATGCTGACATGAGTAGCGAAAAGAAGAGTGAGAGACTCTTCCGCTGAAAGTCCAAGGTTTCCTGCGTAAAGCTAATCTGCGCAGGGTTAGTCGGCCCCTAAGGCGAGGCAGAGATGCGTAGTCGATGGGAATCAGGTTAATATTCCTGAACCAACTAGGAAGTGACGGATTCAGTAAATTGTATGTCCTTATTGGATTGGATATGCAGTGAATGAGTTCCAGGAAATAGCCCTAGTATAGACCGTACCCCAAACCGACACAGGTGGACAGGTAGAGAATACCAAAGCGCTTGAGAGAACTATGTTGAAGGAACTAGGCAAAATACTTGCGTAACTTCGGGATAAGCAAGCCCCATTTTAAGGCAACTTAAGGTGGGGGGCACATACTAGGGGGTAGCGACTGTTTACTAAAAACACAGGACTCTGCTAAATTGAAAGATGAAGTATAGGGTCTGACGCCTGCCCGGTGCTGGAAGGTTAAGGAGAGATGTGAGAGCATTGAACTGAAGCCCCAGTAAACGGCGGCCGTAACTATAACGGTCCTAAGGTAGCGAAATTCCTTGTCGGGTAAGTTCCGACCTGCACGAATGGCGTAACGACTTCCCCGCTGTCTCCAACATAGACTCAGCGAAATTGAATTCTGAGTTAAGATGCTCAGTACCCGCGGTTAGACGGAAAGACCCCGTGAACCTTTACTATAGCTTTGCAGTGGTATTAGGTGACAAATGTGTAGGATAGGTGGGATGCTATGAAGTTATGACGCCAGTTGTAATGGAGCAGACGTTGAAATACCACCCTTTTGTTATTTGATATCTAACCTGCTTCCCTGAACGGGAAGAGGGACCCTGCATGGTGGGTAGTTTGACTGGGGCGGTCGCCTCCCAAAGAGTAACGGAGGCGCGCAAAGGTTGGCTCAGACTGGTCGGAAATCAGTCGTCGAGTGCAATGGCATAAGCCAGCCTGACTGCGAGAGAGACATTTCGAGCAGAGACGAAAGTCGGTCATAGTGATCCGGTGGTCCCGAGTGGAAGGGCCATCGCTCAACGGATAAAAGGTACTCCGGGGATAACAGGCTGATTCCGCCCAAGAGTTCACATCGACGGCGGAGTTTGGCACCTCGATGTCGGCTCATCACATCCTGGGGCTGGAGAAGGTCCCAAGGGTTCGGCTGTTCGCCGATTAAAGTGGTACGCGAGCTGGGTTTAGAACGTCGTGAGACAGTTCGGTCCCTATCTGCCGTGGGTGTAGGATACTTGAAAGGATTTGTCCTTAGTACGAGAGGACCGGGATGAACATACCTCTGGTGTACCAGTTGTTCTGCCAAGAGCAACGCTGGGTAGCTAAGTATGGACGGGATAACCGCTGAATGCATCTAAGCGGGAAACCCACCTTGAAACTAGGTATCCCAATTAAGACCGTGGTAGACCACCACGTTGATAGGTCAGGTGTGTAAGTACAGCAATGTATTTAGCTAACTGATACTAATAGTCTGATTGGCTTGATTTTTTTACGTATAAATAATCTTCCATAAGATGTTTGCTCAGTCGTTCCTTGTATGCAGTTGGATGATCTGGTGATTCTAGCGAAGGTGTCCCACCCGATCCCATTCCGAACTCGGACGTTAAACCCTTTAGCGCTGATGGTACTTCGTCTTAAGGCGCGGGAGAGTAAGTCGTTGCCAGATCTTCTAACTGCATACTCCTTCTGTTTATGTTTGTTGTTCTTTATTTGCCCTTGCTCCTTTGCAAGGGCTTCTTTTTTTTCTTAATCTTTATATCACCCCCGCCGTCCTGCTATCCACCCACCTGTTTGGTTTATTGGATACTCCACTATTGTGACCTTTGATTTTCCGTTGTTATATTTAGGTAAATAACAAAATCGGTGTACGAAAAATTCGTTACCTGTATACGATATTTAATCGATTGATTTTAATTATATAATTGTATAAACTTTTAAGTGTAGCGAGTCTATTGCTACAAAAAAATTTTAAATATAATAAATAAACTCTAAGGGAGTATGATGATGAAACAAGGTACTGTTAAATGGTTTAATTGCAAAAAAGGATATGGATTTATTGAACCTGAGGGCGAAGCAAAAGACGTATTTGTACACATTACCCAATTGGAGAAAATTGGTATTCGTAAATTGAATGACGGCCAAAGGGTCGGGTTTGATCTTTATGATGACCGCGGCCGTATAGCTGCCGGAAACATCAAACTCCTGTAATATTATAAACTCTGAATAAAAATTGGTAAGGGGGAGGCCTTTGAACGAGGCCTCTCTTTTTTGGTGTTTTTCATTTTTTTATCATCTATACTACAAGAAACAAGAGGAGCGTAAAATGAGATTTATATCGCTTTTTGGGGCAATACTGGGATGTGTTTTTCTTGCCGGCTGTGGTGATGAGAAGCGTGCTGAAGGAGATGTTCTTGTCGGCATATCGCTGCCGTTGAGCGGCGAGTTTGCCTTTGCCGGCGATGCTCTCCGCGAAGCAGCGTCATTGGCGGTAGATGAGGTTAATAAAAGGGGCGGAAAGTACCATTATAGGTTAATCATTGAAGACGATGCTTTTGAGGCAAGAAAAACCGCAGCGGTTGTCAATAAATTTATAAATACGGATAAGGTAGATGCGATTATCAGCTTTGCCTCGCAGGCCGGTAATATTGTAGCTCCTCTGGCTGAGCGGCATCAGATTATTCATATCAACTTTGGAGCAACGGACGAAGCCGTTTTGACGGGGAAGTATAATTTTGTACATTGGACACCTCCGGCAGAAACAACACGAAAACTGTTGGATTTTTTTGAAAATCGGGGATGGAAAAAAGTTGTTGTTATTGCCGCTAATAATGCTGGTACGCTTTCGTTGGCGAAAACACTTTTTGAACAACAAAACAATTATCCGCAGATTAATCTGACAACATATTACGTGCAACCGGCTGAAAAAGATTTTCGGATGCTGTTGGCAGAAGTAAAACAAAGAAAACCGGATGTTGTTTTGGTGTTGATTTACGGAGGCAGCATTTATCCTTTTATTAAACAGTATCGTCAACAGAATCTGAATTTTCCGTTGGCTAACATTGAGGCGTTTTCCATGTTGCCGGATTTTTCCCTTATAGACGGGATGTATTTGGCAGATGTTGCAAAGGGCGGGGAAAGTCTTGAATACCGGTTGAAAAAAGAGAATCCTCACAGCAGCGTTTATGCAATCGGTAATATTTATGATGCGGTTATGTTAATATCCGAAGCGTTTGAAAATTCACAGGAGAGAAAAGACGCTGTCGATGTTCTTAAGGGGATAAAGATATATGAAGGTTCAGTCGGAAAGCTGGAGCAGGACAGCCGAGGTTTCTTTGCGGCTCCGGCGGTTTTGGAAAAAGTTGAAAACGGACGACTGCTTGTAATTGAAAACTGAGAAATTATATTATTATGAAAGATGTATCTGAGGTGTGATATGGAATGGGAAAACCGACATAAGGCTCTTGCCGCAGTTGTCCTGATTTTGGTTGTTGCGGCGTTAGTTATGTTTAATTAAAGGCATTAACGGAGGTGTAAAATGAAATGGTGGCATTGGCTGGTAATAGCTGTTTTTGCATTCGCTGTAATAATTTCATTGTTTTTCTAAAAATCTGCAAATAAAGTCTTGACAAGACTTGTAAAAAAGCGTATCTATACGCTGTCTTCACGATATGGGGTATGAACTAATTTATCGCGGGGTGGAGCAGCCCGGTAGCTCGTCAGGCTCATAACCTGAAGGTCGTAGGTTCAAATCCTGCCCCCGCAACCATTAAAAAAGCCAGTCTTTATGACTGGCTTTTTTTGTTTTTGAAATCTGTGGTCAGATTTTTGTTTGGGGATGTCTGTTTTCCTGTGAGCAGCGGGTGTGCGGAGAAATGCCGGAATTGGAACTGTTTGAACAAAGCAAAAATTAATTTTATTTTTGCAGAAGGTATAAAGTCAGGGAGTTTTTGTTTTGTTTAAAACTTTCTGACTTATTTGGGATTCAGAGGATTTTATCAGAAAACAATCAGGCTTTGGGTGATAAATGTTTGACAAGCGGAAATATAATTCCTATGCTTTACCTGAAAAAATTTAATTAGCACTTATTATGGAAAATAGATTTGTAAAATGCGCCAATTATATAAACTATACTTGGCAGCATAAAAAGGCTTTTTTGCGAGTGGAGATGCAATGTCGAGGTTTTAATTCTCTCAGGGGATATTTGCACGACGTTGACAAGTTATTTCGCTACTTGGCTTTTTTGTGGGGGCGAGAAGACTGGCAGATTCAGAAGGCTCATCGAGAGACTTCCAGTCATCATGCCGAGTACAAGAGGCATCCGCATACCGAGGAGGATTATATGCTGATGGTGATTGACTGGGAATGTGCGCCGCTGACCAAACCGGACAAGCCTTTGCTGGCTTTTGCGACGATGCTGAAATGGTATCCGCAGTTGGAAGCTCGGGTGATGCCGTATATTTTAAAATTTAACCTCTTTGACGAGGTTGCCATTAATCAGGCAGTGGAATATCAGTTGTGCAGTCGTGATGAAGCAAAGCAAATCGCCCGTCGATACGGCTGGTGCGGATAAGGCAGGTTAGAAACGAGATTCTCAAAGCAATGCTTTGGTGGTCTCGTTTTTTTATGGTATTTTCAGCTTGACTTTTGTTTTGTTTAGGATATAATTCCTATTGTCAAGGGCGGTACTGTATCAGAATCTTTCGTATGTTACGAAAGATTTTTTGTTTTTTTAGAAAAAGGAAAAGCGAATGGAGAATAGAATACAATACCGGGGAAACGGCGAAGTGACGGAGTTTTTCTATAACTTCGTCATTTTTGCCGCGGGTGATATGGAAGTTTATTTGGATGACGCGCTTCAGGTTTCCGGTTATGAAGTTGTCGGTGCCGGTGACAAGGAAGGCGGGAAGGTCGTTTTTGAAAAAGCGCCGGCGTCAGGGGTATTGGTAACTTTGTCCCGAAAACTGGAAATCAGCCGCCGCAGCGATTTTCAGGAAGGCGGGGTTTTGCGTTCAAAAATACTTAACTATGAATTTGATTATATTGTGGCCTGTTTGCAACAAATCAGTGCGGCGATTGATCGGACGATGATTTTGCCGGCTTATGCCGAAGACGTTAACTTGAAACTGCCCAGTCCGTCGTGCGGAAAAGCCATTTTGTGGAATGAAGACGCCAGCGGCTTGTGTAACTCCGATGTTGACATCAATAATCTGGATGCGGCTTTAACTGAAGCCGTAGCGACAACAACGGCTAATGCGGCCGCAACGGCAGAACAGTCGGCAATAGCAACGGCGCAGGCCGCTGTTGCAACGGAGAAAGCCGAAGAGGCGACACGGGCGGCGGAGGCAGCCGAAGAAGCTACTTTGCAAAAGCTGGATACCGATGTTGAAAATATTTCGGCAGAAGGCAAGAAAAATATCATCGTCTGGGGGATGCCGGATTATGACAAGGCGGTCGATAAGGTTCCCGAAGAACTTTATACGGCGCCCTGCAACGGTTATGTGTTTTTACACGCTCGGGGAAATCCGACGATAGAAAAGGAGCCTTATGGCATGTATCTTGAAGTCGGCAGCACGGAAAGCAATTTGCAAAAATTTTATGCCCGTTACGGAGCGATGCCGCAAAACGGAAATTTGGGCAGTTCGATTATGCTGCCGCTAACCAAAGACGACGTATATCGGTGTACCGGGCTGGGTTCGGCCCCAAGGTTTGTGTTTATTCCATGCAGAGGAGAAGCTTGAGATGTTTATAGAAGTGAAAGACGGACGTTTAATCGGTTGGGGAGAGTATCCCTTCAGCCGTACGGCGGTTGAGATTGATTGTCAGTATACAGGTAAATTTGCCAATGGATATGAAATTTCCGGCGGGCAGGTTAGGTACCCTGAACCGGAGTTGTCTTACCGCCAGAAGCGGGAGGCCGAGTATCCGTCTCTGGGAGATATGGTGGATGCCTTTTGTAAAGCTGCGCAGGGGGACGAGGGCGAGTTGTCCGCTTTAATGGAGCAGCGTGCAGCGGTAAAGTTAAAATATCCCAAGTAAATTCGAGGATACCCCCGGATGCTTCCGGGGGTATTTTTAATCCAAAAGTGCGGCAACCAGTTTTCGAACTTTACTTATCTGTTGTTGTTTCAAGGGCTGCAATATAGACATATCCAAGCTCGAAACTTGCCGCAAGACGGTATCGGCACCGACAGACTTAAAAAGATTGGCTCGCGGAGACGTTGAATATAATCTGGCTTTGTTTCCGTAAACGAGGGCTGCCAGGCAAGCGTGGACACGGTCTGTGTAAACGATGTCGGCATTTTTGTACAAGGCAAGGTAGTCGTACGGCATATCCGATATCAAGGTGTTTTCTTCTTTGAGAAAAAGGCGTTCTATCGGTCCCCAGGCGTTATGATGGGTACGGATGACGATTTTGTCCTGATGATTCATTTCCGGTTTGTTATGCAGGTTTTGGGCGAGGTCAAAATTTTCAACGTCAAAAGGTGTAATCTGCAAGTGGGGAGGCGTATATATTTCCGGAAGAAAAAAGGCACAATCTATGCCTTCTTCTATCAGCGGGCAAAAGGGCTGGAAGTTAACAAAGGTTTCATGGTCGCGGGCAAGGAGAGCAAATTTGTGAAGTTTTGCAAGGAACTCGTTGTTCATTTGGGTTTCGTCTGCGGTATATCGGTCCGGACCGGCACCTAAAAACAAAACGGGAATTTTTCTTTGAGCCAAATGCAGCAGGGTTTTACCGCTGGTTGCGATAAATTCTTTGGCTAGGCACATGCCGGGAACAACTACTAAATCAACGTCGGCCACTTGGGCGAGCTCTAGGCTGTTATGTATATAGTCAGGGGCTTTTTTGATTTTAGGATAACCAAAAAAATTCTTTTTGATGTGGTCCTGTCCGTGGCTGAACATCCAGTGTCCGGCACAGCCGGTGCGAAAGACGGCTGCATCAGGGAAAGCCTGGCGAATAATCGCTTCGGCGCCCAACCCGAGAAAGGCGTTGCCGATATTGTGAGGCCATAAGCCTACGTAGAGGGCAATGTTTAAGGGTGTTTTCATATTTGCTCCTTGGTTAAACGGTTGTTTTGAGAGATGATTTTATCAATAAAGTCACTTAACTGTTGTTTGAAACGGTCTTGCGAGTAAAGCCGAAGAGCTGTTTGCTGGCAGGCTTGTATTTGGGGCAGCAGTTTGGTGTGCGGCGTTTGTGCCAGTTTTTCAACGGTTTGTTTTATTTCCGAAACAGTGCAATTTTTCAGGATTGTTCCGCAGCCGGGCGGCAGCTCTATTCCGCAGTTATTGCTTAAGACAGGATAAAGGCCGCTTTTCATCAACATTGCGCAAGCCGGGGAAATGCCTTCGGCACAAGACGGAGCGATAAAACAAAAACATTGTTCCAGCAGGCTGCGGAATTCGGCGCTTTGGCAATCCATAAAACCGTGGCAGGTAATGTTGGGAAGTTCAAAAAGTTCGCGGTGATATAGTTTGAGAAAATCAGGCTCATTGTTCAGTCCGGCAGTGATGTGAAGGCGGCAGTGAGGCATAGAGGCGAATGCTTCCAAAACCAAATCGAGGCCTTTGTGAACGGCACCATGCCCAAAATGCCACAGAAAGCCGTTTCCGCTGCGGCATATTTGTTCTGCCGTTTTAATCAAAGGCGGATTGAGGGTGTTGGTTGTGACCAACGTCAGTTGGCGGCGCCATTCTTTCGGATAAGTTTGTAACGTTTGACGGTTGCCGATAAGCGCAGCAAAGTCGGCAACGGCAAAGGACTTGTCCATACAGTCGTCCGGACGCGAGCGTCGGGGCCGGCAGGTGTTGCCTTTTCTGCGGCTGCCGAGACATTCAATTCTTTTCCGTTCAGCCTGGTTGGCAAACGGTTGGTAGCTTTCTGAAAACAGGACGGCTTTTGTCGCTTTGGGCTGAAGCTTGGCAAAACGCTCAAGATTCCAGTAATTGTCAAAAATGATGTCGTAGCTGCGGCGAGGAATAAAGTCAGCGTCGCCGTTGGATACGACGTCGACAAGATATCCCTTGTCGAGAAACAGGCGGCAAATGGCATGACTGCTCCAGACGACCGCGTGTTGTCGGAGCTTTTGCGGATTGTCTGTGTATGGGATGTAACAAACCAGGACATATCCGCGGATTTTATCGCGGGGTATTAGTGTTCTTACCTGTTTGAAGCGTTTTTTACGTTTGGCTTTGAACAAGTTGCGTTTTTGGCGATTGAAAATGCAAAGGCCTGTGAGGCTCAGACTCAGGTTAAAGAGGAGTTTGCTGCGGCGTAAATATTCCAATAGTTTAATCATTGATTATCTTCCTGACGATAATGTCGGCAGATGTTTTCCAGGAAAACTGCCGCGCCCGGCGGAGAGATTGTTGCACAAGCCGTTGTCTCAGCTGCGGATTGTCAAATAAATCGGTAAACGCCTTAACCAGACTTTTCTCATTGCGGGGATCTATCATAATGCCGGCGTTACCAATCACTTCAGGCAACGATGACGTGTCGGAGGCGATGACCGGACAGCCGCATTGCATCGCTTCCAGCGGCGGAAGCCCGAACCCCTCGTAGAGACTGGGGTAAACAAAGCAAAATGCGTCAGAGTAAAGAGCCGCCAAATCATCATCGTCAACATATCCGGTCAGAATGATGAACCGTTTGCAGTCTTTTAGATTTTTGATTTCCCGTTGCAAAAAGGGGACAAATGTTTTCCACGAGGCTCCGCCGAGTACAAAATATAAATTTTCGGTTTGGCGCAAAGCAGTAAATTCGGCAAACGCTTTAACGGCAAAGATAAGGTTTTTGCGGGGTTCTAAGGTACACAGGCTGAAAATATAGGAAGCGTTTTCCGGGATGTTGTATTTTCGCCTGATGTCGGAAAGCTTGTTTTGGTCGCGGCAGGGGAAAAATTTTTTTGAGGCCGCCAAAGGGACGATGCTGATACGGTCTTCTTGCAAGCCGGGCAGGGCATAAAGAAAATCCCGTTTGGTGTTTAGCGAGTTGGCAAAATAGTGCTGAGTGTTGTTCATGGCAGACAGGAGTTTGGCAAACCAGCAGTTTCCGTTTTTCATTTGAGGATAAAATTCGGGAAAAAGCAGCGGAATCGTATCGTGCAGAAAAAGATAGCGGCGGATGTGAGCGGCCTTGCAAATGATTTTCGGAGCCGGATGCATCGGTGAGAAGTAGGCGTGCCATTTTCGGAGTTCTTTGCTGCGGAAGAAGGAAAGCAACGGTCGTATTGCGAGGTTGAGTCCCGAAATCAGGAATGCCGGAATTTTCAGAAAGCGACGCAGGATTTTTCGGTGCGGACGGTGTTTGAGCTTTTTCATATATTGTTTGAGTGCGGCAACCGCAAAATCTGACGGAGTATAAATTTTGAGCAGGGGCAGCCGGGCTAACATCCGGTCGCTGCGCCGCAGAAAGGAAAGGTTGGACAAGCGTTCGGGGCTGCAATATAAACAAACGTTTATTTCCGGACGGGAGGCCAGCTGTTCAAGAATGCAGCGTGCAGTGAAATAAATGCCGGAGCGTGCGGACAGCTCATCCACTGAATCGGCCAGTACGTCCGCATCAAAAATCAAGTTACATTGAGCAGACATTTTTAAATCCTTTGACGATGGTTTCGATTGTTTGCCGCCAGTTGAAATTTTCGGCTTGTTTTTTGCCAAGTTCCGACAGCTTTTGCCTCAGGCTTTCGTTATCGGAAATTGTTTTCAGCGCCGCGGCGGTTTCCTGTTCATCGTCGGCACTAATATATAAGGGAGCCTTTCCGCCGACTTCCGGCAGAGAGGAGTTGTCTGCACAGATGACCGGGGTACCGCACTGCATCGCTTCCAGAACAGGCAGGCCAAACCCTTCGTAAAGGCTGGGATAGACGAAAGCGAGAGCTCCGTTGTAAAGCGGTGCAAGGTCGGCGTTGTCGACGTATCCGGTAAAAATTATGCGGGAAGCGAAGTTTTTGTAATTTTCAATTTCACGGAGACGGGATTTGATTTTTTCGGTATTGGAACCGGCAATAACCAAAGCCGATTTGTTTTCCGGGTTTTGCCGGGCGAAACAGCAAAAAGACTTTATGAGATGCAGGAAGTTTTTGCGCGGAGAGTCTGCCGATAAGCCCAGAAAGTAAGTTTCCGCGGAAATGTTGTATTTGCGCTTTACACTTTTTATCAAACGGGAGTTTGTCAGCGGGCGGAAGCTTTCTCCGGCGGCAAGGCCGGTTTTGAAAGTGACGGCTGACTGAGGCAGCGTGGCGTATTTGAAGAAATCACATTTGGAGTATTCGGAATTGAAGAAGATGAGATCAGCGGCGACGTCCGACATCCAAGAAGCATATCTGCGGCAAAATTCCGGGGTGCTGAAATGCGGGCATGCCAAGGGAATGACGTCGTGTATAAAGAGGGCGGATTTTATGCCGGAGGAGTAAACGAAAGGCGAAACCGGCAAAAACGGACTGAAATAGATGTCAAAGGCGGATAAAATCTCGGTATACTTGTGCTGATATAATATACGGAAAAGATTTTCTTTGCAGCGGACGCCAAAAAGCTCGCGTTTTACGGCGAAGCGCAAGTGCGGCAAAGTGACCGTCCGCTCCAGCAGATGCAGGAGGCCGCAGTCGGAAAGATAGTCTCGGGCACAGCCTTTGGTTGTCCCGACGCAGGGATAAATTTCAATTTCGGGATGGGCCGCAAGTCTGCAAAAGAGTTCATCGGCAACGCGGTAAAGACCGGCTTTCTGCGAAGCGGAAATTTGCAGGCTGATGTCATAGAGAAGTTTTATTTTGGTTGCCATTGTCGTCCACGTCCCTGATGTTCAGTCAACGGCAAGCAAAAATCGGGAAGTTGAACGATTGCCTTTGCCCGGCAATTCCGGCGGTTTTTAAAATACAACGGTATTTCTGGACATGGCCGCCGGCTTCCCGATAGGGAGCTTGGATAATTTGGCGGCAGAAAAGGCGATACGGCCGTTGTAATCGGATATGGTCAAGTTGCAGCATCGTTTTCTCCGTCGTCAAAAAATAGGAAGATGCGGAACAATGACAGCCATACATATACGCTCATAACCCGAAAACGGTGTTTTCAGGCAGATATGATTCCGGCGGCCATACGGCTTTCGGACATATGAAAAGACGGTGCAGAAATCCGACACCGAAACAACGGCGCAGTCTTGCACCGCCGAAATAAAGCTTGTCACGGCTCCGTACCTTCAAGGTACACGGTATAATTGTTATTACACCTTGACAAAGAGTATGATAAAACCTTAAGTTTGGCAAGAAGAAATTTTCATTCTCATTAAAGTCAGTCGTTGGTATTGACGGGAATCATTTTAAATGTTATGAAAACGGAACAAATATATAATCAATTACATCCTATGGACTAAAATGAAAATCGTACTTTACAAACGCAATAATTTAATCGGAACAGCGGGTGGTTCCGAAAAGGTTTTGTGTCGTTTTGCCAATGAAATGACTTCCCGCGGGCATGAAGTGGCGTTGATGACCAGGGATTATGCGGTGGGGGTTCCTTTTTATCCCTTGAGCGACAAAGTGCGGATTTGTAATTTTCCGGTCAGCCGTGATTCTTCTCTTAATCTTGTGCTGAGGGCGCTTGATAAACTTTTGTTTATGGTGGGCGGGATTATTCCGGCTGTGGCAAAACTTACCCGTGCATACAAAAGGGCCGTTTTTATGAATGAAAGGCTGCGGGAGGAAAAGCCGGACATTCTTGTGACGGCGGGAATTTCAGATTTGACGGACTTTTCTTACGGGCATCGCTTGCCGGTTCCGAGCGTGGTTATGATTCACAGCGAACCGTCGGTCTTTTTCAGACGCCGGGGCTTTATCAAAGAACGTTTGTACCGAAAAACAGCAGCGGAGGCGGACGTTGTGCAGGTTTTGTTTTCCGAGTATGAGAAGACTGTTCGCCGGTTCGGTGCAGAAAGAACGGCGGTTATCGGCAATGCGGTTGAGCTGTCGAAACTGTCGGCGACTTCTGCTTCTGACAAGAAAGATTACAAAATTGTTTATGCGGCGCGGTTTGAAAAGGGCAAACAACAGGAACTGCTGGTGCAGGCTTTTGCAAAACTGGCGCAAGAGTTTCCCCTGTGGCGTGTGGAGTTGTGGGGTCAATCAAAGTGCAAAGAGAAAAACAAAACAGAGGCTTTGATTAGAAAGAATCATCTTGAGGAACGGGTGTGCATCTGCGGCGTATGCGATGATTTGGAAAGCAGGCTTTTGCAGGCGGACATATGCGCTTTTCCTTCGCGTTTTGAAGGTTTTCCGCTGGCGCTGGCCGAAGCGATGGCGGCCGGTCTGCCTTGTGTGGGACTTCGCTCTGCGAGCGGCGTTAACTTGTTGATTAAAAATGAGAAAAACGGGCTGTTGACGGGAAGTTCCGTTGACGAATTTGCATCCGGGCTGCGTTTGCTGATGTCAGACGCTTGTTTGAGAAAGCGTCTGGGGGAAGAAGCCCGGAAGACAATTAAAAATTACGCTCCGGAAAAAATTTGGAATCGTTGGGAGGATTTGCTGAAACGGGTTGTTCGGCAAAAGCGGCCTTTGGTATCGGTAATTATGCCGGTTTATAACACCCCGGAAGCCTATTTACGGGCGGCCGCAGAGAGTTTGTTTGCCCAGACGTATGACAATTGGGAGCTGATTATTGCAGACGACTGTTCCGACAATGATACGGCCGGAGTTCTTGAAAGTTTAAATAATCCGCGGATAAAAATCATACGACACGAACGTAACCGGGGAGCCGCGGCTGCACGCAACGCGGCGCTTTCTTATGCCAAAGGAGATTTTATCGCCCTGTTGGATTCCGACGATATTGCAGAACCGCGGCGGCTGCAGCGGCAATTGGAGTTCTTGTCGGCAAATTCCGATGTTGATGTCGTCGGGAGTTGGTTTAGAAAAATACCGTCGGCAAAAGAAGTTCGTGTTCCCGAAAAAGACAGGGAGATAGCCGGTCATTTGTTGTTTTTGGACAATGTTATAGGCAATTCTACGGTTATGTTCAGGCGCCGGCTGGTTGACGAGGGACTGATATTTTTCAAGCCGGGATGCGCGGCCGAAGATTTCGGAGTGTGGCTGTCTTTGGCCGGAAAGGTCAAGTTTGCAAACATTCAGGATGTTTTGGTGGAATATCGCTGGCATTCGGAGAATTTTTCAAACCGGCAGCGGGAAGCCCAAATCCGCAGCGCCGCCGAGCTGAGGGCTGAGAAATGGCTGGAGCTTGCGGGTTGCGGAGACATAAAGCCGGAGATTGTCGTTCGTTATTTGGAGCGGAAAGAATTGTCGACAGAGGAATTAAACCAGCTGGCAGTTTTGTGCGAAAGTTTGTGTCAGAGCCGTCCGGGAGCGGAATTGCGTTTTTCCGAAATCAGAGGATATCTGGCGCAAAATCTTAAACGGGTTTTGCGACATGCATCGCCGACCTATCAAAAACGTCTGGCATCGTCAGCTTTGTGCAGGGTCTTGAACATAAAACCTTATTTTATCCTGAAACTGCGTCTAAAATCCTGGTTACGATTTTAAATCGGCGTTTTTGCATTTGGCATAGATTTTATACAATGCGGCAATGAAACGGGGAGATTTTGGGGCGGTCCAGAAGTTGACGGCAATTTCTTCAATCCCGAGTTCCTGACAGATGCTGAGCCGGTGATGCCCCTGCAGCAATTGATCTTTGACACCCCAGGCGCGGTTTAGCAAAACCAGCATCGGGGAGGCGTCGTCATAACCGTTTTGCTTGAGCGAGTTGTAGAGCTCCTGATAACGTTTAACGCGTTCTTCTTCGGGAATGGCCCATTTTTTGTTGCTCCACTGATAAGCGTTTTGCGCGTTGCGGATGCCGCGGTTGAGGCGGTTGCGGGTGATGGTGGAAAGAGGGGTGTGGTAAGTATTGGCGCTGGTGGCGTAGTAGCGGCGTTTTATCGGCTTTATCATATTGGCAAAGAAGCCGGCCAACGGCGGGAGCGTATGGTAGGCAAGGCAGACGTCTGCATAAGTTTGCCCCTCGGTCTGGAGCCGGTTCAGCCGTTCTCGTCCGCAAAGCAGCGTGTCCGGTTGGTTTGCGTCGGCGTTTCCGAGCAGGATAACAACCTTTTCAGCCGGGAGAGCGGAAGAATCGTTGTTTTGCGAATCCGCAAGGTTTAAAACGTCTTTGATTTTCAGCGGATAAATTTCAGAAGCATAAGCCAGATAATTTTTCATTTTGTTTGTTTTCCTACCAAGTTATTCCCGCATATTAGCCTTTTTGCGGCGGTTTTGTAAAGAGAGAATTGAAATATTGAAAAATATGTAATATAGCTGATTTTATAATAGATTAACCGGGAGATAAATTTTGGCTATATTGGTAACCGGCGCCGCGGGTTTTATCGGTTCTTCCCTTTGTGACGAGTTGTTACGGCGGAATGAGGAGGTAATCGGCGTTGATAATTTTGACGATTTTTATGCCAGGAGCATAAAAGAAGCGAATCTGCAAAATTGCTGCCGAAATGGCAAATTTAAGCTTTATGAGGCCGATTTGGCGGATATTGCCGCATTGGATAAGGTTTTTGCGGACAACCGCATCAATAAGGTGGTTCATCTGGCTGCACGTGCAGGCGTACGTCCCTCGATAGAGCGTCCTTTGGACTATTGCCAGACCAATGTTACCGGCAGTATGAATATTCTGGAAACGATGCGACGCCATGGCGTCGGCAAATTGGTTTTTGCCTCTTCAAGTTCGGTTTACGGCAATTGTCCGGCCGCGATATTTTCGGAAGATTTGAAGGTGACTGAACCGATTTCTCCGTATGCGGCAAGCAAATCGGCGATGGAACAGTTTATCTATACCTACAGCAAGCTGTTTGGCATTGCCGCCGTATGTTTGCGTTTTTTTACGGTTTACGGTCCGAGGCAACGTCCTGATTTGGCAATTCATAAATTTACGCGTTTGATTGACGAGGGAAAACCCATTCCTTTTTTTGGCGACGGGACGACAAAGAGAGATTACACTTACATTGACGATATTGTCAGCGGAGTTTGCGCCGCAATCGCATATGAGCATACTCCCTATGAGATTATCAACATCGGCGGCGGAGAACCGGTCAATCTGATGAGGATGGTTGAAGCGATAGAGAAAAATCTGGGAAAACGGGCGATTATCGAGCGTCTGCCGATGCAGCAGGGCGATGTGAACAAGACCGTGGCCGATATCAGCAAAGCAGGCAGACTGCTGGGCTATAAACCGCATACGAACTTTGAGGAAGGAATCCGAAAGTTCGTTGCCTGGTATTTAACTCAAAAGAAAGTTATGGACGATGAAAAGACGGCTGTTAATCGGGAAATCGAAAGATCTGCTGTATTCAATTCTGTTATGGTATAAGTTTAGAAAGTTTCATCAGCTTCAACGGAAAAATCCTCCCCGGAAGGTTATTTACACCTGTATTACCGGAGGGTACGACTGTCTGGTTTTGAATATGTATTTGAATCCGGAATACAAATATGTGTGTTTCACCGACGACGAGACTTATTTGAAACGGCGAATCGTCGGTCCGTGGCATATTGAACCCTTGCGTTACGACCGGCTCGACAATACGCGAAACAACCGTTATCACAAAATGCATCCGCATAAGTTGTTTTCCGATTATGAGGAAAGCCTGTTTATTGACGCCAATATCCAACTCAGGGGCAATTGCCTTTTTGCGGCCGCAGACGCGATGCATGGCAGGGACGTGTTTTTGGCAATTCCGCCGCATCGGCGGTGCCGCTGTCTTTATGACGAGCTGGAGGAATGTATCCGTTCTCACAAGGACAATGCCGAGGTTTTGGAAAAACACAGGATTTTTCTGGAAGAGGAAGGTTATCCGCGGCAAATGGGACTGACCGAAAACAACGTGATTTACCGTAAACACAGGGACCCGCGCTGCATTAAGGTTATGGAAGACTGGTGGTATATGGTTGAGAACTATTCGCGCCGCGATCAGCTCAGTCTGTTTTACGTATTGTGGAAGAATGGGGAACAAATGACTTATTTGCTGGATTTTCCGATTAAAAGTGATAAAGCTAATTTCAGATTGTTTCACCATAATTGAGTAAGGAAAATGGTATGAGCGATATTGACGTGTCTTTTGTAATGACCGTTTACAACAAGGAAAGGTATCTGCCTTCGGTCCTGAAAGCCCTGTTGAACCAAACCGGACTGAAAAATCCCGAGTTTATTTTTTGTGATGACGTTTCCAAAGACCGGTCGGTTGAGATAATTGAGGAGATGACTAAAGGAATCCCTAACGTCAAAATCTTTAAAAATACCGAAAACAGAGGCATCAGCGTCAGAATCAACCAGGGAATCGCTGCGGCGGAAGGAAAATACATCCGGATGTTGGACAGCGACGACATTTTTCCTTTGGATTCTACCGAAAAAATGATTGCCCTGGCTGAAAAGCACAATGCCGATATGGTTTACGGCAAGTTCATCAAGACGGGAAAAGAGCCGGAAGAACTGACCGACGCTCATTTGAACGAGAATTTTGACTACAAATATTATGACGACGCTTTAAGGGCTTTGTTCAAGGCTCGGTTTACCCGGATGGGGCAGTTGATTAAAGCCGCGGTTTTGAAAAAGGCCGAAGGGGCGGACGAGCGCGTGTTTATCCAGGATGAGACGATACCTCTGCGTTGTGCGGTTTATGCACGCGGCATTATAAAAATGGATGAGAACGTAGTTTTGGTACCCAAGGAAAACGGCAATCTCTCCAGTCAGAAGGTTCAGCTGGACCATGACCGGTATTTGGCTCATTATTATCTGATTAAAGATAATCCGCAGCTGCCGAAAGACGTTAAGGCGAAATTGTATCGCCGGGCGGTTTCCGCTTATTGGAAATATGTTCGCAAAATTTCAAAAACGCCGTATTTGAGCCGCGCTTTTGCCGAATATATGGCGGTGTGCCTGTTTCCGCTGCAGCCGAATTTGAAACGTTTGGACAATATGGCCGCAGAATTTTTAGAGGTACCCGGCGTTTTAAGAGTTAAACAAAAATAGGGACGAGGACGTGATGAAAATAGGAATTATAGGAACCGGTTATGTGGGACTGCCGACAGGCGTCGGTTTGGCCGAACTGGGCAACGAGGTTATTTGTATCGATCGGGAGCCGAGTAAAATCGAGGCTTTGCAATCAGGAAAACTGACGATTTATGAAGACGGTCTGGAAGATTTGTTTAAGAAAAACGTTGCTTCAGGAAACATTCGTTTTACCACTTCCATGAAAGAGGGCGTGGAGAACGCCGATTTGGTCATTATTGCCGTCGGTACGCCGCCGCATCCGGTGACCAAGGAAGCCGATATGAAATATATTCATGCTGCGGCGACCGAGTTGGCCGAGCATTTGCAGGGATATACCGTAATTGCCACAAAGTCTACGGTTCCGGTCGGTACCGGAGACGATGTGGAAGGTTTAATTCGCAAGAAAAATCCGACTGCGGATTTTGATGTCGTTTCACTGCCGGAGTTTTTGCGCGAAGGGTTTGCCGTGCATGATTTCTTCAGTCCTGACCGTGTGGTTGTCGGGGCAAACAGCGAACGGGCAAAAAACGTTTTGAAAGAACTATACAAACCGTTTGAAGGCAAAACCAAAATGCTGTTTGTAAAGAGGCGTTCGTCGGAGACGATTAAATATGCTTCCAACGCTTTTCTGGCAATAAAGATCCATTATATCAACGAAATGGCGGATTTCTGCGAAAAAGCCGGTGCTGACGTTTATGAAGTGGCGCAGGGCATGGGATTGGACAGCAGAATCGGAAACAAGTTTTTGAATCCCGGTCCCGGTTACGGCGGCAGCTGCTTTCCGAAAGACACCAATGCCATGGCATATATGGGACGAACCAACGGGGTTAATTTGTCTTTGATTGAAGCGGCCATTGCCGGCAACGACAAACGTAAGGAATCGATGGCTGCCCGGGTTTTGAATGCGATAGACAACAACCTGCATGCGCGAATCGCCGTTTTAGGTTTGGCTTTTAAGGGGGGGACCGACGATTGCCGGGAATCTCCTGCAATGCAAATTGTCGGTGCTTTGCTGAACAGCGGAGCAGACAATATTTGCGTTTATGATCCGAAGGCGATGGAGAATGCTCGCAAACTGGCCGGGGACAAGCTGGTTTATGCCGATGATGTGTATGAGGCTTTGAAGGATGCCGAAGTTTTGGTTATTCTGACCGAATGGGAAGACTTCAGACATTTGGATTTGAATAAGGTCAAATCTTTGATGAAAAAAGCAAACATTGTTGATTTGCGAAATATGCTGAATCCGGCGGAAGTTATGAAAATCGGCTTTGCATATCAAAGAATCGGAGGCTGCTGATTAAGCAGCCTCTTTCTTGTTAAGATTGTCAATTGATTCTACAAGCCGGTATTTGTTGTTGCGGTTGTCATAGGCGTAGAACCGGTCTACTATATTTTTGTATTGGACAAGAAGTTCCCCGATAATTTGACTGCGTTTTTCAATTATTTCGCGGGGAGTATGGCGCAGAGTGGTTTGTTCCCGCAGCAAAGCGCGGTTGAAGGCTACTTCCGGCGTACAGCTGATGTAGTACATTTCGGTGGCATAGCCATAGTTTTTAAGGTTTTTCATCAGATTGACGTGTGCGGGGGTCACGCCGCCGTGATCAAAAAAGATATCTTTGCGCAGACTCACGGCACGGCGCAGCAATTCATAACCGATGATGCGTGCCGGGATTTCCCATTTTTGGAAAGCCGCAACGGAACCGGCGTTTTGCAATTCCTGCTGATAGGCGGGGAGTTGTTCCATAATGGTGTCAAAACCGATAAAAACGTGTTTGTTCCAGCGGTGACGGCGATAAAACGTCGATTTGCCGGCGCCGGGAATTCCGGACATATGGATGAGTTTGGGTGCTGCCGAAGTTTCCGCTTGTGTCAAAAAGGACGCCAGCAGTTTTTCTGTCTCAGGCGTTTTTATCTCTTCGTAAGACTGCGGAATAAGCAGGGAAATGTCCGGGATTAAATCAGTTAAAAGCATTGCGTTTCTTATTAATGGTAATAATGGCGTTAACATAGCATAATGTCCATAATTTGTCCAGTTTTAATGTTTGTGAAAATTTTGATAAAAAAAGCTTGTGTTAAAAAAATTTTGTGATATGTATATGCAAGTTGACGGAATGTAGTTCAGCCTGGTAGAACGCTTCGTTCGGGACGAAGAGGTCGCTGGTTCGAGTCCAGTCATTCCGACCAAACTAAAAAAATAAAAACGGATACTTTAAAGTGTCCGCTTTTTTTATACCCGCTTAAAGCCCAATTCTAGCCACTATTTCCCTTTTCAAAATTTTATAAATAGTGTTTGTCGTTTTGATTGTAACACCTTTTAAAGTATACACCTGCCACAAAAAGTATACACCGAGCACTTGGGCAATTTAATTTGTCCTCTTGCTATAGAAATCATTAAATTTACTCACTTTATATAATTTATTATGCTGTTTGCGTTTCAAATCCAACAAGGTGACCCTCATTGAAGATACTAGCCAAGTGTTTTTTATTATTCTAAATCAATGACATATACTGTCAACTTGCTTCTATAAAAAATTTTTTCATTTTTTTGAGGGGATTTTTTAGTCTCCGGGATTTTTACCTTTCGAAAGGAGGTCAAAATGACCCAAGTAGAAAAGTTAATTAAAATTATAATGCCAGACTTACTTAAGTATTTAAAAATGAAAGAAAGTGGTGAATTAGCGCAGAAAAGACTGGATAATCTTTCATTTCCAAGCATGTATCGTGTTGATAACGAAGAACGTCTTAATAATGGAGGTCAAGAATGCAAGTAGCAATGCAAGTAGCACTTTTAGAAAGGCAGTCGCTTACCCAGTTGCAAGAAATGTGGCAAAAGTATTTTGATACGCCGCCTATATCCAAAAATAAAGAATTCTATATTTCGAGGCTGGCCTACCGGATACAGGAACTTGCCTATGGAGGACTTTCAAGTCATCAGCAACAGGTCATAGCTAATATGCATGTTCCGTCTAGGTCACATAATAATTTGCCGCCGACAGGGACACGAATTGTCCGTGAGTATTTAGGTGTTGATCATGTTGTTGTGGTTCTGCCCGATGGGTTTGAATTCAATGGTCTGAAGTATCAAACCTTATCTGCGGTGGCAAAGAAAATAACCGGCCGCAAAATATCCGGACGATATTTTTTTGGTTTAGATAAGCAAGAAAAATAAAGGAGAAACCAATGGAAAGTTTTAGCCCTATCAGATGTGCAATATATACACGTAAATCAACAGATGAAGGTCTCGAAAAAGAATTCAATACCTTGGAAGCCCAACGCGAAGCCGGTGAAAATTATATTAGAAGCATGAAACACCAAGGTTGGGTTATCCTGCCGGAACATTATGATGACGGAGGTTTTAGCGGAGGAAGCCTTAAAAGGCCTGCCCTGAAACAATTATTATCAGATGTAGAGACCGGTAAAGTTGATATGATTGTTGTTTATAAAATCGATCGTCTAACCCGCTCTTTATTGGATTTTGCTCAGTTAGTGAAGATTTTTGAAAAACACTGTTGTTCATTTGTCTCTGTCACGCAACATTTTAATACCTGTGATTCCATGGGAAAGCTGACCTTAAATATATTGCTTTCATTTGCACAATTTGAGCGTGAGCTTGGGGCTGAACGTGTCCGGGATAAAATTGCGGCCAGTAAAAAGAAAGGAATGTGGACCGGTGGTCCGCTTCCTTTGGGCTACGATTCTAAAAATAAAAAACTGGTGATTAATAAAGAAGAAGCTGAAATTGTGCGTTTTATTTTTGAGGATTATAAGCGCACAGGGTCGCAATTTCAGACAGTGCGGGATGTAAATGAAAAAGGATATAAGCCTAAAGAGCGCATGACTAAAACCGGAAAGAATATTTCAAAAGGCAGTTTTAATCATGCCATGATCAGCAACATACTTAATAATCCGGTTTATTTAGGAAAAGTTGTTTATAAAGGTGAATTGTATGACGGCCAGCACAAAGCAATCATTTCGCAAGAACTGTGGGACGAAGTCAAAAGTCTGCGAAAAGCTAATTTAGGTGAAGCGTTCCGGCCATCGCGTGTCATCAAGCATTCCTTATTAAAAGGATTGATAGAATGCGAATATTGCGGTGCTATGACCCCAACGCGCAGTAAACATGGAAATAAGTATTACGAATATTACACACCACTGAAGACGGTAAAGGAAGGTGCAAAAATTGCACATTGCAAGGTTGGAAGCATTCCTGCCGGAGAAATTGAATCATTTGTTATTGATAAAATCAAAAGTATATTTCAGGCTCCTGAATTTCAGCAGGGATTATTAAAAGAATTTGAAAATCAAGGACATAATTGCAACGCGGCTGACATTCATAAAATTATCAGTGATATAGGTGATGCCATTAAATATTTTGAGCCTAGAACCATACACAATTTTATATCAGAACTAGTTAGAAAAGTAATTATTTGCCATGATCACATTGAAATTAAATTGCAACCGTTTGCGGCAACTTTGTATGAAAGCAGTTTGGTAAAACCTGATCCAGCCTTTAATAATAAGATTTTGGAATTAAAATATCCGGTGCGGTTTGGACAAAAGCGCGGTCGCACAGTTATTGTTGAGCCGGCTTCTGTGGAAAGAATAACTCCTCATCGTGATGAAAAACTTTTTAATGCTGTTACACTGGCATTTTATTGGAAACAAATCATGGAAGAAAAACATTTATCCGTGACAGAATTAGCAAGGAGGGAAAATATAGACCGCGGGTATATGGGGCAAATCATTCGCCTGACAACACTTGCCCCAGATATCATCATGGCAATAATCAACGGCACACAGCCTAAACTATTAAACTTACGCAAACTACTGCGTGAACGGTTTCCTTACTCTTGGGAGGAACAAAAACGCGAATTAGGCTTTATATAATTACGCCTTCTCGGCTTTATTTAAATTAAATTTAATGGAGATATTCTCCGTCTTCCGAATTTCAAGTGCTCATTGCAAGACATTAAACTTATGAGTATATAGCCTTTTGTATAAATCATTAACAAAAGGTTAAAATATGACACAAAATTTATTCAATGGACTACCACCTAGGGTGGTAACATATATCAAGATTCATTTGCGATATATTTTTTCAACAGGATTATTTAGTTATCAGGAACGAGAGGACTTAATTCAAGATTTAGTCCTCTTTTATTTAGAGCGATTTTATCGTAAGAAAGAAGTTCCTGATGATTACTTATTTGTATCAATAAAAACAAAAGCACAGCAAATTCTACGAACCCGGTTGCGACAGTTGCAATCGGGTTTTTTCGCCACAGAATCATTAAATAGTATGTGCGAGGAAGAAGGTTTTGAAGCTACTTCTGATTTTTCATTAAGTACATTGGAAAATAAAATTTCAATCAGGGAATTAAAATCAATTGTTTCTGATAAAGAGTGGCAATTTATAAGGCTCATTTTATTTGGTTTTACAAATGATGAGGCGACATCTAAGGCGCATGTATCAAAAAACGTTTTAGGAAATATCAGGGATAAAATAAGACGAAAAACCAAAAATAAAAAAATTTGATTTTTTTGAGGGGATTTTCCGACATCCGGGATTTTTACCTTTTGTATCAACCATAACAAAAGGAGAAAAAAATGGTTAAAAGCAAAAAGACTGTTTATGAAATCATTCAAACAATCCCGGTAGAAAGCATGATTGCTCTTTCGTTCCCTCAGTTGCGTGACTTCGAAGCACAGCTGAAGGAAGAAGTAATCGCCCACACCCTGAAACGCAAACAAAAGACCAAGGAATACCACCGTGCAGTTTTGGCCCTGCGGTGGGTTCAAGGTGTGATCCGGATTAAAACAATGGATGAATGACAAGGGGTGCAACATGGATAAAAAAACAACTATTTTGCTCGATACTGCCGGTTTCCTTGCGGCTGTGCATAACTATAAGAAAAGTGAAATCGCCGATTTAATTATTGCACTGTGCGAATTTAATTTATACGGATGCACTTCTATAAAACTAACGGACATGAAAAAAGTTCATTTTGATGCGATTCAAGAAGTAATTGAATTGCGCAATTCGCGTTGGCTTAAAACATGCGAGATTAACGCGCAAAACGCAAAAAAGCGAACTGCAAATCGCAAAGCGACCGCTGAGCGAAATTCGAGCGAGCCATCTGAACCAGCGCAAACCGACCGCCCGGAAGATAAAGAGAACGATAGTGAACTAGATAAAGAAAAAGAGTCTGAAAGTGATTTTATAAATAAAAAAGATAGAAATAAAGAGGCGGAAAATGTGGATAAGTCCCGATACGTAGGTGCTCCGAGTGTTGAAGAAGTAGCGATTTATTGCAAGGAAAGTGGTTATACTATCGACCCGGTGGCGTTTGTGAAGTGGAATTCTGACCGAGGTTGGATGAATGGCAAGAAATACATCGCGCTGGATTGGCGAAAAGCTGTCCGGAAATGGTTTTGCAAAGAAAACGGTTTGTCCTACTCCGAAATGGAGAGCATGACGGACATCTGTCACGATATGCTTAGCAAAGTAAAGGGGGCGCAAGATGAAGCCAATCACACCTGAACAAATCAAAAGAGATTTAGCAACGGCGGCTTACGTAGAGCGGCTTTTACCTCCGGTTCGACCGCCAAAATATCGGTGTTGGCTTTTTGAAATCGTTTACACTCCACAAGAAATTGCTTTTATGGATCAGCGACCAAAACCGCCTCGTCCAACTAAAGAGCAAATTGATATTTGGGAAAGAGTTATTCTGAAATGGTTGCCATTGCTGACTGTTGATGAAAGAACACTCGTATGGAAACGTGCTTGTCATATTCCTTGGAAGCTACTATGTCACGAATATAGCTTATCAAGGCCTCAATTGAACGTGCGATATGAACGTATTATCAATTACTTACGAGGTTACCTAGCAGGAAATTTGTCAAGACAAAAAAAGACAAGACATTTTCAAAAAAAAGTGCTATAAAAATTGGTATAATCGGGACGAAAGTGTAAACAGGCAATTCCGGTTATACATTTTTACAATAGCATTGAAATCCGCTGGCGGCAAACCGGCGGATTTTTTTTGTTGTAATTTTCCAATAAATCTGCCATAATCAGAGCAACCTCGTCGGGTGACGTGGTGATGTGGATTTAGGCCAACTTGTCCTACTATAACGGACTAAACAGGAGAAAATAACATGCTGAAAACAGCTGAAGCGGTGTCTATCGGCCACCCGGATAAAACAGCCGATTACATTTCAAGTTACATTTTAGACAGACTTATCGAGCAGGATCCAGGCGTTCATTACGCTGTGGAAGTTATGGTCAAAGATAACTGCATTATGCTAGGTGGTGAGGTCAAAGGTTCGGTAGATATGTCAGACATCGAAACATATGTCAAGAATGCCCTCCGAGAAATCGGTTATGATGAACATTACTCTGACATATGGAAAAATTATGCCATAGATGTTCGACATATAGAGGTCATAAACAAAATCGGGGTCCAATCGGCCGACATCAATCAAGGTGTTGAGCATGACGGCTGGGGTGATCAAGGCGTGTTTGTGGGCTATGCCTGCAAAGGCCCGGCTCTCATCAACCGCGAGTTATGGCTGGCACGTAAACTAAATGATGCTCTTTATGAACATGCAAAGACATCATCTAATCTTGGCCTCGACATAAAAACACAAATTACCATAGATGATGCAACCGGTGACATAGTGACGGCCATAGTTGCCATACCTATGTTAGAGCCGGAAGACATCAAACCATTTGTCGTTGATGCGCTTGGGACACAGCCAAAGTCCATCATCGTGAACGGCACCGGCATTTATCAATTCCATTCGTCCATTGCCGACTGTGGTATTACCGGTCGGAAATTGGCGTGTGACTTCTACTCTACCGCCTGTCCGATTGGCGGTGGCTCGCCTTGGACCAAGGACCCGAGCAAGGCTGACTTAACATTGAATGTCTACGCCCGTTACCTTGCAACCGAAAATCTTGGTGACAATGATGAGTGCTTCGTCTATCTTTCATCTTGCATCGGAAAAGCAGAATTACCAAGCGGTCTGATACGAACCGTTAAGAACGGTGTTGTTACGAACAGTCCTCTGTTCTGTAATCAGAAGCCCAAGAAGCTAATTAGATTCTTTGGTTTAGACCGTCCGATCTACACAAAACTGTGTCGCAAGACATTGCAAGCACTGACAATTGTACCGGTTGAACGAAAAAAACTGGTTGTTTAATATAGCGTTTTTCTCCTTGGCTTTGCTCCCGTTGGCTGTCAGATTTTGACAGCCGATGGGCTGCGGGTCCTTACTTTCTCCGGATCGTATGCGGGGGTCCAAGCCGCGGCATTTTTCTAGCAAAACACAAAAATTTTGGGTGGTCAGTTGTCGCCTAAAACACAGTAATATCAAATAGTTATAACAATAAATTAAAATTTTGAGTGGTCACTTTTTAATTTTGGGTGGTCACCCTTTGTTTTATCACACAAATTCAGGAGCAAAAATGGAATTTCAACAGAACTTTCCAGTGGATAAACTTATCCCTTACGCACGCAACTCGCGCACGCATAATGATGAACAAGTGGCGCAGATTATGGCCAGTATTAAGGAGTTCGGCTTTACCAACCCGATCCTTATCGGCTCGGATAACGTTATTATTGCCGGACATGGCAGACTTTTGGCGGCCCAACGCTTAGGCATGACAGAAGTCCCGGTCATCGTCTTACCAGACTTAACCGAAACGCAACGCCGAGCCTTGGTCATTGCCGATAACCGGATCGCCCTCAACGCTGGTTGGGATGAAAAGATGTTGGCGTTGGAAATCGGCGAGCTGAAGGACGAAGACTTTGACCTAACTAACCTCGGCTTTACCGATGATGAACTAAAGGCCCTCGAGAACTTTGGCGAAATTCAGGACACCGGTAACACCGAAGATGATGAAGTGCCTGAGGCACCGGTCGAACCTACCTCCAAGCATGGTGACGTTTGGCAGTTGGGAAACCACCGGTTGATGTGCGGCGACACGACTATGATAGACGATTTCAAAAAGTTAATGCAAAACGACGTGGCTGACATGATCTTTACTGACCCGCCTTACAATGTTAACTACGGCGCAACGATGAAAGACAAGCTCCGTTATCACACCAGTCCGAACCATGGCCGCACCATTATGAATGACAACCTGGGCGAAGATTTCGAGCAGTTCCTTTATGATGCCTGCACCAATATGCTGATGTATTGCAAAGGTGCCGCCTACGTTTGCATGAGTTCGTCCGAACTTCACACCCTTTACTCGGCATTTGTGAAAGCCGGCGGCAAATGGTCAACCTTTATCATTTGGGCCAAGAACACCTTTACCTTGGGCCGAGCTGACTATCAGCGGCAATATGAACCTATCCTCTACGGCTGGGTGAGCGACAAGCCTCACTATTGGTGTGGTGACCGGAACCAATCCGACATTTGGGAATATAACAAGCCACAGCACAATGACCTGCACCCGACAATGAAACCGGTCGAGCTTGTTGAGCGCGCTATCAACAACAGTTCCAAGGTTGGCGAGATTGTTTTGGACGGATTTGGCGGTTCCGGGTCGACTTTAATCGCCTGTGAGAAGACCGGTCGAGTCGCAAGATTGATGGAATTGGATCCGAAATACTGCGATGTTATCGTGAAAAGATGGGAAGATTGGACCGGTAAAAAGGCTGTTCTGCTAGAAAGTGGTGAAATATCAAAAAAATAATGCAGAAACAAGCACTTATAATGCATAATTAACTGGATAATTCTTCGAAAAAGAGCGTTCATTGACTTGTAAGATACAACAGCGAAAGGAAATTAAAATGAAAACAGTTAAAACTTACATGGTCCGCAAGCCAAGCGACCTCGACGAAGTAAAGAGCATAACCAGAGCCAACAGCGACAGACTTGAAACCGTGGCGGTGGTTGAAACCATTAACCTGACACCGGCCGAACATAAAAGAGTATGCCGCACCCCTTTAAACGACTACGGCTTCTTAAAAGGCAAAGGCGGCTACTGCGATGAGCACGAATACCGCCAGGTGGTTGAGATCACAGCAGACGGTCAGCCGACACTTTACGCTGACCCGTCAGGCTCAAGCTACTGCAGATACTTAGGCATAGAGGTTAAATAAGGAGGTCGCCATGATGAACAAGAAAGCAAACCTGAACCAAGCATTTAAAGAGCTCCGCAAGCTCGGATATTTTGCAAGACAAAACTTTTGGTGCTGTCAATCCTGCGCTTGGGCCGCGGTACCGATGGATGCCAAAAAGGTGGTCTTTTACCACAGGCAAGATACCGAGGAATTAAACAAGACCGGTGAATGCTTCCTCGCCTGGTCCGGTGACCGGGACGAAATCGCCGAGGTCCTGGAACGCAACGGGGTCTTAAAAACAAAGCCGGAAGACGAAAGCCAAAGATTTGAAATCAGCATTAACTAGAAAGGAAAAACAATGACTGAGATTTTAAAGACACAAAACAAAACCTGGGGATTTTGGGGAACCGCCAGCAACCATATAGAACATAAAAAGGACATGCAGGCATTTTGGGATAAGGCCGCCGAGATAATCCAATCCAAGGGCTTAACACCGCAACAAACCCTGGGCCTGATGGACAGCCGCTGGGGACGCCACATCGCTGACGAGTTCGCCGAAGAACTCAGCACTAACCTGGAAACATTCGACTCGGTATTTAAAAGGCAAATGAGCACGATCCGCCTGATTAAAGAGTTTCGCTACTATGTGGATCCGAAAGCATTCCCGGACGTAAAGCCCCGCGCTTATGAGAACTTTGCCAAGGATTTAACCAAACTCTGCAAGACCTACGGCGTAACGATAAAGTGCATCGGCGGCGTAAGCCTGCACTCGCAAGACGAAATGAAAAAGCTCCTGGGTTACAGTTCAGACCTGGACAGCGGTGACATGTTACCAATTTGGAGAGATTAAAATGTATAAAGAAGTACCGGAAGATTTGATGGCCAAGATTAAAGAGGCCGCAGGAACCATTAACAAACACAACTGTGCGGTTGATACCATGCTTATCGCTGTTGGAAATAATTACTATGGTTACCAACCGCACCCTCAGCCGAAGAAAAAGAAATACTGCCAAGTGGCAGACAAGCGGCTCGAGGAACTGAGCCACACGTTCAACGAGGTCCATGATGCACTGGCAAAAGAAAACATCGACCTCTTGGTTTGCTTTGTGGCTCTAAAAGACGGCGGTGCAACGGTTTTCGTATCTCAAGAAGCCGTTAACCGCCGCCTTGATGTATTTAACGAACTTAAAAAAATGGAGGAACAGCATGCCAAAATATCCTGATATTACGCTCCAGCTGACCGGTAAAGATGGTAACGCATTTTATATATTAGGTATATGTTTACGGGCTATGCGCCGGGCCGGACTAAGCCAAGAAGAATGCGAAGCCTTTCAGGCTGAAGCAACCTCGGGCAATTACGACCACTTGCTTGCCACCTGCATGGAATGGTTTAACGTCGAATAATCTGAAATAAAAAAAACTGGGATTTTTTGAAAAATCCTAGTTTTTTTGTAAAATCCCAGTCGCTATGCGCTGGCCTTAAGGTAATAGGTCCGAACCCCGTCTTTCTTTTCGGAGGCGATGGTTGACTTAGTCTTTTTGGCATAAAGCGACATCGCACCGCGGATCGAGTTTTCTTTCCATCCGAGGGCCTCAGCCATCTCTTTTAAGGTAGCTCCTTCCGGGCGGCTGAGCATAACAACCATAAAGGCTGTTTTATCGCGACCGTCAATCTTAACCGGTTGCGGCTGTGCGATCGTTGGCTCCGGCTCGTCTACCTTGGCCAGGGTTTCGGTCAGGATATTACCTAACTCTTTATCAGTAATACTGGAGGTTGATTTTTTAGTTGTAGTCTTAGCTACTGGTTTTTTCTTTTGTGTTGTCATGTTTTTGTCCTTTCTATCTGGTTAACACAACACAATACATGCTTGGAAATAAAATTATATCCAGTAAATAATGCAAGAAAGTGAAGAAATATGGCAAATAAAGTATCAATGCGGGAATATGCGCGACTTAGGGGCGTAAATTTAAGCGCAGTTCAGAACGCAATCAAGTCCGGCCGCATTCATACCGAGCCTGATGGCAAAATAGACGTGGAGGAAGCCAATCGGGACTGGTTCATCAATACCGACCAGTCAAAACAGCGTAAACCCGACCCAATATTTGAATCTCAGATTGAAAGCCGACCAAATAACATGGGAACCTTTCAACAGGCCAAAACGGCCGATATTTATTACCGGGCCATGATCGCCAAGGCAAAACTGAGGGTTTTGAATGGCGAAGTCGTAGATAAAAAGAAAGCCGCACAGTACGCATACACATTAGGCCGCTCCATCAGAGATTTGATGTTGAGCTTTCCGGTGCGCTACGGTGCAATTATTGCTTCCGAGCTGAATACGGATGAACACACAACAACATTGATTTTGGAGAAATATATCAGTGAACTCCTTTCAAACAGCGAAGAACTCCTCAATCGAAACCTTTGATTTGCAGGGTTTTATTGCATCAGAGATATTCCGGGGATTAGAACCGGACAGCTATATGTCGGTGTCGGACTGGGCTGATGCGTACCGGACCTTGTCGTCAAAGTCGGCCGCAGAACCCGGACGGTGGCGTACCAAACGTACACCTTACCTGAAAGAGATTATGGACTGCCTGTCGCCAAGGTCGCCAATTCAAAAAGTCGTCTTTATGAAAGGTGCACAGATCGGCGGCACCGAATGCGGCAATAACTGGATCGGCTACATCATCCACAAGGCACCCGGTCCGATTATGGCTATCTCGCCGACTGTGGAAATGGCCAAGCGTAACTCGCGCCAGCGTATTGACCCGCTGATCGAGGACTGTCCGACACTTAAAAACCTGGTCAGTTCTGCCCGGTCACGCGATAAAGGCAACACGATGCTGTCAAAGGACTTCCAAGGCGGTGTGTTGGTGATGACCGGTGCGAATTCGGCCGTTGGATTGCGTTCCATGCCGGCCCGATACCTGTTTATGGATGAAATCGACGGTTATCCGGCAGATATCGAGGGCGAAGGTGATCCGATCCTGCTGGCAGAGCGAAGAACAGCGACATTTAACACCAAGAAAAAGATATTCCTGGTTTCAACGCCGACAATAAAGGGAGTTTCGGCCATTGAACGCGAGTTTTCGCACTCGGACCAAAGGTTCTATAAACTTCCTTGCCCGTTCTGTGGCGGTTTTCAGGCCCTTAAATGGGAACAAATCCGGCCACAAGAAAACGGTGTTGTCTTTTATGAATGCGAGCATTGCCATAAGCTGATAGCGGAGCACTATAAAACGCAGATGCTTGAAGCCGGCCACTGGGAGGCAACATCGGAATCTATTGACGGCCTGACTGCAGGATTTCACTTGTCCTCGCTTTACTCCCCGGTCGGATGGCTGTCCTGGGCTGAATGCGTTCAAATTTACGAAAAAGCCAAGAAAGATGCCACGCTGATGCAAGGGTTCCGGAATACGATTTTAGGCGAAACCTACGAGCAAGAAAGCGAGGCTCCGGAATGGCAACGGCTCTACGAAACTCGGGAAAATTACCCGATGGGTGTTGTGCCGCGCGATGGTTTATTCCTGACCGCCGGTGTGGATATTCAAAAGAACCGTATCGAATGCGAAGTGGTCGCTTGGGGTCGGCAAAAGCAAAGTTGGTCAGTTGACTATTATGTTTTAGACGGCGACACCGCCAAGCCGGAGGTTTGGGCCAAACTTGCCGATGTGGTCAATAAGGACTATCCGCACGAAAGCGGAATCACAATGCCGATCCGGGTGATGTGCGTTGACTCCGGTTATGCCACGCAAGACGTTTATTCGTTTGTGCGCCAGTTTAACCAAGCCGTTTGGGGTGGTAATGGTGCCAGGGCCAATGCGCCAAGGACTGTTGTCGCCATCAAAGGTCAAAGCCGCGATACCGCGATGATCCTGTCCACTTCAAAGGCCGATACGAAAAAGAAAGGCTTGAAGGTGTGGAACGTGTCCGGTCCGGTGATTAAAACCGAGCTTTACCGGTGGCTGAAAATGGAACGTGTCGGCGAAGATGCCTCACAATTCGGCCGCTGTCACTTCCCGGCATACGCTGAGGAGTATTTCAAACAGCTGACTGCTGAACGGCAAATCGTCAAGGTGACCAACGGTTATCCGAAGTCAGTTTGGGAAAAAGACCCGACCCGGCGAAACGAAGCCTTGGACTGCCGCGTTTATGCGCGTGCCGGTGCGGCAATTTACGGTCTTGACCGGATATCCGAGCGCGGCTGGCAGGAACTGGAAGCGGCTATTCCAAAAGAACCAAACCAAAAGATAAAAGTTAAAAAGCAACCGAAATTTATTCAAATCCAACCAACAAAGGTAAATGACCCATGGCTATAACAAACATAGAAGTATTGAAAACAAGACTGGTTGAGGCCGAAGATGCCTATCACAAGCTGATGATCGGCGAAAAGGAAGTCTCGGTCAGCGTTGGAAGTTTTGGCTCAACAACCTACAATCAAGCGAGCCGAACAGCTCTTGAAAGCTACATCAGCTCTCTTAAATCGCAAATTGCCGCGGTTGAAGGCACACCAACATGCCGCCGCCGGATAATGAAAGTGAGTTTTTAATGACAGACACATCACACAAAGCAGCTTCGCAAACTTTGCGAGAAATTGCCTCATGGCTACCGGGCCGCGGTTCTGCCGACAGCGATTTGTTACCGGAATTAGACACGATTGTTGCCCGGTCGCGTGATTTAACGCGAAATCATGGAATTGCCGCCGGTGCCATGCAGACCCTGTCCGATAACATTGTCGGAACCGGGTTTCGTTTATCGGCCAAGCCGGACTATCGGCTACTGGGCAAAACCAAGGAATGGGAAGAAGAATGGCAGGCACATGTTGAAAGTTTATGGCGATCATGGTCCGAAACTTTTGAATGTGATGCGGCCAAATCCTTAACTTTCCATGGCCTGACGACACAAGTTTTCAAGTCTTGCCTGATCAACGGCGAGGCTTTGGCTATTCCGCTATGGCTGAAGGACCGGAAGTTTTCTACTGCAATTCAGTTGGTAGAGCCCGACCGGTTGTCTAATCCAAACGGCCAAACGGATAGCAAAACCCTCCGCGGTGGTATTGAAATAGATAAATATGGCGCACCGGTTGCCTACTATATTCAAAAAGACCACCCGGGCGACTTTTGGACAAGAACTGCGTCTTGGGAGCGTATTCCGGCATTTACTTCATTTGGCCGGAGACGAGTTCTACACGTTCACGACATCAGCCGTATCGGCCAATCTCGTGGAAAGCCTGTCCTCAGTTCCATAATGCCGATGTTCAAAATGTTGGACCATTACGAACGATCCGAGCTTCAGGCCGCGATCGTCAACGCAATGATAGCCGCATTTATTGAAACTCCGATGGATGGCGAAAGCCTGAACGAACTGTTCGGCGGCTCAAGTGATGATTACCTGTCTGCGAAAAAGGATTGGCAGGTTAAACTTGAAGGTGGCTCTATCATCCCTGTTTTTCCTGGTGATAAAGTCGCGCCATTCACACCATCACGACCGAACTCGGCTTATGGAGCTTTCGTTGAAAACTTGCTCAGGCATATCGGAACCGGCCTTAACATTCCTTATGAATTGCTGTTAAAGGACTTTTCAAAGACGAATTACTCGTCTGCTCGGTCAGCTTTACTGGAAGCCTGGCGATACTTTAATGGCCGCCGGCAATGGCTATCGACCTATTGGGCTACACCGGTTTATGAGCTTTGGCTGGAAGAAGCCGTCAATAAAGGACTGGTTGATGCACCGGACTTTTACGAGAACCGCTATGCTTACACAAGATGTAAATGGATCGGTCCGGGTCGCGGCTGGGTTGATCCGGTTAAAGAAGCTCAGGCCTGCCAAATCCGAATGAACATTGGCTTATCCACTTTGGAAGCTGAATGTGCCGGTCAAGGCTTGGACTGGGAAGAAGTTTTGGAACAACGTGCGAGAGAAAAAGCCAAACTCACCGAATTAGGTTTAACAACTGAAAATTCAATACAAAAGGAGGTTGAAACATCACAAGAAACAGATGAATCCGGTAATTTTTCTTAGAGTATCTGGGAATATCTGGTAATAATTGACTTAGAGATGTGATAGTTCAGTAAAATCTGCAATAGCATTGCGGATTTTCTGCCATTTCTTATACTTTCCATCCTAAAAGTGTCAAAATATTAACTATTTTCCATCCGAAAAGTGTAAAAAACAACTTGATTTTCCATCCGAAAAGTGTTATTAGATACTATGTTAATATTAGGAGATCATATGAAAAGATACGCTTTACAAAATTTAGTTGCTTGGAAAAACAGTAAAAATCGCAAACCGTTACTGCTGTATGGTGCACGTCAAGTTGGTAAAACATGGCTTATGGAAGAATTTGGAAAAACAAATTTTTCTGATTATGTGGCCATAAATGTTGAAAAAAATGAGCGAATAGCCAATGTTTTTAACAATACATTAAATCCACAAGAAATCGTGACTGCGATTGAAATGGAGGCGCGTAAAAAAGTCACTAAGGATACATTGATTATTATAGATGAAATTCAAGCATGTCCTCGTGCAATAACCTCTTTGAAGTATTTTTGTGAAGACTTGCCGGAATATCATGTAATTGCAGCGGGTAGTTTACTTGGGGTTGCCATACACCAGGGCATCTCTTTTCCTGTTGGAAAAGTTGAATCCATGTATATGTATCCGATGACATTTTGCGAATTTTTAGATGCTTTAGGAGAAGAAAAACTTTGTGAACTTATTAATAGCTCTGATTTTCAGATGATAAACTTATTCAAAGATAAGATCATCACTTATTTGAAAACATATTTTTACGTTGGCGGAATGCCAGAGGTTGTTAAAAACTATATTGAAAATAAAGATTTTCAAGAAGTTAGAGAAATTCAAAATCGGATATTGAGTGATTATAAACAAGACTTTTCTCATCATATTCCTCCGACTATACGTCCTCAGGTTACAAAACTTTGGGATTCAATTCCTCGTCAGCTGGCAAAAGAAAATAAAAAATTTGTTTATAGTGAAATCGAAAATACAAAAGCACGAGTGAAAGAATATGATCCTGCATTAGAGTGGTTGAAAGATAGCGGATTGGTGTACCAAATAATGCGCTTAAGTAAACCTGCGTTGCCGATTAAAGCCTATCAGGAATATAATAATTTTAAATTATTTTTGTCGGATATAGGTTTGCTGTCTGCAAAATCAGATCTCGATATACGAACATTATTAGAAGGATCAAAAGTTTTTACCGAATTTAAGGGTTCAATAACAGAACAGTTTGTTTTACAAGAATTGAAAGCAATACAGAATATTGATATTGCGTACTGGGCAAATGATGCTGGTCGAGCTGAAATAGATTTTGTTATACAACTTGATTCTCAGATTATACCTGTAGAGGTTAAGGCAGGTATCAATTTGAAAGCAAAAAGCCTAAATGTATATAAGGAAAAGTTTAATCCAGATATTCTTGTCAGGACTTCATTGGCTGACTACAAAAAATCTGATAATCTATGTGATATTCCATTATATATGATAGAACAAATAAAGCAAATTTGTAATCTGTAGCTCTATTTTACAAAAATAGCAAAATACGAAAAAAATAAAATAGCCTCACTTTTGTGGGGCTTTTTTGATGCCTTTACGAACGAGAAAGTAAAGGTCGTTTGATTATCCTTTACTTTTTCAAAAAGAAAGTAAAGGTTTTTAATTTTTTGAAAGGAAAAAAATGAAACTCATGCAAAAAACAGTGTGGGCAATAACGCCCGAGATGCTCTCGACAATGATTTCGATAGCGCACAAAACGAACAAGAGCCCTGAGGCCATAGCCAAAGAAATGGGCCGCGATATGAAAAACACCTACGCCGTCTCCACCCGAGGCGGCGTTGCTGTTATTCCGGTAACCGGTCCGCTATTCAGACATGCCAACCTTTTGACGGCGGTCTGTGGCGCGACATCTTATGAACTCTTGGCTCAAGACTTTAACAAAGCCCTGAACGACCCGAACATATCAGCCATTTTGTTTGATGTGGACAGTCCGGGTGGCGAAGTTAACGGTTGCTCCGAGCTGGCCGATATGATCTACAACGCTCGCGGTAAAAAGCCGATCCTTGCTTATGCCTCCGGTTCTTGTTGCTCCGGTGCGTATTGGATCGCCTCGGCCTGCGACAAGATTATGGCGGCCGATACGGCTATCCTCGGTTCTATCGGGGTTGTGTCCATCTTTGAAAAAGAGGACGAGAAAAAGACTATTGAAATTGTTTCCTCGCAAAGCCCAAACAAGCGGCCTGATGTGGAAACAGAAGAAGGGAAAGCCAAAATCCAGGCTCATATTGATGCGCTGGCAGAGGTTTTCATTAATAAAGTTGCGCTTCACAGGGATATATCGCCGAAAAATGTCATCGAAAACTTCGGTGGCGGTGATGTTTTTGTGGGCCAAAATGCTGTTCGGATCGGTCTGGCGGACAGCCTAGCTTCGTTTGAAGCCATCATCTCAGACCTTAACACTCAATCAACGGAGAAATCATTCATGAATGATACTTTAGAAAAAACGTCTGTTGACATCAAAGCACAGGAACGCGAGCGCATGTCCCAAGTTCTTTCTGCCGAAAATGTTAAAGGCAAGGAAGCAACTGCTCAGGCATTGCTTGCCAAGACCGATTTGTCAGCATCTGACATTTTGGCCATTTTAGAAACGGTGCCTGTTGCCAAACAAACCAATGCGCTTGATGTGGCAATGGCAGAAATCAAAAACCCGGCGATCACACCATCTGCCGAGGATAAAGAAGAAACACCCGAAGACGTTGCAAACCGCATCGCTTCTTACACAATTGGAGGTTAACACATGACTGTACAAGGATTTACGGACCAAGGGTCCACAACCGCCGATACCTTATTGGCCGGCGAATTCCCTCGCGTTTCTGAACTTGCAACCATTACCGGCGGCAGTTACACGCGAGGCACAGTATTAAAGGCATCAGGTGATGCTTTGACCATCTGTGGTGCATCTGACACACCTGAAGCCATTTTGGCTGAGGCTGTTGATGCCACAAGCGAAGATAAACAAGCCGTTGTCTATTTGACCGGTGAGTTTAACTCTGCGGCTCTGACTGTGGCAAGCGGTGCTTCTGCTGACGGCTTAAAGGCCAAACTCAGAGCGAAAAACATCTTTATTAAAACAAATCAAGCATATTGAAAGGAATAAATAATGGATATTTTTTCTACAAACGTGCTCGCAAAAGTCGTTGAACGTTTACACACGCCTTCGTCTTTCTTGCTCGACACCTTCTTCCCGAATGTGCAAACTTCGGATAAAGAAGAGATCTTTTTTGATGTAACGGACAGCAAGCCGCGCATCTCTCCGTTTGTTTCTCCACTTCTTCCCGGCAAGGTTGTTGATAGCGGTGGTTATCAGACCAAATCATTCAAGCCGGCTTATGTGAAAGACAAACGTCGCTTTGATGCAAACATTCCGTATAAACGTGTTGCCGGTGAGATTATCGGCGGCTCTCTGTCTCCAGCTCAACGCTATGAACGCGCTTTGGCCACAACTTTGACCGACCAGTTGGAAAATCTGACCCGTCGTGAAGAAGTCATGGCGGCCGAAATCTTAAGAACCGGACAAGTTGTTGTTTCCGGTGATGGTTATCCGTCTACAACGGTGAATTTCGGACGTGATGCGGCTTTGACAAAGGCCTTAACCGGTTCTGCCACATGGGAAACTGCGGCTGTTAACCCGATTGAGGACTTGGAGGACTGGGCCGACTTGGTTCAAACAAAGTCCGGTATGATCGCAAAAACGGTCATCATGGATCCTGAAGCATGGAAAATCTTCCGTTCAAAAGATGATGTGAAGAAGTTCTTGGATTACCGCAGAGGCACCAACAACACTTTGAATGTTGACCCGTTCATTCGCGGCGAAAACTCCAAAGTGCGCTACGTTGGCTCTATCGGTGACTTTGATATCTATGTTTACAATGACCTTTATATCAATGATGCCGGTGTCGAAAGCAAACTCTTGCCGGCCAAAACCGTCATCATGGGCGCCAAAGACGGACTTGAAGGAACCCGTTGCTATGGCGCTATCCACGATGAAAAAGCAAACTGGACCGCTCATCGCTACTTTACGAAGTCATGGGTTGAGGAAGATCCATCGGTTCGTTGGCTGTTATTGCAGTCTGCGCCTTTGGTCGTTCCTTATCGTCCGAATGCTTCATTCTGTGCAACCATTGGTTAGGAGGTATAAATGCGTATTAAGGCCTTGATTACATTAGTTGTATCTGCCGGCAGAGAAATCGCTCCCGGTAAGGAGTATGACCTGAACGAAGCAGATGCAAAAAGTCTGATAGAACGCGGTTTTGCAGTGCCTGTTAAAGGTGGCCAAAAGCCGGCAACACAGCCACAGCAACCACAGAAACCTGATGAAACAGGAGGTAAAGATGACCCTTCCTCTCAAAAAGGCGGTGGACAGCCTGTTTAATCGGTGCGGAACGATCGGGAATTATCAAGGACGAGAAGTCCTTTTTTTATTGATTGAACCGGACGAAGTGGTCGGTGTGGGTTTTGTTAAGGCTCACACCGATACGCATTTTATGAAGATACGGATTTCTGATGCGCCTGATTTAGCTGTCGGGGACACGATAGAAACAGATGCGGCAACTTACCGGGTGCATACGGAACCGGTCAAAGATATTCATAATCTAGTATGGAGTGTTGATGTGCTATGCAATTAAAACTTGCACTACAAGGGAAACTGTCTGATGTCATGGAAAAGCACTATTCAGAAGGTGCCAAGGCTGTGACGTTAGGAATATCGGCGGCAACGAATGGACTTAAAACGTCTTTACGTGAACAGGTCCGCTCGGCCGGTATGAGTTCTCGCATGGCCAACACTTGGCGCGGTGTCGTCTATCCGAAAGGAAAAACGAGTATCAGCGCGGCCGGTCAGGTCTATTCTAATGCCGAAAAGATTATGCAGGGCTTTGAATACGCAAGCATTATCCGAGGCAAAAACGGTCTGTGGCTTGCCATTCCGACCGATGCAATCCCGAAAAAAGCACGTGGTAAACGTATGACACCGGGTCTTTATGAACAGATGAAAGGCGTGCGGCTACAGTTTGTGTATCGCCGCAATGCCTGTTCATTGCTTGTCCATACCAAAAAGAAAAAGACGGTCATCGCCTTTATCTTGGTGCCTCAGGTCAAAATGCCGAAATTAATTAACTTTGAAAGTGAAAGCGAGCGTTGGCAAAACAAAGTGCCGAGCTTGATTTTGCAAAACTGGAGCGAAGATGAGTAAAAGAGAAATCGTATTAAACGCTTTATTTGAAAGGCTTTCAACGCTTGATGTGGCTGTTAAGCGCAATGATCCTCTGCCGCAAAAAATCCCTGATGGCGGTTTGGTTATTCTGCGCGATGGTAATGTCGGCGAGCCGGAGATTTTATTGTCGCCGCCTTGCTACATTTTCACACATCGGGCTGAACTGGAAGTCATTGTTCAAAAAGAAACACCGGCCGAGCGCGATCAAGCCTTGGACTGGCTGTTGGTGGAAATCGGTGAACTTTTGCAGAATGATCCTCGCCTCGGTGGCAAAGTTGATTATATGCACGCGGATCCACCCGAGTTTGTGGAAGAACCTGTTGAAGGTGGCGTAACCATCAAAGGTGCGATCGTTCCCATTGTCCTTGAATACACCTCAAATTCTAACTTAATTTAACAAAGGAGACAAATATGTCACGAGCATATGGCTGGAATGCCAAACTATTAATCGCTGAAGAAAGCACTTACGGCACTCTTTCTTCGGGACCTTATACCCAAGTGCCGTTTGCATCAAGCGCAATTGACAGCGAACAAGGGTTGATTTCCTCAAATGTTTTAGGCCTTGGCCGCGACCCGACCACACCATTTCAAGACGTTATTAACGTTGAAGGTGATTTGGCGGTGCCGGTTGACCTTAGAAACATTGGAATTTGGCTGAAAGCTGTCTTCGGAGTTCCGGAAACGACTACCGAAAATGGCGTTTATACGCATACATTTGAAAGCGGTAAAACCTCACTTCCGAGCTATTCGCTTGAATTAGGACTGGCCGAAGTTCCTGAATACATCAGGTTCCTTGGCGCACGTGCGAACTCTATCACCTTTAACTTCGCCCGATCCGGTGAAGCACAAGCCACAGTTTCGTTAATGGCACAAAGTGAAACAGCCTCGGAGACATCTGTTTCAGATGCACCGGAAGTTAAGAACTATACACGCTTTTCACAGTTTCAAGGCTTTATTAAATCCGGTGGTGAAACATTGGCCAATGTGACCAGTGCCTCGGTTACCTATTCAAATAACCTCGAAAAAATTGAGACGATCCGGAGCGATGGTAAAGTTGAATCTATTGACCTGGGCGTTGCCTCATTGTCCGGTTCGATTGCGGTTCGTTATGGCGATAATGCCTTGATGGATAAAGCTCGTGCCGGTGTACCGGTGGACTTAGAGCTCGGTTATCAGTTATCAGACACACAAAGGCTCGTTATTACTTGCCATGAAGTGTATCTGCCAAAACCGAAACGTTCCATTTCAGGCCCTGGCGGCATTGAATGCACTTATGATTTCCAAGGTGCCAAGAACGCCGAACTCGGCAAAATGGTAACTGTTCAATTGTATAACGATGTGGAGGAATACTAATGTTAAAGTTAAAGTTTAAGAATGAGCCTTACTGGTTGGATTTAGGTATGGGTGTCCGGGTAAAAGTTAAACCCTGCACATCTTCCGTATTCTATGAGGCAAAAGCCTATATGAATTCAAAGGTTGCCGACATGGCCAAGCGCATTAAAGATGTTCGCGAAAACGGTGCAAAAGATGAAAACTTGCCGGATTTAGAGGATATCACAAAGCGTGAAGCCTTTGCCGATCAGCAGTTAATTTTGGGTCTTGCGCTGGCGGGCATTATTGAATGGGACGGCATTTTAGAAGCTGAAACAGACGAAAAAGCACCGCTGACACCGGTCAAAATTGAGGAACTCTTCACGAACTTTTGGAGTATCGCCGAAACATTCAGACAACAATATTGCGGCATTCAAGAAATACTCGAGGCCGAAAAAAACGCATATACGCCCGAGCAAGATGGCACTTCGGCTCCGGGCGAAACTACTGCCAAGGATGCGGCGAGCAAGAAATCAACTGCCCCATCTACAGATGCCGATACGTAGAAACAACCTTAAAAACTACAGAAGGACATCAGGCTTGGGAGGTTTTATTAAAACTTTCTGAGCCTGACCTTGGGGTTGCGCTGACGGTGGCTGAGAATTTGGGATTAAAAAGTGCGGTGATGACTGAACTGTTATCTGTCGGAATCCAAGGAATAAAGGCCGGCATGAATGATATGTCAGAAACTGGCAGAAGTTAACTCCAATATATTGAAATTTTATTTTGTGTTTGATACTAATAGAGTAAAAAGAAAGGATTAGCCATGAAAAATATACTTTTTACTTTATGTTTCTGCTTGCTAGCAATTCAGGCTCAAGCCACAGTTCGTTGTTCTGAAGATAGTTTTGGCAATAGGAATTGCTATGGAACAAACTCTGACGGCGAATATGTACACACCCGTTCTCGGACCGATAGTTTCGGAAATACTAATACATACGGAACGATCGGCAACAAGAATGTCAATACACGATCCAGGACAGACAGTTTTGGTAACACCAATACCAATGGCACTATTGGAAACGATAATGTAAATACGCGGTCTCGAACCGACAGTTTTGGTAATACCAATACATACGGAACGATTGGTAACCAAAATGTAAATACCCGTTCCCGGACTGACAGCTTTGGTAATACAAATACCTATGGCACTATCGGGAATCGAAACATTCACACGCGCTCTCGTAAAGACAGCTTCGGGAACACAAACTACTACGACTATTAAGTAAAACAAATTTCAACAAGGCACCTCAACCGTTTGGTTGGGGTGTTTTTTTATGGAAAAAACGAATGAACACAGCGAAAAAACTTTCAATCAGACTTGAAGCGGTGGGCGGCGACAAGGTTCGGCAAGAGTTCAAGAACATCGGCTCGGACGGACAGAAAGCCTTTCAGAGGATAACTCAGGTCATCACACCGGCAAACGATAACTTAAAGGTCTTGGACAACACAGCCAAGGCCTTTAATAATACCCTCAAACAGGCGGCATCGTTGGCCGGAGCCTACCTCGGGTTACGCGGACTGACGAACACTTTTAAGAGCATTGTAGAAACAAATAAAGAGTTTGAAAGACTTTCCGGTTCACTAAAAACAGTGACCGGCTCTGCAAAAGCGGCCAAAGAAGCCTTTACTTTGATTGAAGACTTTGCCACATCAACGCCATTCCAACTTGATGAAATCGTAGACAGTTTTATCCGGTTAAAGGCAATGGGCTTGGAACCTTCAATGGAAGCCTTAACCTCTTATGGTAACACAGCCTCTGCTTTTGGTAAGAACATATTGGAGTTTGTTTCGGCTGTTACCTCAGCAACTGTTGGTGAATTTGAAAGGCTCAAAACGTTTGGTATCAAAGCAAAGGTCGAGGGAGAACGTGTAAAGTTCATCTTTCAAGGTGTTACAACAGAAGTTGGTAAAAATGCGGCAGAAATTGAAAATTATCTTCGCTCTATCGGCACAATAAACTTCGGTGGTGCCATGGCCGAACAGATGAACACCATGGGCGGAACAATGTCAAACATTGAAGATGCTCTTGCAAAAGTTGCACGAACGATTGGTGAAAATGGATTAAACAAAGCAATAAAAGAAGTTCTTGATCAGTTTAATAATTTAATATCAGGTACTGATGGTGCGGCTAAAACTATTGGTGAAACTTTAGCAAGCGCAGTAACTATCGCCGGTAAAGCATTCTTTACATTGGGCAAATACATTGAGCCGATCATCACGCTCTTAACTGTCCGTTTGGGTGCGAGCCTGATTACAAAAGGAATTGACCTGTTAAAGGCAAGCGTTTATGCGCTGAATGTCGCTCTTATGGGGACCGGAACAGCCGGAGCCTCTGCCACACTCGGCCTTAAAATGATGTGGCAAGTTTCCAAGGTGGCCGCTGTACAGATGTATGCAACCGCGGTAGCGGCAAAGGTTCTTGCCGGTGCTGTCGGACTTTTGAAAGGCATTATGGCTTTGCTTGGTGGCCCGGCCGGTCTTGTTATATTGGTTGTTTATGGCCTTTATAAATTAATAGACAGTCATAACGTGGCAAAACGTGCGGCAAACGACCACGCGGATACCTTGGCCAAACTTAAGGAACAAATGGCTGAAACGGTCAAGGAAACAAACAACCTTGTGACGGTACAGAGCAAAAACCAAGCCATTGCCGAATGGTCCTATAAATTAAAGGTAGCCGAGAAGAACATCAAGGACCTGAAGGAAGAACTAAAGGATACCGGCGGCTTGTCGTTCTTTCAACGTCACGCGCCGAATATGTTCCTGAAGGAATACCAGATTTTCGCAAACGATTTGGCGGACATTCTTTCGCAGTCAAAATACAACCTGGAGGAATACCAAAAGGAAGTATGGCGTTTAGCCGCCGAATATCCGGATTTTCAACCGCAGGCAAAGGCAATTCAGGAAAAGTTCCTGCTTTTGAAAGCGGCCGAGATAGATGCACAAAAGGCTCGTGATGAGTTGAAGTACATTCAAAACCCGGAATTAAGGCCGAAAGAAGAAAAGCCGGCAGTTCCAAAACCGCCTGTTCTGCCAAAAACTGACACATCAGCTTACGAAAAGACCATTGAGGACATCAAACAAAAGGTCTTTGAATTGCAGGATCCTTATGATCAGGCCATGCAAAAAGCGGCCAAGTGGCGTGATAATGCTTTGGCGAACCTTGACAGCACAAAAGCCGGTTATGAGGATTTCAAAAATGATGTGAACCGCGTTTATGATGATATGGTCAAAAAAGCAGGAGTTGCCGCTCTTCAAAGTTCAAAGGACTGGAAAGACGGCGTAACCCGAGGAATGAAAAGCGTTTATGAAGATGCCTCGGATATGGCTTCAATGACCGAAAACATGGTCAAGAACTCTTTCAAATCAATGGAAGATACGCTGACAAACTTCGTCATGACCGGTAAAGCGAACTTTGGAGACTTTGTTAACTCAGTTGTCGAGGGAATGGTCCGAATGGCCATGCAGTACGCTGTGATCAAGCCGATCATGGGTGGTGTCATGGGTTACTTCGGCATTCCGACAGCGCATACAGGAGGTGTCATTGGTACGGATACTTTATCACTTAAGGCTGTTAGTCCAAGTGTTTTTGAAAATGCTCCCCGTTTTCATACCGGGGGCTTGGTCGGCGGCGAGATTCCGATTATCGCGAAAAAAGGCGAAACGGTATTCACGCCGGGACAAATGAAAGCACTGGGCGCAGAGTTAAATTCAAAACCGCCGGTTTACGTCAATGTGAATGTGGTCAATAAGGCCTCAGGCACAAGGACAACGGCAAACCCGAAACGCGACATGAACGGTAATGTCAACTTGGACATCATCGTTGAGCAGATTGAGGGTGCAATTGGTAAAAACATCAGTAAAGGTGAAGGTTTATCGCCGATCCTTGAACAAAGGTATGCGTTAAACCCGGCCTATGGGAGTTATAGATGACAGTAATTTTTCCTGAAAAACTACCTTACCCGACCACAGAGGGATATGCGATAAAACCCGGTGAAGCTATTGTGCGAACCGATATGGAGGCAGGCCCGGCGAGACAAAGGCGGCGTTATGAGCAAACGCCGTCTAAAATTTCTGTGCGCTGGGTGATGAATAGAGAACAATTCTCGCTCTTTGAAGCTTGGTACAAATACTACGCAAAAGAAGGTGCTGAATGGTTTGTTATTACCCTTTTAGGCGGTCTTGGACTTTTGAAGCAAGAAGCTCGGTTTACTCAACAGTTCGAAGCAAAACTCCTGAATGGATACCTTTGGGAAATCACATCAGAACTTGAAGTACGTGACCGACCGACACTTTCGGACGGTGCGTTGGCAATTTTACTAGAAAATGACTTTGATAGGCTTTCAAGTGCGGTTAATCATCTGCACTATTTCGTTCATACAGAATGCCCGCAATATATTGAGGATTTATAAAAATGGCAAATATGGAAGAAAGATTACAAGCTGTTGTTTCGCAGGCTGAAACAGACGGCGCAAAATGGCATACAATAATTCATGGTAATAATACAACAACTGTCCCCACAGAAAACGGCAACGTTCCAACAGTGGCCAAACAGATGAAGGATGTGCATGACGAGGTTGTTAATGGCGTTATTGATTATATGACCGAGTGTCAGACGGCACGTGACGTGGCTATTCAAACAAAAAATGAAACGATCGCTGTTAAAAACGAAACTAACACAATTAAAGGCGATGTCACTACGCTTAGAAATGAAACCGAAACTCTTAAAAATCAGTCGCAAACGGTATTTAATAATATCGCAACAGCAACAAGCTCGGCTGTTCAGACCGTTCAAATTGAGGGAGCAACTCAGGTGACGAATGTCCAAAGTGCGGTGGCAGAACAAGTGGCCGAAGCAACCAGTCAGGCAAATCGGGCCGAACAAGCTACTTCCACAAAGGTAAACACTGACCTATCAAACATCACAAAGGATACTATCTTTTCCAAGATGTTTACCAAATATGTAAATGGAAAAACATGGTATCGTGTATGGCCAGACGGTTGGATTGAGCAAGGTGGAGAAGCGGCTGCAGGGACAAGTGTCACTATTACCTTTCCAAAGGCTTTCAAGAATACAAATTATACTGTGGTAGCAACAACTATAGGAACAAATAGCGAAATATATGCGCAATGTATACAACGTACTTCTGCATCGCAAATGATAATTTATAACCGAGGCGGAAGTTCAAGCCAAGCAAAGTCTTGGTATGCGTGCGGTTACTAGGAGATACTTCAAATGAACATAGAAGAAAGATTGCAGGCTGTTGTTTCTCAATCGGAAACCGACAGTTCAAAGTGGCATACAATTGTGCATGGCGATGACACGACAACTGTTCCGACCGAAAACGGGAATGTACCGTCTGTGGCAAAGCAAATGAAAGATGTTCATGACGAGGTTGTTAACGGTGTTATTGATTATCTGACTGAATGCCAAAATGCGCGTGATGTTACGCTTCAGACCAAGACTGAAACGATCGCAATTAAAAACGAAACGAATACTATAAAAAATGATACGGCGAGTATTAAAAGCGAAACTGAAAGCCTTAAAAATCAGTCTCAGGCCATTTTTAATAATATCGCCGCCGCTACAAATTCATCAGTTTTGACGATTCAAAACGAAGGGACAACGCAAGTTTCAAATGTTAGAAGTGCTGTTGCAGAACAAGTGGCTGAAGCAACAAGTCAAGCAAACCGAGCTGAAGCCGCAACAAGTTCGAAAGCAAACTTGGATTTTTCAAATATTGCACCGTCAGCATCCGCAAAGGCAAGTATTATTGCTTGGATTGCTCCTGATTGGTCAAGAAGGCAGGTTCTTGCATTAAATGCAGACGTTGCAATAAGCCAGTATGGATGGGTACTAATGCGCAACGTTGTGTATAACAGTTCATTGAGCGGATATATCAACGGAAACCTTGTATTTCGCCAATATGGAAGTTATGGCCATTGGGAAGAGTATAACAGCCTTATGGTTTTGGTATGTCCTGGTGACACAGTAAGATTGTCCGGTGGTGGTGAATTAACATTTATGCCTTGCAAAGGAGTATAAAATGCCAAATTTAGAAGGAAGATTAGAAGCAGTCGTTGCTCAGTCAGAAGTCGATAGCTCTAAATGGCACACAATTGTACATGGTGATGATACAACAACTGTACCGACCGAAAATGGAAATGTACCGTCTGTCGCAAAACAGCTAAAGGACGTGCGTGCCGAAATAATAAACGGTCTAGAGGATTATGTCGGTGACTGTCGCCAGGCAAAGGCTGACACATTGCAAATAAAATCCGAAACACAAATTATTAAAAATGAAACCAATACTTTAAAAGGGCAAACAAAAACTCTTAGAGATGAAGCGGAAACATTTAAGGATCTGTCGCAAACAACATACAACAGTATTGCTAGTGCAACGGCCGCCTCAATATCACAGGTTCAGTCGGAAGGAGCTGTTCAGGTTGCACTTGCCACAGCCCAAGCAGAAAGAGCTTTAGCCTATGCACAAAATGCGGCTCCGACACCGCTCGGCACAAAGCTGACAGTCCCAGCAAGTTCAAAAGTTCCAGACGGATATGAGCCGGTTTGGTATAAAAACACGATAACACGTTCCCGATATCCGGACTTTTTTACCCAGCTTGTTGATACAGACAGCCTCACTTTGGTGACGGAAGCAACATATGACAGCCAAGTTTCAACATACGGAATGTGCGCCAGTTATGTAAAAGTGGATAATAATACACTTATTTTGCCATTGTTGGTAAACTTTGCACGTGGCGGCACACCAACTCAGTTGGGAAGCGTTCAGAACGACCAAATGCAAGGTCACTGGCACGAAATGGTTTATCGTCAGGATTCAACATCTTCCGGTTACAGATCAGATATCTTCGGAACAGACGGTTATACAAGCGGTAGCTATTCAAATTCTGGTGGTACAGATGAATGGATGCAACGTTTAGGAAATCGAAAAAATGATGCTCTTTGTGCCATAACCCCGATTACGGATAATACAAATGGTGCTCCGAGAGTCGGTGCTGAAACAAGGCCAAAGGCTTATTATGAGTTGACTTATATCAAATGTGCAGATGTCAGCAGAACTATAGCTATGGAAGAGACAAGTGAAATAAGGAATCTTCTCTCTCAAATAAAAAATACATTAAATAACATTCCTTACATAGTAGAAGAACAAAAAGGAACTAATTGGTATATCAAATGGTCAAATGGCATTCTAGAACAAGGAGGAACATATGATAAAGGATCACAAGTTACAGATTGGAGCGTTAATATTACGATGAACGTTGCGTTCATTAACACAAATTACCAATTAAATTGCCAACTTTATAGACTGGACAATGCAACGGCCTCAATTAACAACCAAGTATTTATCATAAACAGGACATCATCGATGTTTACTGCCAGACCGTATGGTGATGGCTCATCCCGATATATAGATTGGTACGCACGTGGATACTGGAAATAATAGAAAGGAATGATAAGAAAATGCCCGATAGCACTTTATCAGAAGCACTAAAAGAAGCCTACGCTTCGGCTCCGAGTGATGTGATTTTATTGCATACTTTAGAGTTAAGGCACCCGACATTTGTTGATGACTATGGGAACTCGACAGCCATTCGGGTCGTGCGTGATCACATTAACCATACTTGTACGCTTGAAAACTCGGCTCCGCTCAATCCTGGAGAGGCTGTTGAGTTTATTGCCATGGCGTTTGATCTGGAATTGCCACCGGTCAACAACACGCCGACACCTGAGATTTCGGTCACGATCGACAACGTTTCAACCGAGATGATCGCTTATCTTGACCGGGCTATTGAAACACAGGATATGATCGAGCTGACATACCGGCCATATCTGTCTGACGACCTGACAACGCCGCAGATGGACCCGCCGATAACCTTGGTTATTACTGATATTCATGTGGACTGTTACAAAATATCAGCAACAGCTCGCATGATGGACATCGGGAACAAGTCGTTTCCAAGTGAAAACTATACCGTTAAAAACTATCCGGGATTAACACGATGACACATTTTGCTTGTAAATATATAGGCTTGCCCTGGGTTGCCGGTGCGCAAGGCCCTGATGAATTTGACTGTTGGGGAATGGTGCGCTGGATCCTGAAGCACGAATACGGCATAGATGTGCCGGCGGTAAATGTTAATCCGGATAATCTTAGGAGCGTTTTGATCGCATTCAAAAAGGATCCTGCTTTCCGGGCGTTTAATGAAGTTGAGAAACCGCAAGACGGTGATGTAGTCCTGCTTCGTCAGTCAAAACATCCGGTTCATGCCGGCTTATGGTTAGATGCTGACGGCGGTGGTGTTTTACATTGTTGCCGCGATGCCGGTGTTATCTTTCAAGATTTGCCATCAATGCGTCTGTGCGGGTGGCAAATAGACAGCTATTATCGAGTAAGAGGAAAATAAATGATTTACTTTTCACACATTACAAACCCTTTTCAGCCGAATAAGGGTCGGATAGACAATGTCCTTGATGACGGCAAAACCGTTTGGGACATGGTCCGGGAACAGAAAGTGGACCTTTCGCGCCCGACAATATGTATGATAGACGGTGCCGCAGTCCTCAGGAAGTTTTGGAACGATACCGTTCAGCCGAAATCCTTGGTCTGCTTCATCACTTTGCCACAAGGCGGTGGCGGCAAAAAGTCATCAAATCCAATTCAAGTTGTTTTGATGGTGGCCGTTGTGGTTGCTTCTGTTTATACCGGCGGTGCTGTAGGAGCGGCTTATGGTGCTGTATGGGGTGGCGTTGCGGCGGCCGGTGTCTCTATGGCCGGGAGCTTTTTGGTTAATACATTTGTTCCCACCCCAAGGGCATCGCTTAATGGGTCCGGCTCGGCCAACTCCATAGCGGCACAAAGTCCGACATACTCTTTGCAAGCGCAAGGTAATCAAGCAAGGCTCGGTAGTCCAATACCGGTTATTTACGGTCGGCATTTGATTTATCCGGATTTTGCCAGTCATCCTTATTACGGATATGTAAATGATGAGCAGTATGTTTATCAGCTCCATTGCATTGGTCAAGGTGAATACAACATCGAACAAATAAGAATTGAAGATACTCCGATTAATTCATTTGAAGAGATTACTTATCAAATAATTAATCCAGGTGAACAAAATACCTTGTTTCGCGATGATGTTGTAACTTCGCCTGAAGTTGCCGGGCAAGAACTGCTAAAAGATGAGGTATGCGGACCTTTTGTATTAAATCCGACAGAAAGTGTAATCGATAAAATAGAGATTGATGTAGCTTTTCAAAGAGGCCTTTATTATGCAAACAACAACGGAGGCATGGACAATAAAACCATTCAATGGCGCATTGATGCAAGGCTAATTGACAATGAGGATTTACCTCTTGGTGATTGGTTTACACTGGGTAGCGAATCATTTACATCAAATAACCACAATAGTATGTTTCGCACTTACTCATATGCTGTCGCCAGCGGAAGATACGAGGTTCGCGCCGTTCGTTTAGATGTCAAAGACACATCTTCACGCGCCGGACATGAAATTAGATGGGCTTCGGCAAAAGGGTTTATTGTATCGATCCCAAGTTACGGCGACGTAACATTGATCGCCGTTAAAATGAAAGCCACAAACAACCTGTCACAACGTTCAAGCCGCATGCTTAACTGCATCGTGACAAGAAAATTGCCGACATGGTCGCCGTCCGGTGGCTGGACCGGCAGAGTGCCGACACGCTCTATCGCTTGGGCAATAGCCGATATCTTAAAGGCCAACTATGGTGCAAGGCTGACAGATAAGTCCATAGATCTTGAAGGTTTATACCGGCTGGATCAGATTTGGGCCGCACGCGGTGATACGTTTAATGCCGTCTTTGATTCCAAGTTGACGGTTTATGATGCCTTGTCGCGAACCTGCAAAGTCGGACGTTCCGTTCCTTATATCCAAGGTGGCATTGTTCGCTTTGTCCGGGACGAGCCAAAATCAATACCGGTGGCACTTTTCGGGCCAAGAAACATCGTTAAAAACAGCCTGTCAATTCAATATATTATGCCTTCTGAAGATACAGCTGACAGCGTTTGCGTTCAGTATTTTTCGGACCGCACATGGAAGAACTCGGAGATAACCGGCAGTTTTGAAGGCTCCACCTCGGATAAAACGGCAACGGTTGAGCTTTTCGGCTGTACCGATAAAAACCAAGCTCTCCGGGAGGCCATCTATATGGCGTTGGCCAACCGATATCGCCGGCGCATTGTGACATTTTCAACCGAATTAGAAGGTCTGATTCCGAGTTATGGGGATTTGATTTCCATCACGCATGATATGCCGCATTGGGGTTCAGGCGGTGAAATACTGTCAAAAAATGACATGACTTTAACACTATCCGAACCGGTTGAGTTTACCGAGGGCCAAAATCACTACTTGGCGTTAAGAACTCGAACCGGGAGTCTGTCCGGACCATATCGGGTAACAGCTGGATCACTGCCAAATGAGGTCATCTTACAAGAAACGCCAGACATTGAAATTGAGACAGGTACGAACTCAGAACGAACACATTTTGCCTTTGGAACTCAAGATAAATGGGGAACTTTGGCACGCGTTACCGGGATAAAACCGCGTTCCGGTAAAGTTGAAATCACAGCGGCAATTGAGGACTCAAGAGTTCACACCAACTAAGAAAGGACAAACCATGGATTGGATTCAATTTTTACAGATCATCTGCGTACCGGCCTTTGGCTGGTTTTTTTATAAACTCGGGGAGCAACGCAAGGAAATAAAACTCCTTGAGCGTGACCTCAACGAGTTCAAAGTTGCGGTGGCCAAGGAATATGCCACTCAGGTTAACATCAATCGCCTGGAGACAAAGATTGATGAATTACATCAGCTTTTATGGGAAATGCACAATGAACACACCACGCGGCATAAGAAATAACAACCCTGGGAACATCCGTTGGGGTTCGGACTGGAAAGGATTAAAAAAGGACGGGAAACAGCAAGACCCGTCCTTTTGTGTATTTGAAACACCGGAATATGGTATCCGGGCGTTGGCCAAATTACTTCGTAACTATCAGCAGCTCTATGGCCTGAACACGCCCCGGAAGATTATCAGCCGGTATGCACCACCAACCGAAAACGAAACAGTTTCATATATAGACAGCGTGTCCCGGCAGTTAAACATCACTCCGGACACACCGGTCGACCTTTCGGAAGATGGTGTCTTACTGGTCTTTATTAAGGCAATCATCAGACATGAAAACGGCATACAGCCATATTCTAATGAAACTCTATTGAAAGGAATACAAATGGCATGAAAAAGCGGCTTTGGATCCCGGTCCTCGGGTGGATCCTGTGTTACGGGTTCCTCCATAACTGCCTGATCGCACCTATAACGGGCCTTCCGGTAGTGGACTGGGAGTATTTATTAACGGCCATGGGCATTTTACTCGGTGTCAGTGGCGCACGAGATATTGGGTTAAAGGAAAGGCAAAAACAAGATGTTGAACAGAATAACAAAACTTTGGAATAAAGGTAAATACTGGATAATCGCCGGAGCGGTGGCCGTCTTATATATGCTCGGCTATCGGCGCGGCAAGGAAAAAGAACAAGTCAAAGTAATGAAAGGAACGGTGGACAATGTTAAAACAGCTAAAAGAAGTTGGGATAGCCTGGCTAGCCTTAAGCGCGTTGAGCGGTTGCACAACAAATATAAACGGTGATTTTTGCCTTTTATACGAACCGGTGTATGCAGATTATGAGCACGACACCCCGGAAACAGTCCGTCAAATTGATAGAAACAATGTGGTTTACGATGATTTATGTACAAGATGAAGCAGACCCCGCAGGAACAAAAACCTGCGGGGCTCTTTTTAATCAAGTTCTTTTAAATAATCGTTTACCATATCTGTCAAAAGTTGACGCCGTTTTGCTATAAATTCAGGATATTTACTTATATTCCAAAGGCTTTGATCTGTTGGAATACAATGCTTTTTGAAGTTTTCTTCGCCTTTTTTGACAAGAACTTCTGGCAGATATACAGCTGGATCATCATTTTTAATCAAAACATTCGTGCGTTTTACAATAAAGGTTTGGTTAGCAATGTCATTTATTTGATCACGCTCGTATTTTCCTTTTAAGAAATCCTGAGGGAATATATGGTGAAATTCAATTTGATTGCGGTTTGCAACGTTATTCATGCTTAAAACTTGAGGTGTATTCCAGTCCAATGCGCCATTATGTCTCATGACTGTAAACATAGTTTTGAAAATGCCACTGGCTGTGTTTTTATTTTCAAAATCTGTTGTATGGAAATCAAGTCTGCCGAATTGCATTTTAAGGTTATCCAATAACCCCTGTAAGTTATTGTTTTTGATAGCATACAGATCTTGATCCAAAATTGTTTCAGATGAACCTCTTGAATAACGACCTTTTGCATTTGCAATGAGGAACCACTTTTTGATTATTTTTGCCTCGTTATCCGTAAGAATATTGTTTTTCATGTGGTACAAGAATGAAAGCGATACGATAAAGTACGGTGACGACAATGTCGCATCAGTTTCAAGACCAAACGTATTTTTTAGCTCATCCAATGTATGTTCAAGAGCTTTTGTTACTTTCGGCCAAGCGCCTTCCAAATCCTCTTTTGTTAATGACGGCACAATCTTAAATTTTGATTGCGATGTCAATATAGCAACAAGTGTTCTGACGATGATGCCTGTGCTGATATCCCAACCATGTTTTTCACAGTTTTCGGCTTCTTTATTGAATTTTATTAAGGCACCTTCGTTAATTCCCTCCGCTGTTTCAATAGTTGGCCATTTGGCTGTAATTTGCGCTAAAGCCAAATCAGAACCTTTTAGTTTTGTGCCGGCAGAGTTTACGCGCACAAAAATTTCAGTGACTTCTTCATATGACATACCTGCAGGAAGAGTTTTTACTTGGAAGTCGTAATTTTCTATATTTTTGAGAGCTGTAAAACGATCCATATATTTCTTTAAACGTTGCTCTCCTTCAGGGGTTTTAATGTCGCCGGCTCTTTGCATAATGTCGGTAACCGATACTTTATTAGCAAAAACACCTGCAACAGAAATCCAATTTTGTTGGCTTTTTACAAGCGGGTTTTCAACCACAAAAGCACGACGATTTAAATCATCAAGACGGCTTTTATTTTCTTCCTCATCTGAAGTAATCTTGATATCATCATCTTCTTCAAACTCTGTTTTATTATCATCATCAGTAGCAACTTTTGTATTTTCCAATTTATCTGGGTGATCAAGATTAAAATAGATATCAATGGCACGTTTTCTTCCACGTACATTGACAGGCTCGCCGCAAAGGATTGCTTTGAGAGAGGTCAAGCGTTGTTGGCCATCTAATAACAGATAGTAGGACTCATATTTCGTGTCATCCTGAGAAACCGCAAAATCACGTGTCGGAACCTTTTGTGTTGTTTCCCATCTTAAAATGGTACCAGTCGGATATTTTCTATACAGAGAATCAAGTAAATCTCTTACTTGTGTAGACTTCCAAACATATGCACGTTGCATTTCCGGAAGACGCATTCTGTTGGATTTAATTTCATCAATAAGAGTTCTAATTTCAGTCATTTTACATCCTTAAATACTATTTTTTATTAGCATAATGCTTTTTAAAAAGTTCGACAGCTTGTTCTGTCATTTCTTTTACATCATAGCCTGAAGATATTATATTGCTTGAAATAATTCCTTCTTCGCTTGGGGCTGTCGCTATTTTTTGAAATCTCACGGTAATTTCTTCTAATACTTCTTTCTCAGCATCTGGTGCATAATTTACTAATAAGGATGCTTGACATACCTTGCTACCCTTAAAATCTTCGTATAATTTAACTTTCATTAATTCTGGAATAGTGTTGTATTCCATCACGCCTTGAACATCAACTACTTTTACAGGATGTTGTTCAGCACGCTTGTCAGCTTTAATAAGGGCTTTGTTTATCCAGTTAGTATAAGTATCTTTCAACGAATCTTGATTATATCCACAATGTATAACATCCTCATTTTGTTGGATATTACTTCTTTCTCCGAAGAAAAAACCTACAAATAGAGACAATACTGCTAATGTAATTATACTCGCTGTATTTTTCATTTAAAGCCCCTTTCGTTTATATAAATAAAATTTTTCACAGTATATCCGTTGATGATTTAAAATTCAATAACACAATTTTATATTTCATCATGATTTAAATTTTTATCTGTTTTATAAACTCTCTTAATGTATCCCGGTCTACGTGCAATTGTTTCGCTATTTTGGTTTTACTAATGCCTTTATTCAATAAAGTTTTGATAACATTTTCTTTTCCAGTTAATTTTAGTTGCTTGTTTTTTGTACCTAAAGGTCTTCCCAAAGTTTTTCCTGCAGCACGACGTGCAGCTAGAGCTTCTTTTGTACGCTGAGAAATCATCTTACGTTCAATTTCTGCAGATAATCCGAATGCAAATGCTAATACTTTGCTTGAAATGTCATCTCCAAGTTTATAATTGTCTTTAATAGTCCACACGCGTGCATCAGTATCCAATAATTTATTCAGCATTCCCATCACCTGTAACAAATTTCTACCTAATCTAGATAGCTCACTTGCAATTATAAGATCATCTTTTTTTATTTTTTTTATTAACTTTCCTAATTTTCGTTTATTTAAATCGGCGGTTGAACTTATTGTTTCCTCTATCCATTCATCGATATAAAGGTTATTTCTTTTACAAAATTCCTCTATTTCATAATGTTGATTTTCTGTAGTTTGCTTATCTGTTGAAACGCGAATATATCCGTATATCATTTTGTATTCCTTTCTTTAAACTGTATGATAAATCTGCGGTATAATAACGGTCGTATAAATTCCGCAGAAACACCGTTTAAAATTCCGGATACATGGATGTGGGTAAAATTAGGAGATATTGCTGATTTTCCTATGGGAAAAACACCATCACGCAACGATTTTGAATATTGGGAAAAAAATTATCCTTGGGTATCTATTGCTGATTTGATAGATGGAGAAGTAATTAATTCAACAAAAGAAGGAGTATCAGAAAAGGCCAATATAGAGGTATTTAAGAATAGAATTTCGCGACAAGGTACTTTGCTCATGAGTTTTAAATTAACTATAGGTAAAGTTTCGATATTAGGAATGGATGCTTTTCATAATGAGGCCATAGTATCCATTTTCCCTTTTATAGATATAGAGAAAAATACAACTAAATATTTATATAAGGTTCTGCCTTATTTAACTACATTGACGACGGATACAAAAGAGGCGATTAAGGGAAAAACGCTAAATTCATCTAGTTTATATAATCTCATGATTCCTTTACCACCGTTGGCAGAACAAAAACGGATAGTAGAGAAGATAGAGGAAT
>OHFW01000067.1_pt1 | contig 58397 bp, 54 predicted proteins | sample 1567601 | NCBI WGS metagenome assembly OHFW01 (sample SAMEA3879594, study PRJEB24766) | human gut metagenome | biome: human-associated habitat; feature: feces | place: USA | collected 1985/1987 | reverse complement strand
GTAACAAGGTAGCCGTACCGGAAGGTGCGGCTGGAACACCTCCTTTCTGGAGAGGCCGCTCTTTCCCTTCCCGCATCGGGACAGGGTCGAGATAGTGGCCGAGGATAGAGTAGAGAAGTCATCTGTGGCTTTCCTTCTTTGCCTCTTCTTGCTGTCTGTCTTTCCCATACGAGAGAGGAGCCCGGCGGCGGCCTTATCCTGACGACAGTCCTATAGCTCAGTTGGTTAGAGCGCCACACTGATAATGTGGAGGTCGGCAGTTCAAGTCTGCCTGGGACTACTACTCTTTCAGGAGCATTTTGGAGGCTGCGGCTATTCCCGAGGGGGATTAGCTCAGTTGGCTAGAGCACCTGCCCTGCAAGCAGGGGGTCATCGGTTCGAATCCGATATTCTCCACCATCCGCTATTATAGCGGAAACGATCTTTGACATATTGAGACAAGCGAAACTGTAGTGAACCAACAAAGTTCAAGGCCTTGCGGCCCAGCGATGGCGCCGCAAGACTGACACAAGCTGAAAGTATGAGCTGCCTTCCCGCAGGCTTTTTTGATGTCTGCGTGGCGAGGAGAAGAAAGTAAGAAAGGGCGCATGGCGGATGCCTTGGCTCACGGAGGCGATGAAGGACGTGATAAGCTGCGATAAGCCGCGGTTAGGCGCAAATAGCCCTTGACCCGCGGATTTCCGAATGGGACAACCCACCGCTTCGGCGGTATCCCTGCCAAGCAGGGAGGCTAACGGGGGGAACTGAAACATCTTAGTACCCCCAGGAAGATAAAACAACAGTGATTCCCCTAGTAGTGGCGAGCGAACGGGGAACAGCCCAAACCGTCGCTGTCGCAAGGCAGCGCCGGGGTAGTAGGACCACGACCTTGTATCATGATCGCGAGCAGAAGGTCCCTGGAAAGGACCGCCGCAGACGGTGAGAGCCCGGTATGCGAAGCGTGATTGGGCATAGTGGTATCCTGAGTAGCGCGGGACACGAGGAATCCTGCGTGAATCCGCCGGGACCATCCGGTAAGGCTAAATACTCCCGTGAGACCGATAGTGAACGAGTACCGTGAGGGAAAGGTGAAAAGCACCCCTAGCAGGGGAGTGAAACAGTCCCTGAAACCATGCGCCTACAAGCGGTCGGAGCTGCTTTTGCAGTGACGGCGTGCCTTTTGCATAATGAGCCTACGAGTTGCCATGTCCGGCAAGGCTAAGGGCGAGTACGCCCGCAGCCGCAGTGAAAGCGAGCCTGAATAGGGCGCCGAGTCGGATGGGGCAGACGCGAAACCAAGTGATCTACGCATGGCCAGGCTGAAGTCCCGGTAACACGGGATGGAGGGCCGCACGGATAAGCGTTGAAAAGCTTCCCGATGAGCTGTGCGTAGGAGTGAAAGGCCAATCAAACTTGGAGATAGCTCGTACTCCCCGAAAGGCATTTAGGTGCCGCGTCGGATGTTCACCGCGAGAGGTAGAGCGACCGATAGGACGAGAGGGCTTCACCGCCTATCGAGTCCTGACGAACTCCGAATGCTCGCGGTCCGCAGTCCGGCAGTAAGGGGGCGGGTGCTAAGGTCCGTCCCCGAGAGGAGAAGAATCCTGACCGTCGTCTAAGGTCCCGAAATTCTGTCTAAGTTAGTCTAACGAGGTCTGGTCTCAGTGACAGCTAGGATGTTGGCTTGGAAGCAGCCATTCATTCAAAGAGTGCGTAACAGCTCACTAGTCGAGAGACCGGGCATGGATAATAATCGGGTATTAAGTCAGATACCGAAGGCACGGGGTAGCAGAGTAATGAAAAGTACCGGTAGGGGAGCATTCCACCTCCGTCGAATGGTTTCCGTGAGGATTCCTGGAGGGCGTGGAAAAGCAAATGTAGGCATAAGTAACGACTAGGGGCGTGAGAACCGCCCCCGCCGCAAGTCTAAGGTTTCCCGGGCGATGCCAGTCAGCCCGGGGTCAGTCGGGTCCTAAGGCTCAGCCGAACGGCGAGGCCGATGGCAGACACGGTTAATATTCCGTGACCCTCTGCTGGAGCGACGTGGAGACGGAGCAGTGACACCACCGCGCCCTGACGGAATAGGGCGTTGAAGGCCGTAGGTGCTGACGGAGGCAGGCAAATCCACCTCCAGAGCTGAAAGCCGACAGTACGCTTCCTCCTCCGGGAGGCGGCGACAGCGTGGGTAACCATACTTCCTAGAAAATCCGCTAAGCATATCCATTGGAGGCCCGTACCGCAATCCGACACAGGTAGACGGGTAGAACATACTGAGGCGTTGGGAGATTCATGGCTAAGGAACTAGGCAAACTGACCCCGTAACTTCGGGATAAGGGGTCCTCACGGCAACGTGAGGCGCAGAGAATAGGCCCAGGCAACTGTTTAACAAAAACACAGGGCTGTGCAAACTCGAAAGATGATGTATACAGCCTGACACCTGCCCGGTGCCGGAAGGTTAAGAGGAGGAGTCAGCCCCTTGTGGGTGAAGCCCCGAGTTGAAGCCCCGGTAAACGGCGGCCGTAACTATAACGGTCCTAAGGTAGCGAAATTCCTTGTCGGGTAAGTTCCGACCTGCACGAATGGTGTAATGATCTGGACGCTGTCTCAACCGTGAGCTCAGTGAAATTGTAGTATCGGTGAAGATGCCGATTACCCGCGATGGGACGAAAAGACCCCGTGAACCTTTACTACAGCTTAGCGCTGACCTTGGTCATCCGATGTGTAGGATAGGCCGGAGGCTTCGAAGCGGGGACGCCAGTCTTCGTGGAGCCGCCCTTGAAATACGGCCCTTTGGCTGTCCGAGGTCTAACGCGCTTTTTGCGCGGACACCGCTTGGCGGGTAGTTTGACTGGGGTGGTCGCCTCCAAAAGTGTAACGGAGGCTTCCAAAGGTGCCCTCAGGCCGATTGGTAACCGGCCTCTAGAGTGCAATGGCATAAGGGCGCTTGACTGGGAGGGAGACATCCCGAGCAGGCAGGAAACTGGGGCATAGTGATCCGGCGGACGCGTATGGAAGCTCCGTCGCTCAAAGGATAAAAGGTACTCCGGGGATAACAGGCTGATCCCCCCCAAGAGCTCATATCGACGGGGTGGTTTGGCACCTCGATGTCGGCTCGTCACATCCTGGGGCTGGAGAAGGTCCCAAGGGTTGGGCTGTTCGCCCATTAAAGTGGCACGCGAGCTGGGTTCAGAACGTCGTGAGACAGTTCGGTCTCTATCTATCGTGGGCGTTGGAGTTTTGCGTGGTGCCGCCACTAGTACGAGAGGACCGTGGTGGACAGACCTCCGGTTTACCGGTTGTGCCGCCAGGCGCATCGCCGGGTATCCGCGTCTGGAGTGGATAAGCGCTGAAAGCATCTAAGCGCGAAGCCCGCCGCAAGATGAGAGCTCCTTTTTGAGGGTCGTCAGAGACGATGACGTTGATAGGGCGCAGGTGTAAAGGCGGCGACGCCAAAGCCGAGCGCTACTAATTGCCCGAAACTTTCGCTCCTTTAGGGAGCGCATACCTTCGGCTTGCACGGCCTATGCCGTGTGGTTGGGAGCTATGTTTTGCTTGTCGCGATTTGTCATAACCCATTTATCAGGTGGCTATGGCGGCGGGGTCCCACCTCTTCCCATTCCGAACAGAGAAGTTAAGCCCGCCTGCGCCGATGGTACTGCAATGCAATGCGGGAGAGTAGGTGGCCGCCCCCTTTCAACAGGAGAGCCTTCGAGCATTATGCTTGGAGGCTCTTCTCATTATATATATACACGCCATCCCTGTAACATGCAGATTTGGGCTCATCTTTCATGATTATTGGCCCTTACCATAACTATGCCATCAGGGTTTCTCAAAACAGCTTGAAGTCTCTCAGCTTTGATGATGGCTGTGGGCTTTTGTAATTGGCAATGTGAGTTGTTATTAGTTATAGATCTTCTATTCTGTCTTTTTTGGGTTTCTGCTATCACCCGTCTCTAGGCCTGCCAGAACTCTCTGGAGGAGGATAGGGGAGTAATTGATGCATAGGGGGACTCAATTGTCGAAGAAGGCCTAAAAAAATGCTTAAAGTGTTGGTGGGATGCAAAATAAGTCGTAACTTTGCACCCGCAAATTGGCGCGCAAGCGTCGTTTATGTCAAATCATTTAAAATTTACAAAAGCAAAACATGATTGTTGTACCAGTTAAGGACGGTGAGAACATCGAGAGAGCTCTCAAGAAGTTCAAGAGAAAGTTTGAAAGAACAGGTGTCACGAAGGAGCTGCGTGCTCGTCAGCAGTTCGTTAAGCCTTCTGTGAAGAAGCGCTTGAAGATGGAGCATGCCATCTATGTGCAGAAGCTCCGCGACGCTGAGCAGTAAAAAACTTCCGTCAAAATTTGGTAGTTTGATTTTTTTTCCATAACTTCGTAGCCTAATTAGCTTAGAAAGGGTGTGGCGCGATGATGAAGGAAGAATTTCTGGAGTATCTGAGGCTGGAACGCAATTACTCTCAGTCCACGGTGGACAACTATGGACGGGCGTTGCGAAGCCTTAAAGACTACTTTGAGACGCTGGAGGAGCCACTTAGTTGGCTTACCATCGATTCCGACATTGTGCGCGGCTGGATAGGACAACTGATGGATGCGGGCGAGAGCCCTTCCACTGTCAATCTTAAGCTCAGTGCGGTTAGAGCCTTCTACCGCTGGGCTTTGCGACGTGGGCTCGTAGAAGCCGATCCTGTCAGCATGATCCAAGGTCCAAAGAAGCAGCGCCCCTTGCCAAACTTTGTCCGCGATAAGGAGATGGACAAGTTGCTTGACCCGATCAAGTGGGGAGACGACTATGACAGTTGTCTTACACGTACGATACTCATCGTATTCTATGAGACGGGCATTCGGTTGGCCGAACTGGTGGGACTCGATGACAAAGACGTCAGTCTTATCAACGGCGAACTGAAGGTGACGGGAAAACGTCGCAAGCAGCGTGTTATACCTTTCGGAGAAGAGGTGGCGAGAGCGGTGACGATCTATCGCGCCAAACGCGATGCTGAGATTGCTCACAAGCAGTCAGAGGCCTTCTTCCTTCAGAAGAAGGGAGTGCGTATCAACCGCTCGCAGGTCGAAAAGCGTGTCAAGGTGGCTTTGGGTAACATTCCCATGCTTGGCAAGCGATCGCCTCATGTGCTTCGGCATACGTTCGCAACCTCGATGCTCAATCATGGAGCAGGACTGGAAAGCGTAAAAAAGTTGCTCGGTCATGCGTCTCTTGCTACAACAGAGATCTATACGCATACGACCTTTGAGCAATTGAAGAGAGCATATAAAGAAGCCCATCCCAGGGCTTGAATTACGAACACCTTTAAAATGGAGGTAACTATGGAGATCAGAATCAAGTCGATACATTTCGACGCTACCGAAAAACTGCAGGAATTCATCAACAAGAAAGTAGAGAAACTGCAGAAGTCTTACGAAGACATTCAGAAAGTAGAGGTGCAATTGAAGGTGGAGAAACCTGCTGCCGCATTGAACAAGACGACCAGTCTGACGGTAACTGCACCAGGCAATACACTTTTCGTGGAGAAAACGTGCGACACGTTTGAGGAAGGTGTGGATCTGTGTCTGGACGCAATGAAGGTTCAACTCACCAAGTTCAAGGAAAAACAAAGAAATCTATAAAAAAGTTCCTCTAAAATTTGGAGGTATCAAAAAATAGCCGTATCTTTGCAGCCGTTTTCCGACAGATAGTCTGAACGGTCAAGCGGCTGCAAAGATTACTTCGGTTTGGGTGGTTTCCAGAGTGGCCAAATGGGGCAGACTGTAAATCTGCTGCTTCTAGCTTCGGTGGTTCGAATCCATCACCACCCACACAAAACGCGGAAATAGCTCAGTTGATAGAGCACTAGCCTTCCAAGCTGGGGGTCGCGGGTTTGAGCCCCGTTTTCCGCTCTTTTGAGTCAGAAATGCTGTAATAGCTCAGTGGTAGAGCACTTCCTTGGTAAGGAAGAGGTCCTGAGTTCAACTCTCAGTTACAGCTCTTTTGGCGATTGTGTGTGAAGCAGATAAAAGCACAAAAGATTATTCATTTAAATAAAATAAAGGAAAGCTATGGCTAAAGCAGAATTCGTGCGCACCAAACCGCACGTAAACATTGGTACGATTGGTCACGTTGACCACGGCAAGACTACGCTGACCGCCGCCATCTCCCTCGTGCTCCACGAGCGCTTGGGCACCGGTGAGGATGTTAAGTCTTTCGATCAGATTGATAATGCTCCTGAGGAGAAAGAGCGTGGTATCACCATTAACTCCGCACATATCGAGTATGAGACCAACAAGCGTCACTACGCACACGTGGACTGCCCGGGTCACGCCGACTATGTGAAGAATATGGTTACTGGTGCTGCTCAGATGGACGGTGCTATCCTCGTTGTTGCCGCTACCGACGGTCCTATGCCCCAGACACGTGAGCACGTGCTGTTGGCTCGCCAGGTAAACGTGCCGCGCTTGGTCGTTTTCCTGAACAAGTGTGACCTCGTTGATGACGAGGAGATGCTTGACCTCGTCGAGATGGAGGTTCGTGAGATCCTCGAGCAGTACGGTTATGAGGAGGATACTCCTATCATTCGTGGCTCTGCTCTCGGTGCTCTCAATGGTGTTGACAAGTGGGTTGACAAGGTTGTCGAGCTGATGGATACTGTTGATGAGTGGATCGAGGAGCCGATGCGTGAGGTCGATAAGCCCTTCTTGATGCCGGTCGAGGATGTGTTCTCTATCACGGGTCGTGGTACTGTTGCTACGGGTCGTATCGAGACTGGTAAGTGTCACATCGGTGATGAGGTTCAGCTGCTCGGTCTTGGTGAGGACAAGAAGTCTGTCATCACGGGTGTCGAGATGTTCCGCAAGACTCTGCCCGAGGGTGAGGCTGGTGACAACGTCGGTCTGCTCCTCCGTGGTATCGATAAGAACGAGGTGAAGCGTGGTATGGTGGTCGTCCACCCGGGTGCTATCACTCCGCACGATCACTTCAAGGCTTCCATCTACGTTTTGAAGAAGGAAGAGGGTGGCCGTCACACTCCGTTCGGCAACAAGTATCGTCCTCAGTTCTATCTCCGCACGATGGACTGCACGGGTGAGATCAAGCTCCCCGAGGGTGTTGACATGGTGATGCCTGGTGACAACGTTGAGATCGAGGTTGAGCTCATCTACAAGGTCGCTCTGAACGAGGGTCTCCGTTTCGCTATCCGCGAGGGTGGTCGCACGGTCGGCTCAGGTCAGATCACTTCAATCCTTGACGACGTGAAGTAAATCTTCAACAGATAATAATTCCCCGCTCTTCGGGGTGGGGAATTTCTACGGGTTTAGCTCAGTTGGTAGAGCACTGGTCTCCAAAACCAGGTGTCGGGGGTTCGAGCCCTCCAACCCGTGCTAACGAATAAAACTATGTCTAAGGTATTTCAAACAATAGTAAATTCCTGCAAGGCTTGTTACGATGAACTTGCGCATAAGACTACTTGGCCAAGTCGGGCCCAGCTTACGCACAGTGCAATGATAGTTTTATCTGCTTCCCTTGTCATTGCGTTGGTTGTGTGGGCCATGGATTTTGTGTCCGAGACTGTTATGAAGTTCGTCTATCCTGGATAAAGTTTCATCAAAGAGATGGCTGGAACAGAAATGAAATGGTATGTGCTTCGCGCTATCAGTGGCAAGGAGGCAAAGGTGAAAGAATACATCGATGCTGAATTGGGACATAACGCAAAGCTGGCAGAACATGTGTCTCAGGTATTGATACCTATGGAGAAGCATGCTACCGTGAGAGATGGTAAGCGGTATGTGACCGAGAGAATGAGTCTCCCTGGTTATGTCCTCGTAGAAGCCAATCTTACTCGCGAGGTAGCTGCAGCTTTGAGGTTTATGCCTAATGTTCTTGGTTTCCTTGGTGGAACTGAGCACCCTTCTCCCGTTCGCAAGGCAGAACTCAATAGACTTCTTGGCACTGTCGAGGAGTCTGAGGTCCAAGAGGCTACAGAGATGCCGTATGAGGTGGGTGAGAGTGTAAAGGTGACTGATGGACCGTTCAGTGGTTTCCACGGCATCATCGAAGAGGTGAATGCTGAGAAGCGTAAACTGAAGGTAATGGTCATGATATTCGGACGTCAGAATCCTTTGGAACTTAGTTTTATGCAAGTGGCGAAAGAAGAATAAGCATTGTTACGGATGTTGTTCTCTCTTTCCATATTGAATCATTTAATATTCACAAGAAGAAATGGCTAAAGAAGTTGCTGGATTAATCAAATTACAGATTAAAGGTGGTGCAGCGAATCCTTCTCCCCCCGTTGGTCCTGCTCTGGGTTCCAAGGGTATCAATATCATGGGATTTTGCAAGGAGTTCAATGCCCGCACCCAGAACAAGGCTGGTAAGGTACTTCCTGTCGTAATCACTTACTACACGGATAAGTCTTTCAGCTTTGTCATCAAGACGCCTCCCGCAGCTGTGCAGTTGCTCGAAGCCGCCAAAGGCAAGAAGGGTAGCGGCGAGCCTAACCGCAAGAAGGTTGCGAGCGTGACCTGGGAACAGGTTCGCGCCATTGCTGAGGATAAGATGCCCGACCTGAATTGCTTTACCATCGAGTCAGCTATGCGTCTGATTGCTGGTACTGCTCGCAGTATGGGTATCACTGTAAAAGGGGACTTCCCTGGAGAATAAATAATAAACTTCAATTAAGATGAGTAAACTGACAAAGTATCAAAAATCAGTGGCCGACAAGATTGAAGCAGGGAAGGCATACACTTTGGATGAGGCAGCTCAGTTGATCAAGGATATGACCAAGGTCAAGTTTGATGCTTCCCTCGACATTGATGTACGTCTCGGCGTAGATCCTCGCAAGGCCAACCAGATGGTACGCGGTGTAGTTTCGCTTCCCTATGGTACCGGAAAGGTGACGCGCGTGCTTTGTCTTTGCACCCCCGATCAGGAGGCAGCTGCAAAGGAGGCTGGTGCTGATTATGTAGGTCTCGATGAGTATATTGAGAAGATCAAGGGTGGATGGACGGATGTCGATGTGATCATCACGATGCCTTCCTGCATGGGTAAGGTTGGTCCTTTGGGCCGCGTCCTCGGTCCCCGTGGTTTGATGCCTAACCCCAAGAGTGGTACTGTTACCATGGATGTTGCTACCGCCGTCAAGGAGGTCAAGCAGGGTAAGATTGATTTCAAGGTCGATAAGGCTGGTATCATTCATACTTCCATCGGTAAGGCAAGCATGTCTGCAGATCAGATTGCTGGCAACGCTCGTGAGTTCCTCTCAACGGTTGTCAAGCTGAAGCCGGCTGCTGCAAAGGGCACTTACATCAAGAGTATCTTTATGTCTTCCACCATGAGCCCGGGTGTCAGAATCGACACGAAGCAGGCAGAGTAACGCTAAAAGCAAGAAACAATGAAGAAAGAAGTAAAAGATACTATCATCACCGAGCTTGGCGAGAAGCTGAAGCAGTATCCTCATTTCTACCTCGTCGATGTGACGGGTCTGAATGCTGAGGACACGAGCAATCTTCGTCGCAAGTGCTTCAAGAGCGAGATCAAGATGGTCGTTGTGAAGAACACGCTTCTCCACAAGGCTTTCGAGGCATCAGAGGTTGATTACGAAGGTCTCTATTCTGCACTAACTGGCAATACGGCTGTCCTTTTCTCGGAAGTTGCCAACACGCCAGCCAAGCTGCTGAAGGACTACACGAAGCAGGGTATCCCTGCATTGAAGGCTGCTTACGCCGAGGAGAGCATCTTCGTAGGTGCTGACAAACTCGATGAGCTGGCAGCTCTCAAGAGCAAGAACGAGCTTATCGCCGATGTTGTGGCTCTGCTGCAGTCTCCGGCAAAGAACGTTGTCTCTGCTCTCCAATCAGGTGCAAACACCATCCATGGTGTGCTGAAGACTTTAGGCGAGCGTCCTGAGTAATCACGGTTTTAATCACAAGAAAAGACCGATTTAAAGTTAAAACATTTTCATAAATTAAGAAAAAATAAAAATTAAAATAAAATGGCAGATATCAAAGCTATTGCAGAGGAGTTGGTAAACCTCACTGTGAAAGAAGTAAACGAGTTGGCAACTGTCCTGAAGGACGAGTACGGAATTGAGCCGGCTGCTGCAGCTGTTGCTGTTGCTGGTCCCGCCGCCGCTGGTGCTGCTCCCGCTGAGGAGGAGAAGTCTGAGTTCAACGTAGTTCTCGCCGAGGTCGGCGCTAACAAGCTGAAGGTCGTCAAGGCCGTTAAGGAGGCTTGTGGTCTTGGCCTGAAGGAGGCTAAGGATCTCGTTGACGGTGCTCCTTCTACCCTGAAGGAGGGCTTGTCAAAGGACGAGGCTGAGAACCTGAAGAAGGCTATCGAGGCTGAGGGCGCAAAGGTTGAGCTCAAGTAATATTTGCTAATTCATTTCCAGATTTTCTGGAAAAAGCTATAATGGTTAGGATTTGCCCAGTCGGTGAGTCCTAACCATTTTATGTCTTTCTATATTTTTGGGCGTCTGCTCAATCATTGTCCTTGTGACGTATTCAATAAGATTTCAAACATTATATGGCAACAAAGATCATCAATAATCGTGTCAACTTTGCCTCTGTCAAGAATCCCTATCCTTACCCCGATTTCCTTGACGTGCAGCTGAAGTCGTTCTCAGACTTCTTGCAACTGGACACACCGCCCGAGGAGCGTAAGAATGATGGACTTTATAAGGTGTTCGCGGAAAACTTTCCTATCACGGACACGCGCAACAACTTCGTCCTTGAGTTTCTCGATTATTTCATAGACCCACCGCGTTATACCATCGCAGAGTGCCTGGAGAGGGGACTTACCTATAGTGTGCCCTTGAAGGCCAAAATGAAACTTTATTGTACGGATCCCGATCACGAGGACTTTGGCACTTTTATCCAGGATGTATTCCTGGGTACGATTCCCTATATGACGGCTAACGGTACGTTTGTCATCAATGGTGCCGAGCGTGTGGTCGTCTCCCAGCTCCATCGTTCCCCGGGTGTGTTCTTCGGCCAGGGCCAGCATGCCAATGGTACGATGCTTTATAGCGCACGTATCATTCCTTTCAAGGGTTCTTGGATCGAGTTCTCTACGGATATCAACAACGTGATGTTTGCTTACATCGACCGTAAGAAGAAGTTGCCCGTCACGACGATGCTTCGCGCTATCGGTTATGAGACTGATAAGGACATTCTCCAGATCTTCGACCTCTGCGAGGACGTGAAGGTCACTAAGAAGAATTTGAAGGATGCCATTGGCCGCAAGTTGGCTGGTAATGTCATGAAGACGTGGAATGAGGATTTCGCCGACGAGGATACGGGTGAGGTTGTTTCCATCGAGCGCAACGAGATCGTTGTCGAACGTGAAACTGAGTTGACTGCCGACAATATTGACGCCATTCTCGAGAGTGGTGTGTCTTCCATCCTGCTTCATAAGGACGAGGAGATGGCCAATAAGTATTCCATCATCTTCAACACCTTGCAGAAGGACCCGAGCCACTCTGAGATCGAGGCCGTCAACTACATCTATCGTCAGCTTCGCAATGCCGATGCTGCCGACGATGCCAGTGCGCGTGAGGTATTCCAGAACCTTTTCTTCTCTGACAAGCGTTATGACTTGGGCGAGGTAGGCCGCTATCGTATCAACAAGAAGCTTGGCCTGACCACCGATTCAGATGTCCGCGTCCTGACAAAGGAAGATATCATTGAGATCATCAAGTATCTCATCAAGTTGATCAACTCCAATGCGACCGTGGATGATATCGACCACCTTTCCAACCGCCGTGTCCGTACGGTGGGAGAGCAACTTGCCAACCAGTTCTCTATCGGTTTGGCTCGTATGGCCCGTACTATCCGTGACCGCATGAACGTTCGCGACAACGAGGTGTTCCAGCCGACCGATCTTATCAATGCAAAGACGATCTCCTCGGTCATCAACTCGTTCTTTGGTACGAACCCGCTGAGCCAGTTTATGGACCAGACCAACCCCCTTGCCGAGGTGACGCACAAGCGCCGTCTCTCCGCACTGGGTCCTGGCGGTCTCTCCCGTGAGCGTGCAGGTTTCGAGGTCCGTGACGTTCACTATACCCACTATGGTCGCCTTTGCCCAATCGAGTCTCCTGAAGGCCCGAACATCGGTCTGATTTCCTCGCTCTGTCTCTATGCCAAGATCAACGACCTGGGCTTCATCGTCACGCCGTATCGCAGCGTTGTCGATAGCAAGGTTGATATGGACAACGACCACGTGGTCTATCTCACCGCTGAGGAGGAGGAGGAGAAAATCATCGGTCAGGGCAATGCCCCGCTCAAGGAGGATGGCAGTTTCATCCGCGACTACGTGAAGTGTCGTCAGGATGCCGACTATCCTGTCGTCACGCCTGATCAGGTGTCACTCATGGACGTTGCTCCGCAGCAGATCGCTTCTGTCTCGGCAGGTCTTATCCCCTTCTTGGAGCATGATGACGGTCACCGTGCACTGATGGGATGTAACATGATGCGCCAGGCCGTGCCATTGCTGCACAACGATGCGCCGATTGTCGGTACTGGTCTGGAGAAGCAGGTCTGCGAAGATTCTCGCACGATGATTACCGCCGAGGGCGAGGGTGTCATCGAGTATGTCGATGCCACGACCATTCGTATCCTCTACGACCGCTCCGAGGATGATGAGTTCGTCAGCTTCGAACCGGCACTGAAGGAGTATCGCATTCCGAAGTTCCGCCGCACGAACCAGAACATGGTCATCGACCTTCGTCCTATCTGTAACAAGGGACAGCGCGTGAAGAAGGGAGACATCCTCACCGAGGGCTACGCCACTGAGAATGGTGAGCTCGCATTGGGTCGTAACCTCCTGGTCGCCTACATGCCTTGGAAGGGTTACAACTACGAGGATGCCGTCGTTATCTCAGAGCGTATGGTGCGCGACGACGTGCTCACCTCTGTCCATGTCGATGAGTATTCTCTGGAAGTCCGCGACACGAAGCGCGGTGTGGAGGAGTTTACCAACGATATCCCCAATGTCAGCGAGGAGGCTACCAAGGACCTCGATGAGAACGGAGTGATCCGCGTCGGTGCTCGTGTGGAGCCTGGTGACATCATGATCGGTAAGATCTCCCCGAAGGGTGAGAGCGACCCGTCGCCGGAGGAGAAGTTGCTCCGCGCCATCTTTGGCGACAAGGCCGGTGACGTCAAGGATACTTCATTGAAGGCCAATCCGTCGCTCAGTGGTGTCGTCATCGACAAGAAACTCTTCTCTCGTGCAACTAAGACGACGGAGAGCAAGCGCCTGGATCGCCAGACACTGCTGAAGATCGACGAGGAGTATGAGGCCAAGAACGAGGACCTGAAGGATATTCTCGTGGAGAAGTTGCTGGAGCTGACTGAGGACATGGTGAGCCAGGGCGTGAAGGACTACTCCAATGCCGAGATCATCACCAAGGGCAACAAGTTTACGATGGCTGCGCTGAAGAACCTCGACTATGAGGGCATCCAGAGTAGCGGATGGACGGACGACGAGCACACCAACTCGCTCATCCAGCGCCTCATCATGAACTATATCCGTAAGTACAAGCAACTCGACGCAGAGATGAAGCGTCGCAAGTTTGCTATCACCATTGGTGACGAGCTGCCCTCAGGTGTGCTCCAGACCGCCAAGGTATATATTGCCAAGAAGCGTAAGATCCAGGTCGGTGACAAGCTCGCCGGTCGTCACGGTAATAAGGGTATCGTCTCCAAGGTCGTGCGTATGGAGGACATGCCGTTCCTCGAGGATGGTCGTCCCGTGGACTTGGTGCTCAACCCGATGGGTGTGCCTTCGCGTATGAACCTCGGACAGATCTTCGAGGCTATCCTCGGCGCCGCAGGAAAGCGCCTGGGCGTGAAGTTTGCCACCCCGATCTTCGATGGTGCCAAGCTGGAGGACTTGAAGGAGTGGACCGACAAGGCCGGGCTCCCCAACCTCTGCTCCACCTATATCTACGATGGCGAGACGGGTGAGCGCTTCGACCAGCCGGCCACGGTGGGCATCACTTACTTCCTGAAGCTCGGCCACATGGTCGAGGACAAGATGCACGCCCGCTCCATTGGTCCGTACAGTATGATTACCCAGCAGCCGCTCGGTGGTAAGGCTCAATTTGGTGGACAGCGCTTCGGAGAGATGGAGGTCTGGGCCATCGAGGCCTTTGGCGCATCCCATGTGCTGCAAGAGATTCTTACCGTCAAGTCTGATGACGTCGTGGGACGTTCCAAGGCCTATGAGGCCATCGTCAAGGGCGACCCGATGCCTACGCCGGGTATCCCCGAGTCGCTCAACGTCCTGCTCCATGAGCTTCGCGGCCTTGGACTGAGCATCAAACTGGATTAAAGTACACCCCAAATACAGAAAGTAGAACATGGCTTTTAAAAGAGACAATAAAGTTAAGAGTAATTTCTCGAAGATTACCATCGGCCTCGCTTCTCCTGAGGAGATTTTGGAAAACTCCTATGGTGAGGTGACGAAGCCGGAGACCATCAACTACCGTACATATAAGCCCGAGCGCGACGGTCTGTTCTGCGAGCGCATCTTCGGTCCGACGAAGGACTATGAGTGTGCCTGTGGCAAGTACAAGCGTATCCGTTATAAAGGAATCGTCTGCGACCGTTGTGGTGTCGAGGTGACGGAGAAGAAGGTGCGTCGTGAGCGCGCCGGCCATATTGAGTTGGTCGTGCCCGTAGCCCATATTTGGTATTTCCGCAGCCTTCCCAACAAGATCGGTTATCTGTTGGGTCTGCCTACCAAAAAACTGGAGCAGGTCATCTACTACGAGAAGTATATCGTTATCCAGCCGGGTGTGGTCGAGGGCATGAAGGATGCCAACGACGAACCGCTTAACGGTTCCACGAAACTCGACTTGCTCAGCGAGGATGAGTACATCAATATAGTTGACAACAAGTTGCCCGAGACCAATGAGCTCCTGCCCGACGATGACCCCAAGAAGTTTATCGCCAAGATGGGTGCGGAGGCTATCTACGATCTCCTCTGCGAGCTGTCTCGTGAGGATGTCAATGGTGTCACGGGTCTTGACCTCCTTGCTGGCGAGTTGCGTGAGCGTGCTGCCAACGACTCTAGCCAGCAGCGCAAGACGGAGGCCTTGAAGCGTCTGCAGGTTGTCAATGCCTTCAATCAGTCGAAGGGCATCAACCGTCCGGAGTGGATGATCATGAAGATCGTCCCTGTCACGCCTCCCGACCTGCGCCCGCTTGTTCCCCTTGATGGTGGTCGTTTTGCCACTTCCGACCTCAACGACCTCTATCGTCGTATCATCATCCGCAACAACCGTTTGAAGCGACTGATGGAGATCAAGGCCCCTGAGGTGATTCTCCGCAACGAGAAGCGTATGCTGCAGGAGGCTGTTGACTCCTTGTTTGACAACTCCCGTAAGTCGTCTGCCGTCAAGAGTGAGAGCAACCGTCCGCTGAAGTCGCTTTCCGACTCGCTGAAGGGTAAGCAGGGCCGTTTCCGTCAGAACTTGCTCGGTAAGCGTGTGGACTATTCTGCCCGTTCGGTGATCGTCGTCGGTCCGGAGTTGAAGATGGGAGAGTGTGGTCTGCCGACCCTGATGGCTGCCGAGCTCTACAAGCCGTTTATCATCCGCAAGCTCATTGAGCGCGGAATCGTCAAGACGGTGAAGAGCGCGAAGAAGATTGTGGATCGCCGCGAGTCTGTCATCTGGGATATCCTCGAGAACGTGATGAAGGGCCACCCTGTGCTCCTCAACCGTGCACCGACGCTCCACCGTCTCGGTATCCAGGCTTTCCAGCCGAAGCTCATCGAGGGTAAGGCTATCCAGCTCCACCCGCTGGCTTGTACGGCTTTCAATGCTGACTTCGATGGTGACCAGATGGCTGTCCACTTGCCTTTGAGCAACGAGGCTGTCCTGGAGGCACAGATGTTGATGCTCCAAAGCCACAACATCCTCAATCCGGCCAATGGTGCTCCTATCACCGTGCCTTCGCAGGATATGGTGCTCGGTCTCTATTATATCACGAAACTGCGTCCGGGTGCACTCGGCGAAGGACTCACCTTCTATGGTCCTGAGGAGGCCCTCATTGCCCGTAACGAGGGCAAGTGCGATCTCCATGCCAAGGTCAACGTCCGCGTGAAGGACCTTGTCGATGGTGTGCTCACCGACCGCATGGTAGAGACTTCCGTAGGTCGTATCATCGTCAACCAGATCGTGCCGGATGAGATCGGCTATTTCAATGGTATCATCTCCAAGAAGAGTCTCCGCGGCTTGATCGCCGACGTTATCAAAGCTGTCGGTATGGCCCGTGCCTGCGAGTTCCTTGATGGTATCAAGAACCTCGGTTATCGTATGGCTTACCTCGCGGGTCTCTCCTTCAACCTCGACGACATTATCGTGCCTGATGAGAAGGAAGCGATCGTGCAGAAGGGTCAGGATGAGGTCGATCAGGTGCGTGCCAACTACGGTATGGGTTTCATCACCGACAAGGAGCGCTACAACCAGGTGATTGATGCTTGGACTCACGTCAACAACAACCTCAAGCAGTCTGTGATGAAGCACATGACCGAGGCTGACCAGGGATTCAATGCCGTCTATATGATGCTCGACTCCGGAGCCCGTGGTTCTGCCGACCAGATTGCCCAGCTCGCTGGTATGCGTGGTCTGATGGCCAAGCCTCAGAAGGCTGGTGCCGAGGGCGCACAGATTATCGAGAATCCTATCCTCTCCAACTTCAAGGAGGGTATGAGCGTGCTCGAATACTTTATCGCATCCCATGGTGCCCGTAAGGGTCTGGCTGATACGGCTATGAAGACAGCCGATGCTGGATACCTCACCCGTCGTCTGGTCGATGTCTCTCACGACGTGATCATCACCGAGGAGGACTGTGGCACATTGCGTGGTCTGGAGTGTCGTGCTTTGAAGAACGGTGATGAGGTCATCTCTTCTCTCTCCGAGCGCATCCTGGGTCGTGTCTCCGTCCACGACGTGATTCATCCCAGCACCAACGAGGTCATCGTGGCTGCTGGCGAGGAGATCACAGAGGACAAGGCGCGCGCTATCGAGGAATCTCCCATTGAGATGGTCGAGATCCGATCAGTGCTCACTTGTGAGAGCCAGAAGGGTGTCTGTATGAAGTGTTATGGCCGCAACCTTGCTACCGCCCGTATGGTGCAGTTGGGCGAGGCTGTCGGTGTGATTGCCGCCCAGGCTATTGGTGAGCCGGGTACCCAGCTTACGCTCCGTACATTCCACGCCGGTGGTGTGGCTGGTAACGCCGCTGCCAATGCGAAGATTGTAGCCAAGAACGATTGCAAGCTGGAGTTTGACGAGTTGCGTACTGTTCCCTTCATTGATGATGAGGAGAAGGCTTGCCGCATGGTCGTCAGCCGTCTGAGCGAGGTCCGCTTTGTCGATGTCAATACGAACATCGTGCTCTCGACGGAGAATGTCCCCTATGGTGCCACGCTCTACTTCAAGCAGAGTGACAAGGTGAAGAAGGGCGACTTGATCTGTAAGTGGGACCCGTTCAATGCAGTCATTGTCAGCGAGTATAAGGGTAAGATCCATCTGCGCGATGTTGTTGATGGCATCACCTACCGTACCGAGACCGATGAAGCTACGGGTCTTATGGAGCGCATCATCACCGAGTCTAAGGACAAGAACCGCATACCGACGGTCGATATTGTGGCTGAGGACGCTGAGAAGCAGGCCGATGGTCACTATGCCGCCAACGATATCCTGGGATCTTACAACCTCCCTGTGGGTGGTCACTTGGAGACGACCCTCACCGAGGGTACGCTCATCACTACGGGTCAGACGTTGGTCAAGATTCCGCGATCTGTGGGTGGTGCTGGTGATATCACTGGTGGTCTGCCTCGTGTCACGGAGCTTTTCGAGGCTCGCAACCCGTCCAACCCTGCTGTCGTCAGCGAAATCGATGGCGAGGTCGAGTTGGACAAGGTGAAGCGTGGTAATCGCGAGATTATTGTCACGTCGAAGACGGGCGAGCAGCGCAAGTACCTCGTCAGCCTCTCCAAGCAGATCCTTGTCCAGGAGCATGATGCTGTGCGTGCTGGTACGCCACTTTCTGACGGTGTCATCACGCCGGCCGATATCCTTGCCATCAAGGGTCTCACGGCTGTTCAGGAGTATATCGTCAACGAGGTACAGGATGTGTACCGTCTGCAGGGTGTGAAGATCAATGACAAGCACTTCGAGATCATCGTTCGCCAGATGATGCGCAAGGTACAGATCAACGATCCGGGCGACACCACCTTCCTGGAGTTGGATTTGGTGGACAAGCTCGACTTTGCTGCTGAGAACGACCGTATCTGGGGTAAGAAGGTGGTCACTGACAAGGGTGACTCCGAATCGCTCTATGTGGGTCAGATCATCACCGTGCGCAAGTTGCGCGACGAGAACAGTATGCTAAAGCGTCGTGACCTCCGTCAGATACAGGTCCGCGACACGCGCTCTGCTACGGCCACGCAGGTTCTGCAGGGTATCACCCGTGCTGCCCTTGGTACGAAGAGCTTCATGAGTGCCGCTTCCTTCCAGGAGACGACGAAGGTGCTCAACGAGGCTGCTATCCGTGGTAAGTCCGACCTCCTTGAGGGTATGAAGGAGAATGTCATCTGTGGACACCTCATCCCGGCTGGTACGGGCTTGAGACAGTGGCAGAAGCTCATCGTTGGATCTCAGGAGGAGCATGACCGCATCGTTGCCAATCGCAAGAACGTCATCGACTTCGCCAGCCAGGAAATGAAACAGGACGAGGCCTCTGTGGAGACGCCGACTCCTGCCGAGTAAGACTACTATTCCCTTGCTAAAGGGAACTGAGTAATAACCATCAAGCCGCAAGCAGGATCTATACCTCGCTTGCGGCTTTTTCCTTCAATACCCAGACGACCTGCTTCCTATCTTTTCGGGTCTTGCGGTTTCATCTTTTCCGTGTGTATCCGACGCGCCTGCAGCAAAAGTAATGTCTCGTATTCTAAAAAATTTGCGATACATTTGGAAATCTCAAAAAAAGTTTGTAATTTTGCACACACGAATCATCTTTGATTCATTGGACTTGTAGCTCAGTTGGTTAGAGCAACAGACTCATAATCTGGAGGTCCTAGGTTCAAGCCCTAGCTGGTCCACATTGAGCAAGGCAGTTACGACAAATCGTAGCTGCTTTTTTCCTTTTTCGGCATAATGATGGGAAAAAGCATGAATATAATGATGTGTAATAAAAACCATGTCGTAGGGCCATAATTGCGGAAAATACAGTACTTTTGCAGGCAAATGAGCATGTGGGGTTCGCCTGCAAGCTGAAAGGATACTATTCAGTATAGCTTATGAATAAAGTAAAAGACGATTTCTTCCTCCATTCCAATAAGGTGGGACATATCAGCAAGGAAGATTATGACAAGATAGAACTGTTGGTGAATGCGGCAAAGGCCTTTGCCCGCAGCACCTACCAGTGCGTCTATATCATCGACTATTTTCATCAGGACTTTATCTATGCATCAGATAACCTCGCTTATCTCTGCGGATTGGAACCGGAGCAGTTGATGGAGGCTGGTTATCAGATGTATATCGACCATGTGCCGGATGCCGACCTGCAGATGCTGCTCGAAGTGAACAAGAAAGGGTTTGACCTTTTCAACGAATTGCCTGTGGGCGACCGCCTCGACTATACCATCTCGTACGACTTTCATCTCACCAATGGCAGACATAGCCGATTGATTCATCATCACCTAACTCCGATACTTCTTTCTGATGATGGAAGAATCTGGCTTGCCCTCTGCACCGTATCATTGGCAGCAACCGATGAACCGGGACATATCATCATGCAGAAGAATGGTGAGCGTAGCTATTTTGAATATTCCACATTGCGCCATAAGTGGGAAAAGAAAGAAGGCATAACCTTGAGCGAGACTGAGAGAGATGTTTTGAGATTGTCTGCCCAAGGTTATACGATGAATGATATTGCCGACCGACTGTGCAAATCGGTTGACACTATAAAGGCTTGCAAGCGCAACCTTTTCGCCAAGATGGGCGTGAAGAACATTGCCGAGGCGCTGTTTCATGCCACGAACTATCAGATGATATAATCGCAATCATATCTCTTCCAACAATGGCGAGAGATAGAACTTGGGGAAGTATTTCACCTCCTTGTCTTCCGCAAGGTTCGCGAGAATGTTGGCACAATAACCGGCGGCAATATATGCCCCGATGCCCAGTTGCGGGAAAGACTCCTCAGAATAATGCCTGATGGCTTCATCCACCCAAGGCACAGGTATCTGCCAGAACATACCGTACTGCGAGATATACTTGCCCAGTGAGCAACGGAAATCATCCGAACCTTTTTTCACTACTTCGCTGAATGGATAGCCATTCGGTTTCTCTACAGCGAGAAAGGCAGCCTTGCCAAGATTGACAGCATGGATAACGGTGATGCCCTGCTCCTTACATTTCTCATCAAAAGCGAAAGAGGCTTCGTTGTTATGCAAGGTTGCATTCACCGCATATCGGATGCCAGACAAGGGGCATGCATCCACATCTTCCATCGTCAGCGTATCCTTTTCTATGCGATAGATGTGAAATCTATCTTCCTGCCGAGAGCTTTCATGGAAGTCATGGCGCAAGGCCCAGGAGGCTATCAAGCCTCCCATGTCTGCACCACTAATCAACAATTTTATTGGATTGTTCATTTAAAGAGAGATTTATTGTCATTACACCATTACCGGATGCTGCAGACAGATTACATTCTGTTCTTCTGACTTTTTCCTGCACCCGTACCCTTATACTTGCTTCTTGTTGTGTTGAACTTATACCGTACAGTAAGCGACACTTTGGTTGTTGACTGTATATCAACAATCATTTCCTTCATTTTGCCATAATGAGCACTCATGTGGATGTCGTCTGTTCCAAACAAATCATAGATAAAGAGCTGGAACGACAACCGGTCTTTCAAGAAAGACTTATATACAGATACATTGGTACAAAATCTTGGCTTATACGAATATATATTTCTTCCATATCCTTTTGTGGTATACGACATCATCCACGTTAACATTGCCAACTTGGTGTTGAAGGTGTTATTAAAGCGGAATACTGCCATAGGTTTGTTGGATATTTTGCCATCATGTGCATCCATATCAAGCCACTGTTTTACCACAGATGCCGTAAATGAAGGATGCCAAATGCCAAACGAAGGTCGCAAGTTGACGGAAGCTTCTACATGATTATATGCCTTTCCATTCACAGGCTTAAGCAGTCCTATTGCAGGATTGTCTTTGTAAGTCTCCACATTCGACATCATCGTATGCGAAGTATGGCTGTAGGTCATATCGAAAGTCAACCATTTGTAAGCCAACTCGTAGTTGAGGTTTTTGCTTATCTCTGACACTAAGAATGGATTTCCTGTTTCATACGTGTAGCGGTTGTCATACTGTATGCCGCTGCGCAAGTAATGATAGGGAGGGCGGTCGATGTCGGTAGCATAGCTCAGCTGCATCTGTACCTTGCCTACAGGCATCGACAAACTGATGGATGGGAACCAATTGCCGTACGACTTGCTTTGCCCTGGCACATACTTGCCATATTCATAGTAGTTGAAGTCGATGTACTCGTATCTCAGTCCTGCCTCCATGCTCACGTTTCCGAAATCTCTTGAATATGCCAAGAATGAAGATGCCATGCTTTCTGTTATACGGCTGTCATCATCCGACACGAAGTTGGTTGGCACAACCTGATACTTGGATGTGCGATGCGTGTTGGAATATTCACCGCCCAAAGATAACTCACCACCCCAACAAAGGATAGGAAAGCACCAACTTGGAAGCCAACAAACGATATTTCTTATCAGTAAGGCTATGAACCGTCTGGCTCTGTGCGTCCATCCCCACCTCCTGATATTGCTCTTTGGTAACAACGTCCTCGTTATTCTTCGACCAAAGCCAGTCGGCATTGAAGTCGATGCCGAGCTTGCCAAGTTTTCCGACATAGTAAACATTGCTTGAAAGTGTGTTCTTCTGCTCGAAGAAATTGGCGTGGCTGTCAGAGTTTTCTGTCTGCTCGTCGTCTTGCCATATTTCTGTAGCCATATTGGCTTCGCAGGTCTGTTTCGGATTTCTCAGAAAGCCGAAGTTGGCACCTATAGAGTTGTTGGCATCCAACTGGTAGCTGGCATCCAGGCGAAAGTTCATGGCTTCTACCATAGTTACTTGTCTATTTACACTCTTCTGGTCCCAGGTCTTGTCAAGATAAGTCTTCTGCTGTAAGTCTTGATTGTTTGGCTGGTATTGCTTTGCTCCAAAGGCGTATGCGCCCAGCTCTAAGCCATTCTTGCGATAGCTCATATCCAATTTGCTGTATCCACTGAAGTTTTTCTTCTCATCATATTCACCTGTGGTTGAGGCATCAAATCCGAAGCCCTCGCCTTGTATCTTCTTCGTTGTGATACGGATGACCGCCCTGGTGCTGGCTGCGTAACGGGCGCCAGGGTTAGTGATGACTTCCACCGACTTGATGTTATCGGACTGCAAACGGTCGAGTTCGCTTCGGTCTCTCATCTGTCGTCCATTGATATAGATAACAGGTTCACCGCGACCGAATACCTCGATGCTGCCATTCTGGGCAGACACTTTAGGTATGCGGTCAAGCAGGTGCTCCATTGTTCCTGCCTTCTCAAGTACGGATCCGGCAACGATTGTTGTCATTCCGCCATTCTTCAAGACAGTCTTAGGCAGGGATGATTTCACGACTACTTCGCCGAGCATCTTGCTGTCTTCTTCCATCTTGATAATGCCCACATTCTCGCCTGTGCAATCCTTGCAGATTGTCTTATAGCCTACGGAGGTCACCTTGATGATTCTGCCGTTGCAGGAAGTGTCGATGACAAAGCTGCCATCCTCTCCACTCACTGCGCCCTTGACGAAAGCCGAGTCTGTTCTATTCAATAATACTACATTGGCAAACGCCAAAGGTTCTCCCTTGGTATCCACTACCTTACCGGTGATATTCTGCGCCATCAACTGTGTCATGGCAGAAAGGTACAGTGCCGTGGTAAATATTACTTTTTCCTTCATATTGCTACTTTTTTGTTTGCTTCATTTATTTCTCTGCAGCAAAAGTATAATATGAATGAAAAAAGCCTTTGACACAAAAGTGTATTTCCGAGGTAGCCGGCTGAAGAATTACACTTTTGTGTAGAAAAAGAAAGGACAGATAGGATTAATCAATTTGATGCAAGTTGTTGATAAGTAAGAAATTAACTAACAAAACATTTGGTCAGTTCAGATAAAAAGATTACTTTTTGGTCTTGAAAGGATAAATTGGGAGTGGAAATAAGAGTGTTAACTATAGAACCGTAGTCTGACAAAGTTATTTTACTCTCTGTATTGAAGAAAAAGCACTCACAATAAAAACCGTTTTAGAAAGTTCCTATTTCTGATTTTATTGTGAGTAATCTTACCTGCAATCCTCTTTTGTTCTAATTAATATTTATGATATTAAATTTGTCTGTTGATTCTACCCCTCTATTTACTATATTATATTCCATAGGGAATATGATTTCTTCGGCTGTAACAATAATAGGTCGTGGAGTACTATAATCGAACCAATAAAACTTTCCTGTTTCTAAATTTTCCAATTTTTGCGCATAGCACCACGGACCAATTTCTTTTATTGTCAATTTATAATGCCCTGTTAAGTCTATCAAATCAGGATAACAACCCAAAGTGTCAACAGGTAGATTTCTTAATGTGTCTTGGACATATACATCCAAATCTTCGAGACACACTTGAGTTGTATTTTTGCGGTTCTCAAAGGTACAATTACTAAAAACAATCATTATTATTAAAAGTATAAAGACTAATATAAACTGTTTCATTTTATTTGTTTCTAATTTTAAAACTCGTAAGGGCGACATGAAATACTACTCACAATACCGTATACACGACTTGTTTGAACTCCAAGGCTTTCTTTCGGGGTTGAGCAAGTCCAACCGTTGGGTCAATCTTGCCGACCGCCTTTCCTAGGCCAAGATCGAAAAAGAACAGTCTTTGCGCACGAGATATAGTTTTTGAGCAATCTTTCCCTTTTCCAAAAGTAAAGTTTTGGAAAAGGGAAATGCATTCGTTTATTATTTGCGTTTCAATTAGAAGGTGTTTAGCATATCTTGTTTATTTGATTCTCTTTAACGCCTTCACCGTTCCGTCTTCATAGGCACATCGCATAATATACAGTCCTTTGCTTGGCGGTTCAGCCAATCTTCTGCCGTCAGTTGCGTAATACTGCATTGATACGACATCCTTATCTTCCGTTGTCCGTTTTTCAATGCCCGCGGAATTTTTGCTGTGACTGAATACCCACTCAAGTCGCTGCGTTGTATAACTTTGGATGCAGGTCATCTCGTGAGTCCATCCCTCCTCAATATCAAATTTTGTCGTGCCATTACGAGCGTTCAACTCGTCGATGAAGTCGGCTGTGCTCTCGACACTCATAATCTTGTCAGACGTTCCCATTACAGTATATACTGGCGTTAATGCCACTTTGTCTGCATCACACTTTGTCGGATTACCAGCCACAGGCATAGCTGCTGCAAACATGCCCGGATATGCCGACAGCATGCTCCATGTGCCTGTTCCGCCCATAGATCCTCCAAATATATATACATTGTTTTTATCCACAACGCCTTCCATGATGTATTGGTCTATCAATGCCTTCAGCACGCTGAGCATCGGACCTCCCCATGACTTGTCAGAAGGACACTGGGGAACAAGGAAATATACCCCCATCTGTTGCTGTTTAATATAGTTGGCAATGCTGTCAATGCCAGGCTCTCCCATTTGTTTTTCATTGTCATTACCTTTGCTTGTGCCACCATGCAGATATATGACAAGTGAAGGTTTCCCCATACCGCTTGTATGTGCAACTCTATATGGCATGTTTATTCCACCAAATGCAATATTATCAGTATCAAAAGTTTGTGCCATTACTGATATTCCACTTGACATAAGAACGATGGCAACGAGGCTGATTTGAAGTAATTGTTTAATACGTGAATTGATGTTCATAACTGATCCTGTCTTTTAATCTTTTACCTTAATTCTGCAACACTATTATAAATTAAACTTTTTAAGTAACTGGGCAACAAAAAGTTGCTCGGGATTCTACCATGTCAGAATTATTACTTATCTTAGTGTTGCGAAAAGAAAACAAGCAAAACTCTGATATGACACGGCAAAAATACAAATTAAATCTGAGAAACTCACTCCTTTTGGAGGAATATATTCCATCATGGAACAATTATTGTCTGTTTTTATACAAAGGACGCCTTTATTCGATGGTTATGTTGCGATAAATATCTAAATTTCCCATTGCTTATAAGGAGAAAGTCATAGAAACTAGAACTTTTCCTATATGAAAGTGCATATAAAAAGTGTTTGAGAGAAGAATGAGGAAAGTTTACTGGTTATCAGTTACTTTCCTCATTTTGGTTAAAAGTGGCGAGGACAGACGAAGACGGGAATACGACAAGATGAGACAGAGGAACGTTACCTATCCGTAACCTATACCCCAAATGATGAATGTTGAGGTTCGGAAGAATGAGGAAGGTTACGAATTGAATTTGAACGCTCTGATTTATAGTGAGTTACTAATGAGTAACATAAGATTTTTGGTTACGAACCAAATTTGCCGTGTTCTGCCGTGAAATGCGTAGCAAGAAAAGACTCTTCATGTATTAATTTTGAACGCAAAAAAGAATGACGTTATGAAGAGTACATTTTCAATTATCTTCTACCTCAAAAGACAGGTAGTAAAGAAAGACGGTACTGTTCCAGTTATGGGACGTATCACAGTGGACGGAACACAGGCACAGTTCAGTTGCAAGATGACTGTGAATCCCAATTTGTGGGACACCAAGGGCGGACGCATGACTGGAAAAAGTATGCAAGCCTTGGAGGTGAACCGCAAACTGGACAAAATGCGTGTGAGTATCAGCAAGCATTATCAGGAGATAATAGATCGAGACAACTTTGTCTCTGCCGACAAGGTTAAGAACGCTTTTCTTGGATTGGAGTATCGCTGCCATACCTTGATGAAAGTCTATGAGCAAAGCAGGGATGAAATGGAAAAACAATACAAGGCTGGCATGAAATCTTTGAGCACATTCACAAAATATAGAATCGGTTGTGCTTATGTGGGCGAGTTTTTGCAGTCGCATTATCGTGTAAAGGACATTGCCTTGAAAGAATTGTCCCTGCCGTTTATTACGAACTATGAGACATTCCTTAGAATAGACAAGCAACTGAAGATAAATTCCGCAATGGTGTTTGTCCGTAATCTCCGTGCCATGATTTTTCGGGCGATTGATAACGAGTGGCTCGTCAAAGACCCTTTCAGACGATACGAGTACAAGAACGAGGAAACAACAAGGGAGATTCTGACAAAAGAAGAAATTCACCTGTTGATGGAAACTCCTATCACCAGAAAGCATATGGGGTTGGTGCGTGACTTGTATCTATTCTGCTGTTTCACAGGTCTCGCATTCATTGACCTGTACAACTTGAAGGAAGATAACATCAAGACATTTTTTGACGATGGCGAGTGGATTGTTATCCACCGACAGAAGACAGGAACGGAAGCCGACATCAAGTTGCTTGACTATCCCAAGCAGATAATGGAGAAATATCGTGGATTGTGCAAGGATGGCAGAGTCTTTCCTGTACCACCTTATAGAAGTTGTCTGCGTTCGCTCAAAAGATTGGGAAAGAAATGCGGTATCACCAAGCCACTTTCCTGGCATGTCTCAAGGCACTCGTTCGCAACCTCGGTTTGCCTCTCCAATGGTGTACCAATAGAAACAGTAAGTTCCATGCTTGGTCACAAAGACATCAAGACCACGCAAGTGTACGCCAAGATTACCAAGGAAAAGTTGAGCAAGGATGTAGAAAAGTTGTCCCAACAACTCAATCACATTGAGGAATTCACATTCGGGAATGTTTGCAGCGATAATACGAACACAAAAAAGGCATAGTATGAAACGACAAGTGATAACAATACAAGAAGATATGGTCATCTACGCCCCACATCATGGTGAGGTGTGGATGACTGTTTGGGAGATTGCCGAACTGTTGAATGTAACAGGGACAGCAGTAAAGAATACCATCAAGCGCATTTGGAAACAAAGTGTGCTGAAAGACTTCCAGCATTCGCAATACGTCAAACTTGAAAATGGATATTCTGCGAATGTTTATGATATGGAAGTGATTATCGCCATAACACTTCAAATGGATACATACCAAGCCTTGTTGTTCAGACAATGGTTTATCAGTAAGGTAGTGAACCGCAAGGATTGCCAAGCAGAGCAAGTAAAACACGAGTATCCGATGATTATCGTGATGAATGGAACGATGCCGAGAGGTATCAGTTAAGCATTACACCTTAATTATATAATAGCGTACAGAGAAGAAATACCAAATGGTTGTATCACTCTGTGCGCTTTTTGCTTTCTATTTGTAGCGCAGTTTGCATATTTTAGAATGTTTGTCATCTATTACGGTGCGCTTTCTTACACAAAATAATCGAGATATTCAAGCATATTGGCTTAAATAGTCTTAAATTCACGTCAAATAATAGATTTTCTCAATTATTATTGCTGCTTTCTCGATTAATTTCCGTACTTTTGCACTCGGACTGTATATGCTCGACCTTTTTTGTCACAGTTAGACGTGTTCTTACAAGATAATCGAGTCGGCAGCCTACGCCGTGCTGAGTGTAGTGAAGTCACTTATCTGACATATCTATACAAAAGCGGGTGTTGGGTGGGAAAAGCAGTCCAGACATATAAGGCGTTTATCTGACGCTCTGTTTAAGACACATCGAAATCTTGCAACCATATCGATATTTTGGTCTTGAACTTAGCAACGATAGATGTCCCGGGTGTGATTATATCAAAATCCCGTGGAGACCTTGTAAGCATAGATTGTACCCTTTTGGGCACAGTCAAATGTATTATATAGGTCTCTTTGCGGTAATGATTTTCATATCGGCGTGGGCTCTAACGTTGTCTGTTCAACCAAAATAGGCAATGCAAGAGCCTCGATGTGTGGGATGGGCAACAGGACGATTCCACGCTTTTTTTGTGTCAATTTATTAACTGGGTTCTGCTTAGAATAAGTTAACACCGATATGAAAGTCGATGAACGTGCATTGCAAGATGTACACACCGTAGGAGGTGGTGAAACTCCTCCCCGTGTTGGACTTACCTCCAACACCCTCCCCAAAGCTCAAAGCACCGTATCTGCAGAGAGTTCACAAACAGGGGTGTCCACCAGAAATGCACATATAGCAGTAAAGCCTAAAGAGCAAAAAGAGGAAAATGCTCCTCATTGGTATGCCTTACGCACTACTTATGGCAGAGAGAAAAAGGCATACGACTATATGACATCCAAAGGCATTACGGCTTTCTATCCTACCATCGATACGGTTAAACTTATAAATGGTAAGCGTAAAGTTGTTACCGAGTCTCGTTTACCAAACATCTTCTTCGCCTACGGTACCGAAGAACAACTCAAATTTTTTGTTTACGACAACGTAAACCTCCCATTCCTTCGTTTTTATTATCATCATACCCATATTGGCTGCAGAATAGAGAAGACTCCATTGATCGTTCCCGATTATCAAATGGAAAGCCTCAAAATTGCGTGCGCTTCAGAGGAAAATGATATTATCATCGTCTCTGGAGAAATCCAGAAGTTTGAGAAAGGACAGTTGGTACGAGTGGTAAAAGGTGAGTTTGAAGGTTTTATGGGAATAGTGGCACGTCATAAAGGACAACAGCGAGTGGGCATTGTCGTGGACAACTTGCTGACTGTCTTGACAGCATATGTACCGAGTGCTTATTGTGAGGTGGTAGAAGATAAACAGAAGTAAAAGGTTACTTTACCTTATTATGTAAAAATATAGCAATGATTGTAAAAAAGATATTTACACAAGATTTGCAAATAGCCAAGTCCTTGATAAACAAGGACGAAATGGTTACACGCAAATATTTTTACCAACAATGCTATCCCCTGTTTAAGTCCATCTATGACAACTACTATACCGACTGTGCAAATTGCAAGGAATTTATAGATGAAATTTACATAGTAGTTCTTGCCCCAAGCAAGGCAACTGGAAAATGTCAGATGGAGAATTTCAGAGGTGAGAGTACATTGACCAGTTGGTTGAAGACTGCTTGTTTGTTTTATTGCTACAAGCAGTTTGAAGCCAAAGAAAGATTGCCAAAACACGAGCTGATTTCTCATTCTTATGTAAATGATAAAGATGACGATAGTGATAGAACTGACTCGATTTATGGTTCTATAGAGATAGATTTTTCTAATCTCAATCGTCAAGATGCACTGACTATCATCAAGCAGATGCCTAACAAGCGTTACAGCGAATTGATTCGTCTGCGATATTTGGAGCTGAAGACCAATGAGGAAACCGCAAAAGAATTGGGTATGTCAATGGAGAACTATTATAATAAGCATAAACTCGCCAAGGAACAATACGAGCGAATATTCAGAAAGGAGGTAGGTCATGTATAAAGATTTTGTACCACTAGTAAGTATCGAAGAGTTTGCTGCGTATTTGGATGGCAATCTTACGGAAAGTGGAATGGAGCATGTCTCTTCTGTAATTTCCAATAGTGAGTATTTGGGGGATATCGCAGAAGTGAGTTGCTCTATTAATGATGCCATAGAACAAGACTTACAAGAAGGTGGCTTGCTACCTTCGGAATTGAGTAATATGGATTTCGAAATTCCTGATATTTCTGGTGCCTTTTCAGAAGATTTATCACTCTCTGAAGAAGATGAGTTTACTGAAAAAAATGAAGTATATGATTATCAACTGATAGAAGATGATACCGATGACAATCTATATAACAAAACAAGTACTATTCAAAACAACGAAGATTTTATGGCAAATACATTTAATAAAAATGATGAGATGCAAGCCAGCGTAGCTGCTCGCAAGGTATTTGGAGAGGACGGATTTGGACCTGATGGTGGATTGAATCCTGTTATTTACCAAGGTAATGAAGGAGTATGTGCTATTCGTAGCCAACAAATTATTCTGCGCGATTATGGCATTGACATCTCCTTAGAAGAATTAAAGCAGTATGCAATAAATAATGGTTGGTATGATCCAAGCCCAGAAGGTGGAACCCCAATGTGGGCTATTGGTAATCTCCTACTAAGTTGTAATGTTCCATGTGAGCAGTCTGTAGATAATACCGTATATGATTTAATAAATGAACTGGCACAAGGTCATCGTGTTATTGTTGGCGTAGATGCCAATGAGCTATGGGCTGACAGAAATAATGACACAATTGCCGGAGCAAAGGAATGGTTTAAAGATATATTCCAAGGTGAAACTCCTAATCATGCTTTGGTCGTTGCAGGAGTAGATGTCAATCCTGATGACCCAAATGACATAAAGGTCATCTTGACAGACCCAGGAACAGGCGATTTGAGAATTGAATACAAATTAGACGATTTTATGGATGCTTGGAAAGACTCTCAGTGCTTCATGGTTTCCACAGATACTCCAGCTCCATTACAATATGATCCAGAAACAGGCAGTGAAGTTCCGTCAAATTTTGCCGTAGCTGAGTATATCAACACTAATAGCATACCATTAAATCCAAACAATGTAATACTTCCAGGAGAAATGGCAGCAAAATGTGCAGATGCTTATTATTCTGAGGGACACTTGGACAAGGTTAGTGTAGACGGAGAGGATGTGGATTACAAAGACTATGCAAAATCTGTGGAAACAGTGCATAAGTATAAATCATACGTTGGCGGTACGCAAACGTTTGGACAAGACCATTTCGATTCAAAAGAGTTTTGCTCAGCTTTGAAGCATTTTCTTGGAATGGACTCTGATTTTGAGCCTGTCGATGGATTTAATCCGGACGAGCATACTCCTGAAGAACAGAATCATCCTACTATGGAGGATCCAACTACAGATGAGCCCGATATCATTGAACCTGATGACATAGATGTTTATGATAATCCCGATGATTCTGATCAAGACAATGATTTGGACGATGACGATTTTGATGAATCAGATGATGATGCAAACGTTTTCGATGATGCCAATTTGGACTTTTAAAATGCCAATAATCGAGAATTGTAAAATATAAAACGCAACTCTATAAATCATGTAAAATGGAGAATAATAAAGAAAAAATTTCATCTACTCAATTAAAGAGTGAAATAATAAAGCTTATGGATGGCATGGTTGCTTTCCAAAAGGCTTACCCAAAATTTGACTTTCCAAAAGTTTCGGAGAATTTTAAATTGACACGTGAACTTATAGAAAAGGGAGAGTTTAACTTAGCTGTATGTGGCAAAGTGAAAAATGGAAAAAGTTCATTGATTAATGCTCTTATAGGTAGAGAACTTTTGCCAGTATGTACTGATGTCGCAACATCACGTGTTTTCAAGATTTCTCATTCAAATGAGGAAAAATTCTATGTCGTGTATGGTAATGGTGATCGTAAAGAGATTTCTCAAGATGAGTTGGCTACTTATGGAAGTCAGGCCGTTATCAACAAGAAAGGTGAAGCTGACATAGAAAAAACTATTTCATATATACAAGTATTCACCCCCATGGACTTTCTTCCTGAAGGTGTATCCATGATAGACACTCCGGGAATTGGCTCGACCTACCCTCATCATACTGCAATTACTAAGCAATACATCAAGCAAGCAGACGCTGCAATGTTTGTTATGAATCCGACCCCATTGGAGGATATAGAAGTTGATTTCTTGAAAGAAATCGTCAGTGTAACTCCTGGAATTCTTTTTGTTACAACAAAGATTGACCAAAATGGAAATGATAGTGTAGAAGAGTCTTTGAAGAGAAATCGGCAAATAATTGAGACGGCAGTCGGTAGCGAATTGCCTTTCGGTATATCCATGCTTAAAATGTCAAGCAAGTTGTTACTTGAAGCTGCAGCCGAAAAAGATGAAATGACATCAGCGTTTAATTACGAGATATCTGGCTATGACGATGTGAAGTCCGCTATGAATAATATGGTCTTTACAATTTTAGGGTATTACCGTTCTGGATTAGCATACAATGCATGTGTTGAGTATTATAAGGATGTACTTAATACTTTGAAACTGCGACATGAAACTGCGGTAAAAGCAGCCACAGAATATGACAACTTGCTTAAATCATATGAAAGTGCTCAGGCAAACTTCAACGAGAATATGGGTGAAGCCAAAAAGAAAGAACTCGTTTCTAAAATTGAAGCTGTGCTAAAAACTATGGAATATGATTTCAATCAAATTTTCGCCCCAAAAGGAAACATCATTACAAAGTATACTGATGAGATAGAAAAACTTTCTGAAGCAGAAATGACCACTTACAGCGAAGATTTAGGCGATAAAATTGTAGCCGAAGTACAAAATGAGTGGGACAAATTAACTTCATTAGTTATGTCTCGTATTGAGGAATTGATAACTCAATTTGACAAAGATTGCTATCTATCTATCCCAGAAGGGATTATAACTATTTCCAAAGATAATATTGATGATCCTTTAGTAAAGGATGTCCAGATGAGAGATAGAATAGGAAAAATGCGCAACGAGATGTTCTTAGGCACAGCTATTACAGGTGCTTTAAGCACTGTAGTTGGAGGTGCATATTTCTTTCTTCCAGCATTAGTAACTCCAGCTCTCCCGGTGATAGCTCCAGTAATGGTTGTTTTGGGCATAGGCTCTGTTCTGTGGGGTGCAATAAGCGGAAATCAGAAGGCTAAACAGGAGACTTTACAAAAAAACAAGTCAAACCTTCTCAAACATCTTTCTGAAACAATGGCATATTGCCGTAAGCAAATTGTTGATGTCTCTTTGGCTGATGGCAAATATCAATCATTATACCAAGGATTTGTAAACGCTACTCGTGAACAAGTTAAGAACACTATGTCTAATATTTGTTCTAAGTATAGTAATCAACTTGAATCAATGAAGAAAACTGTAGTTGAGTCAAAACAGAATCCACAACTTGTTATGGCCTTAGAACATTTGGTAACAGAATGGAGTAAGAACAAGGTTCTGATTAAAGATGTGCATGATAAATTGGAGAATGTAAAACCAGAATAAAATGGCAACACTGGGCATAGATTATGGTTCTTCCAACACAACCGTGTCGTGGATTAATCCACGACACGGGAAGCCTGAAACGATAAAATTCAATGGAGATGGCTCTGTAAAATATCTATCTGTCATCTTAGGTTACGAAAAAGGATTTGTTTCAGGGTATCAAGCCTTAAACTATTTGGTAGAAGTTGATAAATTGCCACCAGAGGAGCGTATTGAAATGTTAGCAAATTTCATACCATCTCTAAAACGTGTTTTGGATCCGAATGGCGTAGAGTTTATAGGAGACAAAGAGTACACACATATGCAACTTCTACAGTTCTTTTTTGAACAGATTAAGCAAATGGCTAATGCTCATTGTGGAAGTGATGTCGTTTTTGACTCCGTAATTGTTTCACATCCTGTTGATTGTGAGGAAGCAACTGTCCGTATGCTTAAAGATGCCTTATTGGCATCAGGTTTCAATAATGTAAAAACGCAATTGGAACCGATAGCTGCGGTTATGGGATATGGAATAGACCATGATATACCTGAAGAACAAGGTATTTTAATCTTTGACTTTGGTGGTGGCACAATAGATGTAGCTTATGCTAAAAAACATCATGATTCTCTCCGCATTTTATGTGAGCCAAAGGGAGATAAATCTTGTGGAGGTCAAGATATAGATATGCTTCTTTATGAGAATCTGAGGAAGAAACTTATAGCAGAATTTGACATGGATATTTCAAGAGGTAATATGGTTGACCTCGGAATGCTAAATTCTTGCCGTAGATTGAAGGAGTATTTTAGTGATTCTAATGATGTACATGAAACCTCAATTGTTTTTGTAAAGGATGGGAAAATCAACACATTCAAATACAAGTTAAACAGAGAATCTTTCAACAACATCATTTACCCAAAGGTTACTGATGCTATCAATGTTGCAAAAGCAGTAATAAAGCAAGCGGAAGCAAAGCATTTAAAGATAAATAAAGTCTTGCTGATAGGCGGCAGTTCTCAACTAACTATAGTTCGACAAATGTTGACTGAGTTATTGCCAGATACAACAATAGACACTTGTGGTGAAAAGGATGTCGCTGTCGCTTTAGGTAATATTGCAGAGGAGCAAATAATAATAGATCCGCCTCGTCATCATGAAAATGATAGAACAGAAAAATGCTTACAAAATAAAAAAATCGGTTTGGAATATCTTCATGATGACGATGGTAAACTATCTTTTAATTGGTAATTAATATATATGCATATATGGATATAGTAATGTTAGGTCATTCTAGTTCTGGAAAAACTACTTATATGGCGGCCTTGTATTATCGAATGACAAATGGATTATACGATTATAAAATGAGGTATGACCAATGGGGAAATTATTGGTACAAGCGTTATACCCAAAATAATAAGAACTATACAATTCTCGAGGCTGAAAAGGAAGAAAAAGATTTAGAAAGAACTAGTCTTAATGTAAGTAAAGGGATATATCCTCCGCCTACTGCAATAAAACAAGAATATGTGTTTAAAATGCAGTACAAAAACTTTAATGAGATTGCGTTCAATTGGTTTGATTATAGAGGGGGTGCTCTAATGGAACGCTCAAGTCAAAGTACCGATACTGCCTCGCTTATTTCTAAAATAAGAAATAGTGATGCTTTGATAGTTTTTCTTGATGGGACAAAATTAGAAGAGCCATTATCACAAAATGAAAGAGAATTTAAACGACTTGTCTATTTAATTAAAAATGTCATTTCTAATGTCTATGTTGAAGAGAGGAGATATTTCCCGATTTCGTTTGTTATAACCAAAGAAGATTTATGTACTAATGTGCTTGAGTCTGAAGGCTTCGATTTTTTTTGGGACAATATTTTAAATGATATTAATCAAAGCAATAAAATCGCATCCCTTATAACATGGGCAACTATTAATAATGAGCATATATACAATGTTCATTGGCCATTGTTTTTTAGTATAAAGCATTGCATGCATAAATTTGCAAACGAGGTTTTCTCTTCTTACCAAAGAAGAGAAAAAGACAGAGGTGTCTTTGGCTCAATAAAAGAATTCTTTACTGATGAAGACAAAAATGCAACGATGCGAGCAATAAACGAATTGCAAAAGAGCGAACAAACTTTGGCTCAAATTCTTAATGAAGAAGATAAAAAATGTTTATACCTAATATAATTGAATATGGAAAAAATAACAATGTTAGGAGTTTCCAATTCTGGAAAAACTTGTTTTATTTATGCCATGTATGATTTTATGCAAAAAGTACAGAATGGCTTTACGTTTATAACGAACGACCCAGATGTGGACATGGACCTCAATGAAGGTTGGGAAAGCATTGCCTTTGACGGAGTTTGGCCTGATGGCACAGCACGAACAAGTTTATATGACTTTACTGTAATGTTTAAGTCACGACCTATTATGGAATTCTCATGGTGTGATTATAGAGGCGGTGCAATAATGGACCGTTCTACAGAACAAGATGCAAATGATCTTCATAACAGAATTTCCGATTCGGAGTGTCTCGTTATTTGCATTGGTGCAGATACAATAAAGGCTATTCTTGCTGGTGAAAACAGAAAAGGAAGAGAACTTGTGCGCTTGAATAATTTGATTTCACGTTATGCTGCAACTATGCAAAGACGAATTCCTGTAATTTTTGCATTAACAAAAGCAGATTTATATACAGTGGAAGAACAGAAACAACTATTAGGCGTAATTAGAGAATATTTCAGTGCGTTATATGAATCTGGAGCAGGTTGGCTATTAGCCATTGTCCCTGTTTCATTAGGGCAATTTGAAGATTCTTGTGATGGAGACAATAGCATACAAGGTGTTGTTGCACCCAAAAATATCCACATACCTGTTATGTTTTTTCTTCATTCCATATTAAAGGAAAGAATACGTGGTATTCAAAACAAACTTAATGGTATAGCATCGGACAGAAATAAATACAGACAAGAAATAAGTCGTAACCAAGGTCGTTCATGGTGGGATAAACTATGGAATGGAGATAACACTAAGTCTTTAAATACAAGAATTAGTGGTCTGAATGACGAAGAAAAGAATATTTCTTCACAACTTACTGAATTAGATCAGGCATTTGGTAATATGAAGGAAATGTTTAATGTTTGTAAGATTTTTTACGAAGGTCAGCCCGTAACATTTTAACAACATGAAATACAAGGTTTACATATATGGACGAACCCTAAAAATTGATTTTAGGGAAATCTGTTCTCCACAGGAAGGATTGTCGATTAAAACAGTTTCCTTAGTAAAAGAACTAATAAATACAGATGTTCTCTCTAATGGAGACATAACCAGACCTCGTTATCTTTTTGTGAGAGATTCTGGGAGAATATTATTTGGTATAGGATTTAACCATCGACAATATCTTAAGAGTGAATTGCAAACAGATTTTTCGAGAAAAAGAGGATTAAGGTCATTTGTTGGCATTGTTGTAGAAGAAAGTGAATTTAATAATCTTATATCAATTCCTACAGATCCAGATTTCTTTATTCGCTTATATTTGAATAATATTTCAACTGTTTGGAATTTAGAAGATCGCCCTAAGAATAGAAAGATTATTATAAGTGATTCCATCAAGGAAGAGCCAAAGGAAGATTGGTGCAAATTAGACGGAAGCATATCTTTCAACTCAGATTTTGACAGATGTAGATTTTTTGAGTCTTCAGAGGAAGAAAAAATATTGAGCTCTATCAAAAAATGCCCTTCTAATATAGCCATAGGATTAAATGTTGAAAGCCATGTTCTCACATCCTTCCGACGATTTAATGTCAATATTTCAAATGCACTATGCATAGACACTCAGGTTAGTCATGATTATGAATTCGTAAAGAACAATCAAACAGTTACAGTTCAACGTCCAGCTTCTCAGCATAAAAAGAATGATCTGCAATCGAGTAAGGCGAAATTGACGGCACAGGAGTCTACTCCAACTCATAAAGGCATGACTTCGGATAGTAAATTGGCTATATTATCTTCTCTAAAAGAAAAAAAAGAAGGAATGTCTGAACATGGAGAAAGTTTCACTTCAAATAATACAAACCTTATGAGCATCAATTGGGGAGAAGAAAAGATTGATAATCTACCCAAAACGAGTGAAAGTGCTTCTTTAAACTTGGGAAATGAAGACAGCTTGAATATTAGTAGCTCACACAACGAAAGTATTCAAGATTACGACCACCAAATGGAATCTGATAATGATGAAATTTCTGACGAGAAAGAATTAAAAAAAGGATACAGCCTGAAGCTGTTGATTATGGGAGGTATAGCGGTATTAGCGGTACTCGCCTTTATGGTTGGTCGTTGCAGCAAGAGCAATCAGACGAACCCCCAAAAATCAGCTTCGGGCGATCCGGTTCAGGTAATGAAAACAATGCACAAAAAATAGACAATGATATTTCAGAATTGTTAGATGTTCTATCACGTTTTATTAAAGAATACGGCATAGACTATGTGATAAAAAAGATGAAAGGTCTTATGTAAAAGTTTGGTGGGTGCATTATTCGTATTGATTATACGAATAAGGTACCCATCTTTTTTCTAAATATGTCTCATCTGGTGGTAGATAAATTGAAAATGTAAACTCTATAAAAAGAAAAAGTGTAAAATGGAGAAACAAAACATAACAACCCAAATATACGAGTTGCTTGATGAGACAACGTCGTATATAGAAAGTACAGCATTGCGTAACAAATATTCGCTTGCGCTGAAGAGTTTGCAAGAAGAGATAAAAGCACCTTGTGTATTAGCTGTGGCAGGAAAAGTAAAAGCTGGAAAAAGTTTTCTGGTTAATGCTTTGCTTGGTGTGGACATGGCTATGACAGGAACGACTGAAACAACGGCAACTATAAACATTTTTAAGAAAGGTGCTCCACCATCTAAAGAGAGACCTATTCTATGTGTCTTTATTGATGGACATAAGGAGTGGGTGTCGAAGGATTTTTTAGATTCGCTTCAAGGAACGAACAAAGACGCGTTGGAGAAAACCGCTCAGATAGACAAACTGATTATGTATATTGATGATAATCCGTTGTTGGAATATGTAACATTGGTCGATACGCCAGGAATTGGTGCAGAGGTCGGTGAAGATGGCGATTCTCATCAAATTCAGACAGATGCTTATTTCAATTTACGCTCTCGTCATCAACAAGAAACTATCAATTTGTCAAATACGGCAGATGCCATAATTTATCTGTTTAATACAGTCCCAACGGAAACTGATAAGAATTTCTTGGCTTCATTGTATAATGGTGGGCATGGAATTACATCACTTAATGGTATTGGTGTTTTGTCTAAAGTAGACAAAGATTTGACACAAATAGAAAATATACCTCATTTCTGTAAAGAGTTTGAACAGAATTTGTTTACAATTGTGCCAACTTCTGCTGCTATTGAAAAATATATGCCTTCAGAAGAAACAGCAATCTGTTTACGTGATAAATTAAAAACGGGATTCCCTGTAGAAAAAGGTTTCATACTTGCTATGGGGTCAGAAACTGCTTTCCTTCACGAGAAGCTACCATTTTGCAACATATCTGTAGAAGAAAGAAAACTTATCCTAAAAAGTTTTGCAGAGCATGATTTGGCATGGACATCATTTGCTCTCATAGCCAAAGAACTTTACTATACGGATAATGTCGCTAATGCATTGGAAAAACTAAAGGGCATAGGCGGAATTCAAGATTTGCACAATTTAATATTTAATCATTTCTTTGAACGGAGTCATATGCTCAGAGGAAATAAAATAGTAGAAAATTTGCGCAGTATTATAAATGACATAATGTATGATGAATCATTCGTTTTTGCTGAAGATTACGCTAAGATGAAAGAAGAATGTATTAGTTCTTGTCAAAATCTACCGTCAAGAACCAGAAACATGGTTATAGATTTAATCAAGACTAATATACCATCATTAGAACAGGTCCAGAACGATAAAAAACGCTTGCTATATATAAAAGGAAAAATTGAACGGATACAAGCAGAATTACGTACAGCAAATGAAAAGTATTTAATGTACTTGAAACTTGTTGATGCCAAGGACCAGTTTTCGCAAGTAGAATTCGCTGAATTGTGTTCGTTGTTCTCTGGTCAAGCGGTAGATGGCGAACCTCATAAGAGATATAAATATTGGTCGTCTATTTGTAATATGTCATTGGCTAATAGCATCAGACAAAATGCTGCTATACTTGCCAAAAGAATATACTCAGAATTATTAAAAGCGTAAACTATGCAATTATTTAACGATTTTCTAAAAAAGAGTAAGGCTCTGTGTGACCAACTTTGGGCCTCTATGTTTGATTCGAATAACACAGAAACAGCTGTCGAACAGTTACTAAAGTCAACAGAAATAAACACTAGCGCATTTAGAGAAGATAATAAGCATTTGGTTGATAATCAACCTCTATATAATGCGCCTAATGACGATTATTATATGGAATTACAGGACACTAAAACACTCCAAGAACCTGAAGAATCCAAAATGGAAATTCACAGTATCACGGAAGATGTTGTTCAAAATGACAATTGTGATAATAAATTGATTCTCGAAATATCTAATCTTCTTGAGGAGTTGAAACAATTAAGCCAACAAACCGAAGATGCTAATGCGGTGTCAGCAATCACTTTTTGTGAGAATAGAATCATAGAGATTCTTCTTTCGTGTGGTTGTAAATCGATAGATATGGATTCTGTTTTTGATAATTCACGACATGTTCCACAACCGTTTTCTTTTGTGCAAAATGGGTGTGCTATAAACAAAATCATAAAACCAGGACTAAGTTATAAGAACAAAGTTTTGGTAAAGGCAATAGTTGAATGTGAAAAGTAATAATTCAGTTTTGTATTTTCAAAAAAGTAGGTAGAAGACTACACTAACAACAATACTATAACATCTGGAACAAGACAAGAAAAATATATTTCAAGAAATTTTTGACCATATACAGAATGTATGGCAAAATACCAATAGTATGGAAATGTGTTAGTTGATTATTATGGCAATCCACAAACTATAACATGTGGTAATTGTGGCGGTAGTGGACAAGTAATTGTTTATCAATAAGATTGTTTCAATGAAGAAAATATTGGTATCTGCCATAGGAAAAATGGAAAATAATAATACAAGCAAAAGCATTATAGGCTGCTACCTTTACGACGACCTGAGCATATCAAACTGTCTCAACAAAGACAAACATGCGATAGGACTAATTTTTGATGTTGACAAGACGAATGGTAATGTATGGGTGATGGCTCTTAAAGACAGCGACTGTATTGGCGTACATACACCCAACGAACTACCTAAGACGCATGCTGACTTCGAAAAACCTGGCTATAACAGACTTGAATGGACTGTTGCAGAGTGCAGACATTGGGAGAAACTGCTTATCAATGTGTGCGGATGTTGCTTAGAAGAAATTGTTGACGGCTTTGAGGAACACTGCAGAGGTTATTCGTTTGATACGGACAAGGCGAACGAAACACTTTCAAAAATAGGAATTGACATAGGCGAAAACGGCTATATCTATTGGACTTCTACAATGGAGAGTAATGGTTGGGCTGAGGTTGTAGGTTGGGGCGAAATTATAGAAGACCCTATGCCTTATACTGATAACGAAATTTCTGAATGTAGAATGCGTTTCGTTGGACGTTTGGATATCAAAGAACTGAAAATAGAAGACCTGGCATTTTAAAAGCTTAATCATCATAAGGGAAAGACTTGCAGACCATGAAAATATAAAGGTTTGCAAGTTTTTCATTTTCACATGTGATAGATTGTCTACAACCATTCTCTCTATAACATAAAATGTATAACTATAAAAGATTAAAGATATGAATAAGCCAAGTATTATAGACACTGCTGCTTTGAAAGACAAACTGCAAGAGTATGCAACAAAAGTCGGTCGTATCAGTGCTCGTCCACTCTTGTTGCTCTATTTCATCATGGTCAGCAAGGACACTCCAAAAAGTGATAAATTGATGATTTTGTCAACCATATCCTATTTGGTTTTCCCAGTAGATTTGATTTCAGCGAAGCGTCTGCCTATCATCGGATGGATAGACGAGGCTTTTTCTCTTTCAGTTGTCTATCAGAAAGTGAGCAAGAACATCACACCAGAAATCGAACGAAAGACAGATGCATTGCTTGACAAGTGGTTTCCTGAATATACCAACTACATTGAAGTCTTTGATTGATGGTAAAAGCAATTAAATTCTAAATTAACATTTAAATATATAACACCTATGGAAGTAAAAATAAAATATTCAGAGCTTCAAAATTTTATCTTGCATAATTTCAAGAAAGAAGTGTCGTTGGCATTTGTAGCCCCATCTACAGTTTCCGTGTCAACGAAAATAAAGGTTTTAGGCTTTGCGAAGAGTATTGGTATAGAGCTGTGTGTTGAGAAAGTAGATGGTTCCAACCTACACATAGCATATAGTGGTAAGTTAGGAATTGAATTGCTTATCACTCCTGCCATTGCTTTCTTGAAGAGGCTTTTGCCAGACAAAACGAACTTTATAACTCAGAACTCAAACAATCGGGTAATCGTAAACCTGGCAGAAATAGAGCAGTTAAAAGGTGTGCTTGAAAAGGTAACACTGAAGAGCATATGTTTTGATGAAGAGCATGTTGTAATTGAGTCTTCCTTGAACATACCAAATTGTAAGTAGGTTTATAGCCAGACACATTAATAATTCGATTATGTTTACTACGCAGTTTTGGCTCATTGTTATAGGCATTGCTCAAATGATTGGTTGCAGTTGGATTTTCAGTAAATTCCAAAAACAGACTTACAAACGGGAAATCCGAAGCAGACATTCTTATGTCTTGTTGGCTAAGTTGCTGGCAGAAGAAGAAAAACTTAGGTGCAACATCAGTAAATGCAATGAGGATGGTACAGGAGAAGTGTATCTTGGCTTGCCGGAAGGGATAGTAAAGGTGTTCTCTCTTGGAAATGGTAGATTTGCTATTTCTCTTGTTGGAGCTGTTATTATAAATGACTTGCATGTAGACATGGCTCGTGAGATTAGTAAGGATTTGAACACTAAGGAAAGTAGAGTAAGGTATAGCGTTGGCTTTGAACCGGCTTTTTCCAAAACAGGAATTTCTATTACTTGTGACTTTGAAGAAGATGGCGACGATGAAACTACCGAATACGATATTCTTAGTTATGCCAAGACATATTTAGAGCCAAAGCAACAAGAACTACAAACAATATGGACTCAGAAAATGGAAGAAATTCAATAATACAAAAATATAAAAGACATGAACACAAATAAATACTTCAAGTTAGGCTTAATCACAATGTTTTTAGCCTTTTTCGGACAGTTGTCCTTCGCCCAAGAAGTGATAGTGGCTGACACTATTGACGTAGAAGAAGCATTTGGCAAAAAGCCCATCACCCAAGTACCATTGGAACAATGCGAACAAATAGATACCTGTAGCATTGCCAAGTTTGCCGTTGTTTCAAAAGGTGGCAAACAGGGTATCTATGACTTGGAGAAGCATGAGAATGTAACGGAGATAGATTTAGATGTTGCAGGTTTCTCACGTCGTTATGTGTCAGAAGATGGCATTGAGGTATTCAACTTCTATGTAGAAAAAGGGATTGAACGTGGCACCATTGGCGTGGTTGGAGAAAACAATCAAACTGTTGGTGTATGGATGGACAATCCTGAATATGTAGCAAAACTTGATGAATGCACGACAATAGATAGCGTGATGACTCAAAAATGCCAAGATGTTTTGTCTGAGGGGTTGAAAATGTTGAATGGAACATACGGACAGATTGCTGTTATAGATGCACAAACAGGAAGACTGAAATCATGGGTTGCATTGGAGAAAAATAGAGATGATTATTCAGAGGGCAAGCTATTGAAACAAGCATGTAGTCCTCGCATTTTGACACTTGTAGGCATTACTCCTATGTTGGCAGATATCAATGGTTCACTCAATGACATGATGGATTTGTGCGGTGGCATATATAATATAGGTGACAGCATCAGCATTCGTGACCATAACTGGCGGTCTGGCGGTTATGGTGTAATGACTTGTCGCCAAGCATTGACACATAAATCTAACGTGGCTATGTTCAAGATACTCTTGGTAAATCGTGGCGACAATGCTTTTGGTATATGGAAGAAAATGACAAGTGACGAAAAGCAAACAAACGCCATGGAATTGGCTGCGCTCTTTAATGGTGTCTATCAGAAGAACACTCTGACATTCCCGACTTTGCAAGGGGACTCAGTTACAGAGGAAACTTACAATAATATTACGCCTTTAGGACGTAAATATCTGCAAGAGGTATTGATTGGTCTGAACAAAGGGAAAGGCATACAAGCATCTTATGCCCCAAAGAAAGTGGATATAGCAGGAGTATATGGCAACTATCAAGGCAAAGAACTTGAAAACGGTGAACATGAATTGGCAGAAATGTCCTTTGTCGGAGTTTTCCCACGCAAGAAACCTCGCTATGCCTTGGCTGTAATCATCAATAGACCGAATGAACAAACTCATGGTCCAAAGGATTTAGCCAATGGCATCGTGAATAATATTGTGGAATGGTTGTCTAAACATTAACACTTGGATTTTATGGAAGAGGTTATCTACAAACATGAAACGAATGGTGAGTTCACAGGAATCTATGCGCAAATAGAAAATGGCAAACTCACCATTACCGAGCAAGATATGGGTGAATTTGAAAAAGAATATTCAAGAGACGGCGAGGTTGAGTCTTTCGTATTCTTTGATGTGGCAAATACCAATCGTCTGATGAGGTCTTTGCACGCATCTGACGACTATAGTCTTATCGAATCATTAAAAAAGAAGTTCAAAAAACATGGGAGTTGCATGAAAAGCGAGATCTGCTATTATTGCGATGAACATGACATCAAGTATCAAACACAAGTATATTATTGATAGAACAATATGACACAGCAAGCCAAGATTCTCATATAATTGAAATATAATATTGTCGGAAATATTACGTTACAGATAGATTAGAGGTTACATTTGCCTCTATACTATCATAAACTAAAAATAATCGTAATATGGAGATAAGATATGCAACAATAAGTAAGACTGGTAGAAGGCATAATAACGAGGATGCTTACAAGGTCATTGATATGCCACAAAACAACCGATTTATGGGAATAGTCTGTGATGGCATGGGCGGTCATTCCTTTGGAGAGACTGCCAGTGAAACGGTATGCAATACTATTTCTGACTTTTGGAAGAAGCATATCAGTACGCCCGATTGTGACTCAAAGGTAAAACTCGCTTGCAAGAAAGCAAGTTGTGCCATTGACCAAAAGGCATTTGAGCTTCATCATGCAGAGATGGGTACGACTATGGTCATGGTAAGTATTGAAAACGATGTGGCGACCATTGCACATATTGGTGATAGTCGTTGTTATGTACAAAGACCTAGTGATGGATTACTTTATCAGACAAAAGACCATATCCGGCTTGATTTTGGATGGGAGATTGTTGCCAAGTGCTTCTTCTCTTACCGCCCAGAAGTGGCAGTACCAGACATCCGACAAATCAAACTACAGACTGGTGACAGAGTTTTTCTTTGTTCGGATGGACTATACAAAAGCATGGCTCCTGACATTTTGCAAGCAAGGATGATGGATGACAAATCCTTGGAAGAGATTCTTGACGTTTATGATTTCCTTTGTAAGAAACAAGGAGATGACAATTATACGGCAATATTGATTGAATGTATCTGAATCTATGGAAAGAATTATGAAGACTCGTTATACATTGTTTGTATTGGGCGTTGCACTGTTATTGATAGCTTCTTGTAATAGAGAAGATATAAGCATAACCTATTTCAAACAACTGCAAAGTACTTCTGACAATACCAACAAGGAAGACTCCTTGATGATGCCTTGTGGATTTATAGAATATGACTCCGTTCGATTCTCGGATGGTTCATATGCTGTACATCGTTTGCAATATGCTCCACAGAACAGTCTGACGGAGTTCTTTGATAACAAGGGACGAACGATTGCCACGATAGCAAGAGCATCGGAATGTTATGCACAAACTCTTGTGTATGATTACGATGATGAAGGACGGTTGTCTCATCTCCTTCAATATAAAAGTGAAATCTTTGAAGGATTGGATTCTGACAGCACAAGCTATGGAAGGAACAAAGATGGGTATCTTGGCTTTCGACAAATGATAGCAGATATGGATTATGAACATCCTGACACTGCAAAATACCAACAGACGAACATCGAATATGATAAAGATGGCGATGCTGTTAAAGCCTATATGGTATATAGCAGTGATAGCATTGTTGCACCAAGCGGATATAAGTTGACCATAGCGGTAAAACCTTGCCTGAGTTTTTGGCAAAGCGACTTGCATGGTGGCTTTTATATCTTCCATGTAACAATGGAACCTAAAAGAAAAGATTTGCAAAATTATAAGGTTTGCCGATTTGCAGATTATCTGCCCTCAATGGAATCGGAATATCGGAATGGGCGCATCGTCAAAACAGTATGGCACCATGATCCATGTATAGAGTCAGATGATAAAGACCTTGTCTTCATTCCAATAATAACTGATGACTTGAATGTGTATTCCGTTACATGGGAGGATGGCAGCAAGCATCAACGTGTATATAAAAACGGTCTGTTGGCATATAAGCAGGAAATCAGCAAGTATGGTACGGTGTTGAAAAAGGAAACATATACCTTTCCGTCCAACAACAAGGTAAAGGTTACCTATGAGACTATTGATTATAAAACCAAGAACTTGAAAACACAATCTGTCTCTTTGGAAGATGTGGATAACATGGATGTGTACCATGAGGATATGAATGTAGTCAGTGAAAATTACAGATGGGAGAATTATTACAACAAATAAAGCTTACGACTATGGATAAAAAGAATTTTAAGGATGCCTATGATATAGGTGAGAATATGGCTGTGCTTAGTGGTGAAGGTAAAAGTTTTACCATCATCAATAAGGAAACAGGTAACGCAAGACAGCTTGTAAATGAAAGTGGAGCACTACTTGTGGCAGACAACGAGATAGACTTCGATGCAATCAAAAAGGGTTGTCCCGATTTCAATGGTTGTAAAACCGTTGAATACTGGTTCGGTAGATACAGCAATTTTAAGAATGGTGTTTGTGCTATCTGTTGGACTGTATATCCAGATGGACGTTACTTTGCAGATGAAGATGGCTTCGGCATGGAAAGTAATAATGAAGAAATGGTCTATTGCATCATCAATAAAGATTTGGAAATCATCGTGCCATTCCAACCGATGGCTGATGTCAAAGAAATGTTGAAGAAATACGAAATGTAAGTATGCTTGTTGTTCATCCCAAAGACAGAACCACTTCTTTACTATCTATTCTGTATAAAGGTATGGAGGCAAACATAATCAGTAACAAATGCTCCAACAAAGAAATGGAGCATTTGCTACATCATGTTTCCACACAAGAACGGATCATGCTACTTGGTCATGGCTCTGACAAAGGACTTTTCTATCGTGAGGATGATACGAAGAACGAATTTGACAAGATTATAGTTGGCCATCCGCACAGTTTCCATTTGCGCAAGCATGGCGGTAATCTAATTGGTATATGGTGTCATGCAGATAAGTTTGCAAGAGCGGAAGGTCTGCATGGGTTGTTCTCTGGTATGATAATATCTGAAGTTCAAGAAGCCACGGCATATGGAATTGTGGCAACACAACAAGAAATTCTAAAGTCTAATACAGTTATGTTTGAACACTTACGCAGGTTGCTTGATGAGGATATTCCTCTATGCGAAATACCACTACGCATTAAAAACATGGATGCTGAGAAAACTTCACTGTCTGTGTTTAACTATCACAACTTCAATTACATCTAAGTTAAAAGGTTATGCAAGTAATAAAACTTAATGGTGAGCATTTGACATTCAAAGGCAGAGTTTATGGCTCTGTCGGCATAGAATATCGTATAGAGTATGATGAAACAGCTTTTCATGTGGAATATAACTGCAAATATGTATCTTCCCAAGAAGATAGGAACATGTTAGAAGGTGCAGACGAATCCACAGTGACATACGAACTTACTCCTTTAAAGAGAGGAATATTTAAGATTTATGAAGTAGAAGGTTTTCGTGGTAAGGAAACAGCAAGAAAAAAGCATACGATAGTAGTCGTATAATTCTAACTAAAGAAAGGCAAGATGAGTATATCAAGACAAGATAAAATTCGTGGTTCACTTCTTGGTGGAGCAATCGGTGATGCGCTCGGCTATCCTGTTGAGTTTATGTCATATTCCCAAATAAAATCAAAGTTTGGAGAAAATGGCATTACAAGATTTGAGTTGAATAAGGATGGAGTGGCGGAGATTTCCGATGACACACAGATGACATTGTTCACAGCCAATGGCTTGTTGTTTGGACATACAAGGGGTGCTATGCGTGGAATCATGGCTAATCCAGAAGATTATATCCGTGATGCGTATGTGGAATGGTGGCAAGTTCAAACGGACAATATCGACTACACAGCTTGGCATTCCGATTGGATTCGTGAGGTGAAGGAACTGCATTCAAAACGTGCTCCAGGAAATACTTGTATGCAAGCACTTCAAGCTATTTCATTCCATGAGAACGTATCTAACAATAGTAAGGGATGTGGGGGTGTCATGCGCATTGCGTCTATACCTCTATTTTATAATGGTATGAAAGACCATGACAAGTCACATCTTATAAATTATAACCAAAATGTTGTTGATGAAATAGTAAGGGCAGCGGGTGAAACTGCCAAGATTACCCACAAGCATCCCCTTGGTTGGATTCCAGCGGCTTTGCTCGCCTTCATCATTGATGAAATGTTGGACTGCGAAAAATCCGAAATGACCAGTTATCGGTTTGCGTTGGTTGTTGACAATGGTATAAAACTCATAAAAAGAAAATATCCAGAACAAATAAAATACATTCTGCAGCTCCAATATTTATTAGAGAAAGCAGCTCGCCGAGCAATATCCCCTCTTTCGGATGAAGAAGCTATTCGGCAAATAGGAGAAGGTTGGGTTGCAGATGAAGCTTTGGCTATCGCTGTATTTTGTGTAATGAGATACCCAAATGATTTTGAACGAGCTATTATTGCGTCTGTGAATCATTCTGGGGACAGTGACTCTACAGGTTCAATCACAGGCAATATTATTGGTGCTCTACTCGGTGTGTCTGCAATTCCGACATGCTATAAAGAGCATTTAGAACTGAAATGGTTAGTTGAAGAACTTGCTGACGATTTGGCATTAGGTATTCCTGTATCAGAATATGCAGACAATTATGATACTCCAGAAAAGTTGAGATGGATTGATAAGTATATTGAAAGTCCATCTATGGATGTTGTTCCTATCAAAAACTCTTATTTGGTTGATAGAGAATTGGGGATATATGCAGGGGAATATCCAGGGGACAAAGATGAAAACAAATGCCGTATTAAACTACATAGTTGGAGCAACTTCAAGTATTTTTACGACTTAACTGTATTTGGAGAATTAAATCCATATAATCAACACCTGAACTCGCAACAACTTTACGAGAGATTCCCTATTCCAGATTGTGGAATACCACAAGACACAAACTCTGTAGCCCGACTATTAGATGAAATTATCTATAGATGTAAAGGTAATTCTGAGGATATGAAAAGAGGTTATGAGAAAAGTGTAAAGAGAGAATATGAAAAAACTTACATCCACTGTTGGGGAGGTGTAGGAAGAACTGGTACTATTGTCGCCTGTTATTATGCTTATAGGATGAAAGGGAACGGCTACACCATTGATGAGATTTATCGTAAAGCATTGGATATGTTGGCTGATAGTTTCTCCCGTTGTCCTAAATCAAAATACAGGATTTCTCCAGAGAATCAACAGCAAAGAGATTTCATCAAGAAATTTATAGCTAATGAATGTATGTAGAATGAGTTTCAAAAACTGTATTTCTGCCATTTGGAATCAGTTGACAAGAAAGGGTGCGTGGCGAAACATATTTGTCACGCACAATGCCTTCGGGATATTCTGCGAGTACAGCCATATATCTCGCCGCAGTGGAGAGCCAAAGATTCCTTACCCCAATAAGACAGTTGCGCTAAGAGCGGCAGAAGCAATGGGTAAAAAGCATGGTGTACATTTTTCAGTTTACAAATGTGCATGGTGTGATGGATGGCATATAGGGAAGAATGCACAGAATAAGATAACAGACAATAAAGTTTCGTATGAAGCATGATAATTGAAACAACCTATGGAAGAAAATAATAAGGCAACCTCACGTAATGGACATGAGTTGAAGGATATGTATGATCCAGAGACCAATACGTTGGATATACGGTCAAATGGTCTTTATCCTTCAAATGTATTGAGCAATCTGTGCAGCAATGGATTTCGTCTCGATGGAATGGTATGTGGCAGCATGGAGGGATTCCTTCAGTCGTTGAAGAGACAAGACATCAACAAGCAACGTCAGATATGCAGTATGAAAGGTGGCAATGCCAGAAAGATGAGTGTAACGTCATGGCAGACAGACCAAATCGTTTGGTGGAAAGGGCAGTCCATTGACAGGCAAAGCCAAGCATACCAAGATTTGATACAGCGTGCTTATAAGGCGATGTTTGACCAAAATGAACGCTTTCGTGCTGCATTGATGCAAACAAGGGGAATAATGCTGGCACATTCTACAGGCGAGAACAATCCATACAAGACAATATTGACACCTACGGAATTATGCAATATCTTAACCGAGTTGCGTGATAATTATGACAAGCGAGATAAGACACAAGAACTCATAGATAAGTCTGCTTGTTATGACGACATTCTGAATGACCAAGGCAAGCAAACTTCAAAACAATCAAGAAGAAAGAAAATCATCTATGTTGACATGGGCGGAGTGTTGATGGATTTTCATGCAGGACTGGAGCTAATCGGTGATGAACTTCGCAAAGACTATGCTGGAAGATACAATGAAGTTCCAAACATCATTTCCTATCTTCCACCAATCAAAGGTGCAGTAGAAGCAATGGACGCTTTACGTAAAAGCGGCATATATGATGTGTATATTCTTTCCACCTCTCCATGGAGTAATCCATCCACATGGTCAGACAAGGTAGAATGGATAAACCGCTATTTGAATAAATACTATTGTGAACGTCTCATTCTCTCTCATCACAAGAATCTTCTCAAAGGTGACTATATCATCGATGATAGAGGAAAGCATGGAACGAGCGGTTTCAAAGGAGAATGGATTTGTTTTGGAAGTAACAGATTTCCCGATTGGGACAGTGTACTTGAATATCTAAATGTGCAGAAGAATGAAACCGTATGATTGGTGACTGAATAAGAATGTTGCCCTAAAATAAGATTAGTCATTAGCAAGGAGATTGTTCGGATAACAAAGACTATCTTCTCATACCCCTCGGCTTCATTTGAAAATTGTTCATATGTGCTGAGGGGGATTTTTATGTACTCTGGTGATAGGAATGGCTGCTTGGTTTACTCTATACTCAAAAATAGATAATGTTTGCAACATAAAAAATCATATAGATATGGAGACAAAAAAGACAACAATCAAAAGAGCAATCATTCTGTTTTGGAAGGGACTGACAGGTATCATTGCTGCTACCGCCGAATGGTTCACGGTCATTCTTGGCATGCGTGATGACTCAAAGTATGGCAAGTTCATTCGGCGTGTGGTGGGTGGATGCTTTGCAACTCTTATGCTACTACTTACAGTGGTAGCCTTGTCAAGTTGCATAAACCATTTTTACTACAAATATTTAGCAAATCGCTATTACAACCGTTCTATTCAAACTGGACAGTACCTGTCACGCAATGCTACATATTACAGCTCAGCCAGTGAAACGGATGGTTATGTAGAGACTCGTGACGGCAAGAAGACAGTTAAAGGAATCCATTGGATTTCCAAACCGTTGGGCGATGATTCTCTTGTCTGCTATAGCGATGGCAAGAATCGTGGATACTTCAATATGCTGACAGGTGAAATTGCCATCAAACCCAAGTACAAGCACGCTTGGGTGTTTTCTGACGGTTTGGCTTCCGTTGATGACAACGGAAAGATAAAGTTCATAGATGCCAAAGGTAATGTTGTTATCGACTTGAATATCCCATACATTACAGGTGCAGAAGGGTATGTTTTCCACAATGGGCATTGCGTGATGCACGGCAACAAACGAGACAAATATGGTCTGATTGACAAGAAAGGAAAGTGGATGCTAAAGGCTGAATATGATGCGATATATCCAAAGGATTCTTTCTTCATTGTCAGCAAGGGTGGAATGCAAAGTGTTCTTTTCGAGAATTTGAAAGTAGTGTTGCCACCAATGGAAGCAGACCTTTGGGTGTCTGATGGCAACATAACAGCAACGATGAAAGACCATACGCTTCGCAAATATAATTTGCAAGGACAGTTGGTAGAGAATTTCCTCATTAGTAATGTGGAAGGAATGTTGTACGATACCGATGAGATAAGATACACCACAGCCAAGAACTACGATGATGATGGCAAACTGACAGGTGAAACTGCGGAAGCAGAACCAACGCCTTATCAAAAGACAGCCAGTTGCAAAAAATATGAGGCGGAAGTTGGTTGGTATGGCTTGATGTCGCCAAACGGAAAAGTCATAACACCTCCAAGATACTGCGACATTACAGCTATTGGCTACGACTTGTATCTCTGCAAGACCGATGATGTTAGAGGTGAAGTACTAAATGGAAAAGGCGTAAGAATTAGATAAGCCTTTTCTTTGGCTCATGGAGAACAACAGGTTGCCATAAGACTACTCCATGAATTGTAAAAGGATGGTAGGATTAAAACCCTTGCCATCCTTTTTTGTGCTTATACAAAAATGGATTAAGCGGTGCATATGGTTATGAAAGAACCGTGCAGCACATCGTAGATTGGAACATGGGGAGCCCGACTTCGGAGAGGCTACCAACCCGGTAGGGCAAGGTCTTTGGAGAGTAACTCCAAAGGTTTTGAGTAACTCAACACATACCTTGCTATGTCTTTGAGGACATAAAAATCCGCTTAGGATGGATTGAAGTTAGCCTTCGTAAGAAGCTGTCCCATCCCGAATGGAAGCTGTTCGGGAAATCCTGTCCTTTGCGGAGCATCAAGCCTTGTTCTTGTCGGAACGATATGGATGCGCTATCCATTGCTTTGCCTTTCGGGTGCAAAATTACGGCTAAAAATGCGCCCTTGTAACAATGCTACCCCAGACAACCACTGCAACTATCGGCAACATGCTGCCACAGGATTTGAAAACCATTGTTTTTCGGAAATTTCGTTGTTATTTTGCAGCCAAACATTGAACCAATGATTTGAAAATATGATGAAACAAGCATTTGCAGCAACGAATAAGTCTGTCACTATTGCAGCGTCTCTTTGCATCCATGATGCTCCACTGACGTACAGACTTACTGATTCACTGTCGTACTGTCGTATGGAAATGATGAAGCATTGCAACAGTTCAAGGTCTCCATAATGGAGCAATGACCGATAGACATGGACATCAAAGTGTTCATATCTTTGAATTGGCAGGAAATCATAGAAACGAGTAATCAACAATTTAAAAAGTTAACGATATGAGTAAGACAAGATTTGTTGCGTTCGCAACACAGAAAGGCGGAATAGGAAAGTCCACCATCACGGCTCTTGTAGCCAACTACTTTCACAATGTCAAGGGTTACAATGTGGCGGTCATAGACTGTGACGAGCCACAATACAACCTTGCAGACCTGCGAGACGAGGAACTGGAACTCATCAAAAGCAGCGACTATTTCAAGGCGCAAGCCTGTGAGCATTTCAAAAAGCTGGGCAAGAAGTCCTTCAGCGTAACGAGAAGCAATGCTGTCAATGCGCTTGACGACGCAGAGACAGTGTTGAATGAAACAGAGGTTAAACTTGACTTCATCTTCTTTGACATGCCTGGGACTATCAAAAGTGAGGGCGTCATGAAGACCTTGTCTCAGATGGATTACATCTTTGTACCCGTCAGCGCAGACCGCTTTGTTGTAGAAAGCGCAATGAGCTTCATGCAGTTGTTCCACGACAACTTTTTGACACAGGGTTGGTCGGTCACCAAGAAACTTGCTTTCTTTTGGACAATGGTTGACAAACGAGAACGCACGAGTTTGTATGAAGTGTATGAAGGTATGTTCAAGTCTCTCGACTATTCGGTTCTCAACACACGACTGCCAGACAGCAAACGTTTCAGAAGAGAGCTGTCGGAGAACAGAAAGGCAGTGTTCCGTTCCACCATCTTTCCATCAGACCCAAACCTGTTGCGAGGGAGTGGCATCAAGGAGTTGTCCGACGAGATTTGTGAAATCATAAAGACATGAGCCTATGGTAAGCAGAAAAATCAACACTGACGCAATAGATGAAAATCTGCTCATTGCCTCTATTGGCAAGAGCAAGATTGGCACGACAACGGCATCCATTCTTGACGGAGCTTCCCAATCCCAAGTGAAAGATACCGAAGAGAAAGAAGAGGTTGGCAGGAAGTCCCAATGCTCGCAGACCGATAAGTCGCCAATTTCACGCAAGCCTCCCAAGGCTTCTTCGGAAAGTTACGATTCGGCATTCTTCAAGCGAAACGAGATAAAGACTCGTCAATGCGTTTATATCAGCCGTGAGATACACAGGAGAATTTCAAGAATAGTCTGTGTGCTCGCAAAGCATGAGTTGACAGTCGGTGGTTACATCGACCTTATTCTTGAGAGACATCTTGAAGAGAACCAAAAAGAAATCAACGGCTTGCTGAGAAAAGAGATTGAAGATTGGAATGTGTAACAAAAAGGAACAAGCATGACAATGGAAACTATATTCTTGATAGTCTTGGCTGCATTCAATGTTTGGACTATCTATTTTTACAACAAGTTGCTTCTTGAAGTTGCGAACGACAAGGAAAAGGAGAAAAAACCGCCTATCGACCCGATGGCACTTGTAGGCAAAAGTCTTTTCAAAGTGTCCCAACTGCGGAAGAAAGAAGAAACGGAACAAAAACAAACAGAATCCATGTCCGTATCGGATAATGACGTGACATTTGACGATTCTCCAAAGAGTACGGCACGGATTTCTGACGAACAGCTTGATGACGTGTTTACGAATGTTCGCATAGAAGATATAGGTGTGAAATATTCTGACAATAAGAAATATTCCGATGTGCCACAAGCCAAAGGGTCAAGTTTTGAGGACATTGACGCAGCTGTGAATACCATCAAGGCACCGAAAGCAACGGACAAGGAGAAAAGACATGCAGGCAAGGTTTTCCATGAGATGGATGGCAACCAATTCTATGAGAAATTCATGGAGAACAGCGAGGAGTGCAAGAAGAACATCCATGATTACGTCACCTTCTACTTGCAAACTCACAAGATTGTAGAGATTTCCAAGCCAAAGAAAGAGTTTAAGGTGTCAGACAGTATAGAGGACTTCAATATCCTCGACTTTGTATAACAATTTAATAAGGAGAATTATGGAAAGAACAGAAGAGAACAATGCAACAAAGGATAGATTTGCACATGTGGGCAAAATATTCTCAGAAATGGACAGCGAAAAGCTACAAGCTGAAATCGCAGAACGCTCAAAGATTATTAAACGCAAAATAGATGCGTTGATGGAATTGCATATGTCAGGTATCTGACAAAAACTGTTGAGGTTGGATTTTCAATAGTCAACAAGTATTTCAATAGCAGAGAATTTGTATAACAATTAAAAAAATGATTATGGCAGACAAAACAAAAAACTGTGGTAAAGGACAACTCACTTCGACAGATGCCAAGGAGTTGTATGAGGCTTTCATGAGAAATTATGAAGAGACAATGGAGGAAGTTGGAAAACAGATTGGCGCTTGTCTTGAAGAGACATTTCAAGACCGTACTTCGTCAACTATTTCCGACAAGGAGGAGTGTTTTGATGAAGATGCAGCATATGAGAATTATGATGTGGGTGAATTTGAGCCAATCGACAGAATGGAGAAAGAGCGTGCTGAGCAGTATGTCGGTAAGTTCATGGCAAATGCAGGTTTTACCGCAAGATATGGCAGACATGTTGGCATCAGCGAGGACATTCATGAGCGTGTGACTAAATTTGTCAGTATCGTAGGCAAGGGAAAGATTTCCATTGCAAGTTATGTGGATAACATCATCAACGAACACTTTAATGCCTATGCAGCCGAAATCAAGGCTGCATTCGATGAAGGTCTCAAATCGTATCGCCTCTGACAATAAATTAAGAGTACGCCAATGAAAAAGAAAGACTACGGCTAAAATCTCAGCTTGCCACTGAATCCAAAGGACGGCATCATGCCGCATTAGTAAGCAAAAGTGTCAATCGCCAGATGGGACTATCTTCCAAGGAACAGAAAAAACGATTTATGAATAAAGGACAGTCCTTTTGATTGGGGCTGTCCTTTGTTTTTTTGCAAGCATCGCAGATAAGGAAAAGACGGTTTCTTTGCCACTTTCTTTTCCGCTCCTCGGCTCATGAAGAAAGTGGCGGAACGAATTTTCATCGCTCCGCCGATATGGATTTCATGTTGTTGCAACCATTCGTTGCTCTATAAGTCTTGCATTGCTGTTCACCAAGTTGATGATGTCGGCATGGTGCTCGGTGTCCTTGTTCTGTAGTCCGTGGCATTGTACGACTTTCATCTGTTCGAGTGAAAACTCCACGGTCTCAACTCTTTGTTCGGCTATTCTTGCTGAGAAGATGATGCAGTCGGGATTGAGTGAATAGTTTGTACCGCTGCCTACGCAATGGTGCATCGCCTTGCCCTCAAGAACGTGCTCCCTGACGCTTTCAAGCATTCTCACCACGATATTGCCGTCCGTGAACATCAAACCGAAGAAACGGCTCTTCATTTCCTTGAACTTGTCCTCGTTCTTCAATGCCTTGCGTATCTCCTCCTCGGTGCGCTCCTTTTCTTTCTTGGCTCTGATTTTCTCGGATATTCTGTCGTGCTCGGCTTCAAGGTTGTCGGGGCAAATGTAATGTGGACTTCTGATGTCCTTGCCAATTTCCACCAACATACAGATGTAGTCCGCCCATTTGCCGATGTCTGTAATAAGGTAATGGTTGCGGTTGGCTATCTTGTAGGCATTCCAACAAGTTTCCAAGTGCCGTGGGTGGTCTATGAAGTGGCGGACGTGTCCGTAACGACATTGTTTCATCATCGTTTCGATGCGGTGGTCTGTCAGCATTGCCTTGAACAATGTAAGCGGTTCGATGCCGTGAAACGCTCCGTCAAAGCCGTTGCGCCATATCTGAGGAATGACTTTCATATCGGGGCAGACCGGAAATGAAGCAATATGCTGATAGGTGGTGTTGTCCTTGCGCAGTTCAATGTCGGAGTCGTAGCAGAACGTGTCCATATAGATACCCATTGTGCGCTTGCGTGCCATAACCTCCACCTTGCCTTTCTCGTTCATCCAATAACGTGCCACCTCCCAACAATAGATGTCTGCCTTTTGTCCCTTGCGGTAATAGGCTTTCATCTGATATGCTCGCATAAGTTGCAGTCCCTTACGTTCAGTGAGTACGCTGAAATAGGTAGAAGACATTGCCTTCTGTCGCTTGGTGCGCTGCACTTCCAACTTTGCCTTACACTTCGGGCAGACACATTTGTCCGCATCATCGTCCGTAGTCCAAGTGTGTCCGCAGTCCATGCAGGTGGTCTGTCCGTGCTTCAACTGAAAGGCATAGTGGTCAAGACATTCACGGAATGCCCATTGCATTTGCGCTCCCTTGATAGGTCGTAACCCCTTGTTTGAGGTTACGACTTGCTTCTGATATTTCGTTCTTGGTTTCATAACGTGTCGAATAATGATGGTTGGTGTACTTCTGTTTCTGTTCTCTGTGAGGTGCGCTTGGCGGTATCTCGGTTACGCATCTTGTTCATCTGCTCTTGCTGATATTGGCGGATGGCTTCCTGTCTTGCCTGTGCCTTCTCCTCCTCTGTGAGTTCGATGTGGTGGTTGACAGACACTTGGCAGTTCAATGGTTTGCCGACCTCGATGTCCTTCTCCTCGTAGTAGTGGATGGCTTGCCCATATATCTCGTCATCGCAAAAGCCGTTGCAACCGCTCTTCTGTACCCAATTAAGGATATAGGTGACGCAATCGTCTATGTTCTTGTCGGGGTTGTCATACTTGGCTGCAAAGAGTTCGTCCTCCATTGCACGCTCCTCCAAATAGGCTTGTATGGTTCTCTTGAAATATTCTGTAGTGTTCATATCTGATGTTGTTAAAGGGTTCGTTACTCGTGATAGATGATGTCGCAGTCCTCAACTTCTGTAGGCAGTCCGAAGAACGGATAATGGCTGAAGTAAGGTTCTGTGCACATGTCCTCGTTGTATCTCGGACTTACTATCTCAATATTGTTCTTGCGCATGGCTTCGTCCACCATACGGATTTCCTCGTCTGTCAGTCCGCTTGCATCGCCATTGATGATGTAGCAGAGTGCCCATGTAGGTATCGCTTCAATGCTTCTGTTCATATCGCTTGCTCATTAAATGGTTTGCTTGATTAGCTCAATCGTGTATTTAGGGTTCACCTCGTTGAAGATGAAGTCCACAAAATCACGTCTTGCGCCCTTGTTCAACTCTCGGTAGATGTCTTTGAATGATGTGATGTTACCATTGATGTATGTGTCCACCATATACTCAAAGATGTTGTCCACCTCATAATATCTGCACTGCTGTGATGCAGTCTTTGAATGTCTTTTTGTTCCCATATTCTTGTATGCTTAAAGTGTCAATAACCAAATGAATGTTCCAATCAGTACCACCATAGAAAGAATGGAAATGATGATGCCGAAGATGAACTTCACAATTCCCAATATGACTTCACCGACCATGCAGAGAGCCATATATCCCAACCAAGCCACCAAAGTGATGAGGGTTGAGCCGACTGCGGAGAGTAATCTCCACCAAGTCTGTGTTATGTTGATGTTTGTTGTCATATAGCCTTGAATTAAATTTATTTGCGGTTCCAGGAACTGAAGGGAAGTTCTCGTTTCTTCACCTTTTTGTCGCTCCCTTTTCCGACATTTTTTTTGCGTCTTCCTGTCGCATCGGTCGTTTCGTTTCAGGTGCCTTTCAAGGGCGGCGAGGCTGGAAATACAAGGTTTTTCTGAAAAATACTACCCAACGGTGTGGAGATTTTTTCGAAAACCGAAGGCTCGACCTTTTATTTCCAAAGCCCGCTGCCATACCTTTGCACCTGCACGAT